>Ga0208987_1000064_pt1 | contig 25272 bp, 18 predicted proteins | sample MedBloCARef_O2_FD_187845 | JGI IMG/M metagenome (GOLD analysis project Ga0208987, IMG submission 187845) | Forest soil microbial communities from El Dorado National Forest, California, USA - Mediterranean Blodgett CA Ref_O2 (SPAdes) (version 2) | ecosystem: Environmental > Terrestrial > Soil >... | reverse complement strand
CAAACTGATGTGCTCGCCGTGCTCGTCGATGCTTTGACGGGTCGCCGACAGGATGCGGGCTACCGCCTCCTCGTCGCTGGCGGGAACACTGCCGCCCCATCCGCGCGTTCGCACCGTCGGCCTCCCGTCATCGCGCCGTCCGCATCTCACCGCGACGATAGCCCACATCCGCACGGTAAACGTCCGGTGGAGCCCCGTGACATCTGGTCATACATTATGTAATCATATGTATGATCCTGGATGGGCGATCGAAGGAGATCACATGAGTACGACGACGTGTCCGTTCGGAAAGAATTTCGATTTCACCGACCCCGACGTGCTGTTGGCGGGCCTTCCGGCGACCCAATTCGCCGAGCTGCGCCGCACCGCCCCGGTCTGGTGGAACGAGCAGCCCGAATCGATCTTCGGCGACGGTGGCTACTGGGTGATCAGCCGACACGAGGATGTCAGAGCCATCTCCCGGAACAGTGAACTCTGGTCGACCAACCGCAAGGGAGCGGTTATGCGACTCCCCGAAGGTGTGACCGCCGATCAGCTCGAGCTGACCAAGGCGCTGCTGGTCAACCACGATGCGCCCGAACACACCCGGCTACGGAAGCTGGTATCGCGGCTCTTCACCCCGCGCGCCATCGCCCAGCTCGAAGACAAGCTAGGTGTCGCTGCGCAGCAAATCGTGCGGACAGCAGCGCTCAAGGAGGACGGGAACTTCGTCGACGACGTCGCTATGGGCTTGCCGCTGCTGGCGATTGCCGATCTGATCGGCGTTCCCGAGGCGGACCGCGAGAAGTTGTTCACCTGGACGAATTCCATCATGAACACCGACGATCCCGACTTCGACAGCGATCCCGCCGTCGCCAACGCGGAGCTGATGGCCTACGCGTACAACATGGCCGACGAGCGGCGCCGCTGCCCGGCCGACGACATCGTCACGCGCCTGATCGAAGCCGACATCGACGGCGATGCGTTGGGCGACGTCGAATTCGCGTTCTTCGTGATACTGCTGGCTGTGGCCGGCAACGAAACCACCCGCAACGCGATGACGCATGGCATGAACGCCTTCCTGGACAACCCCGACCAATGGGAACTATTCAAGCGGCGGCGTCCGGCCACCGCTGTCGACGAGATCATCCGCTGGGCCAGCCCCGTACATTGCTTCCAGCGCACCGCACTCGCCGATGTCGAACTCGGTGGGGTGACGGTTCGCGAAGGTCAGCGCGTGGGGCTCTTCTACAGTTCGGCCAACTTCGACGAGGAAGTCTTCGAAAACCCGTTCAGGTTCGAGATCTTGCGCGATCCCAACCCGCACCTGAGCTTCGGCGGGAATGGGGCGCACTATTGCATCGGCGCGAACTTGGCCCGCATGGAGATCAAATTGATCTTCGACGAACTCGCCAACCAACTGCCTGACATCACCAAACTTGCCGAGCCGCAAAGACTTCGATCGGGATGGATCAACGGCGTCAAGCGCCTCGACGTCGCCTACGGCGCGTCCGCGGTCGCCCGCTAGCCGCAGACCGCGCCGATCGCTGCCGAGCTGACCAGCTTGACGTACTTGGCCAGCACGCCGGTCTTGTAGCGCGGCGGTGGAGGCACGAAACCCTTTCGCCGGGAATCGAATTCGGCCTCGTCGGCTAGCACGTCGAGCGTCGCGCTCTTGACGTCGAGCCGGATCCGGTCGCCATCGCGCAGGAAGGCGATGGGTCCGGCGTCGACCGCCTCCGGCGCGACGTGCCCCACGCACAGGCCGGTGGTCCCGCCGGAGAACCGGCCATCGGTCAGTAGCAGCACGTCCTTGCCCAGTCCGGCGCCCTTGATCGCGCCGGTGATCGCGAGCATCTCGCGCATTCCGGGCCCGCCCTTGGGGCCTTCGTAGCGGATCACCACGGCGTCGCCCTTGGTGATGGTGCCGTCCTCGAGGGCATCCAACGCGGCCCGCTCCCCGTCGAAAACCCTTGCGGTGCCTTCGAACACGTCGGAGTCGAAGCCGGCCGACTTGACCACCGCGCCGTCGGGCGCGAGCGACCCGCGCAGGATGGTGATCCCGCCCGTCGCGTGGATCGGTTTGTCCAGCGCGCGCAGCACCTTGCCATCCGGGTCCGGCGGAGCGATGGCGGCCAGATTCTCGGCGACCGTCTTACCGGTCACCGTCAGGCAGTCGCCGTGCATAAGGCCCGCATCCAACAGTGCCTTCATTACCACCGGCACCCCGCCGACGTGGTCGACGTGCGACATCACGTGGCGGCCGAATGGCTTGACGTCGGCCAGATGCGGCACCTTGGAACCGATTCGGCTGAAGTCATCGAGCGACAGCGCGACCTCGGCCTCGTGCGCGATGGCCAGCAGGTGCAGCACCGCGTTGGTCGATCCGCCGAAGGCCATCACCACCGCGATCGCGTTCTCGAACGCCTCCTTGGTGAGGATGTCACGGGCGGTGATGCCGCGTCGCAGCAGTTCGACGACGGCCTCACCGCTGCGCCGGGCGAACCCGTCGCGACGGCGGTCGGTGGCCGGTGGGGCGGCGCTACCCGGCAGTGACATGCCCATCGCCTCGGCGGCGCTGGCCATGGTGTTGGCGGTGTACATGCCGCCACAGGCGCCCTCGCCGGGGCAGATCGCGCGCTCGATGGCGTCCACGTCCGCGCGGGACATCAACCCGCGCGCGCACGCCCCGACCGCCTCGAACGCATCGATGATGGTGACCTCGCGCTCGCTGCCATCCGACATCTTGGCCAGCCCGGGCAGGATCGACCCGGCGTAGAGGAACACCGACGCCAGGTCCAGCCGCGCGGCGGCCATCAACATTCCGGGCAGCGATTTGTCGCAGCCGGCCAACAGGACTGAACCGTCGAGGCGCTCGGCCATCATGACGGTCTCGACGCTGTCGGCGATCACCTCGCGCGACACCAGCGAGAAGTGCATGCCCTCATGGCCCATCGAGATGCCGTCGGACACCGAGATGGTGCCGAATTCCAGCGGGTAGCCGCCGGCGGAGAACACCCCCTCCTTGACCGCCTTCGCCAGTCGGTCCAGCGAAAGGTTGCACGGCGTGATTTCGTTCCACGACGACGCCACCCCGATCTGCGGTTTGGCGAAGTCGTCGTCGCCCATGCCTACTGCGCGCAACATGCCCCGGGCGGCGGCCTTCTCTAGACCGTCGGTGACGTCACGACTGCGGGGCTTGATGTCGACTTGATCAACGGGCGGGACCATCCTGCAAGTATGCGCTGGCCAACCCGCCGCAACTCAGCGGGGTCATACCCCGTTGGGGTATCGTTCGGGTTGGCTGGTTGAACAGCGGCCGAGTCGGGAGCGTACCGGGAGGGGCTGAGGAGCGGATGACAACCGCGCACGGGTATTCGGAGCAGAAAGACAACTACGCCAAGCGGCTGCGGCGCATCGAGGGTCAGGTGCGTGGCATCGCCAAAATGATCGACGAAGACAAGTACTGCATCGACGTCCTGACGCAGATCAGCGCGGTCAACAGTGCGCTGCGGTCGGTGGCCCTGAATCTGCTCGACGAGCACCTGAGCCACTGCGTCACCCGTGCCGTGGCCGACGGCGGCAGCGAGGCCGACGACAAGATCGCCGAAGCATCGGCGGCCATCGCGCGTCTGGTTCGTTCTTAATCGGTGATGTAGTTGGTACCAATATCGACGGCGTAAGTTCGCTGGTGGCGTTGTCGCGGTGCGTACCGTAAGGCAGTGTGATCGCATTAGGCACGACAACCCAGGAACTGGGGAGCCCAGCCGATACCGACGCCATGACAGCCGAAACCCGAACACCCGCTACCGCGCGAACGTGGACCCCACGGGTAGCCGCGCAGCTGGCCGTGCTGGCCGCCGCGGCCTTCACTTACGTCACGGCCGAGATCCTGCCGGTGGGCGCGCTATCTGCGATCTCTCGGGACCTGCACGTCAGCGTGGTCTACGTGGGAACCCTGTTGACCTGGTACGCCCTGGTGGCGGCCTTGACGACGGTTCCGCTGGTGCGCTGGACTGCGCACTGGCCGCGGCGGCGCGCGCTGATGCTCAGCCTGACCTGCCTGACCACCTCCCAGGTCATCTCGGCACTGGCGCCTAACTTCGCGGTGCTGGCCGCCGGACGAGTGCTGTGCGCGTTCACCCACGGCCTGCTGTGGGCCGTGATCGCCCCGATCGCCACCCGGTTGGTGCCGGCCAGCCATGCCGGGCGCGCCACGACCTCGATCTATCTCGGGACGAGCCTGGCGCTGGTCGTCGGTAGCCCACTCACCGCGGCCATGAGCTTCATGTGGGGCTGGCGGCTGGCGGTGGTGTGCGTGACGGTCGTCGCGGCCGTCGTCACGGTGGCCGCCCGGCTGATGTTGCCGGAGATGGTGCTCACCGAGGACCAGCTGGCCTGTGTTGGCCCGCGGTCACGTCATCACCGCAACGGGCGGCTGATCATCGTGAGCCTGCTCGCCATGGTCGCCGTCACCGGCCACTTTGTGTCCTACACCTACATCGTGGTGATCATCCGCGACGTGGTTGGCGTGCGCGGACCGAATCAGGCTTGGCTGCTGGCCGTTTACGGAGCCGCCGGTCTGCTGGCAGTGCCATTGATGGCGCGGCGGCTCGACATGCGGCCCCGGGGCGCCATCGTGCTGTGCATGGTGGCGCTGACGGCCCCGTTCGTGGTGCTGACCGCGCTGGCGTTTCACGGCCACACCAACGCGGCGACCGTCCTGATCGGGACGGCTGCGATTGTGCTGTGGGGCGCCATGGCGACTGCCGTGTCCCCGATGATGCAATCCGCCGCGATGCGCAATGGCGCCGACGACCCCGACGGGGCGTCCGGGCTCTACGTGACGGCGTTCCAAGTCGGCATCATGGCCGGCTCCTTGGCGGGTGGGTTGTTGTACGAGCACAGCGTCGCGCTGATGCTGGCCGCTTCGGCCGGCCTGATGGGTCTCGCACTGGCCGGTATTGCGGCCAACAAACACATCTTGGACGTTGCTCCGACAGGCTCAGCTGATTCATAACTTGGCAGGTTAGCCTGGTGAATTGCGCGGCCAGCCGGCCCGCCGTCAGCTCCGGATTAGGTAGCTGGATGCCCCGCTATGGGACACTGGGTCAGAACCTGACTGAGAGGGATGCATATGGCGGGCTGGACGAGGGGAAGCCTCTTCGCGGCTCTGAGCGCAGCCGGATTGGCCGTTCTGCTGGTGCTGAGTGCCGGTACCGCGCAGGCGGATCCGGACCCGGTGCCCGGCGATCCGGGCGTGGCCGCACCGCCGCCGCCCCCGCCGCCGCCTTTCCAATTCCCGGGTTTGCCGCCCCCTCCCGACCCGCTGGGCATGCCGGTCATGGGCAGCGCCGACGGGCAGGACCCGACGCCGTTCACCGGCCCCGCGCCGTTCGGGACGCCCTCGTTCGTCCCGAAAACCGGGTCGATGGTGGGTGTGGGACAGCCGATCATCATCAATTTCCCTGGGCGCGTTGACGACTCCGGCGCGGCGCAGGCCGCTGTGCACGTTTCGTCGATCCCGCCGGTCCCGGGCAAGTTCTATTGGATGACGCCGACGCAGTTGCGCTGGCGCCCGCTTAGCTTCTGGCCCGCCAATACCGCGGTGAACATCGACGCGGGCGGCACCAAGGCCAGCTTCCGGACCGGCGACTCGTTGATCGCCACCGCCGACGACGCCACCCACCAGCTCACCGTCACGCGCAACGGCACCGTCGAGAAGACCATCCCGATGTCGATGGGTATGACGTCCGGTAATCACCAAACCCCCAATGGCACCTACTACGTGCAAGAGAAGATGCCGTCGGTGGTGATGGACTCGTCAACCTATGGGGTCCCGGTCAATTCGACGTACGGCTACAAGGTGACTGTCGAGCTGGCCGTCCGGTTCGACAACGTCGGCGACTTCGTGCACAGCGCCCCGTGGTCGGTGGACGACCAGGGCAAGCGCGACGTCAGCCACGGCTGCATCAACATCAGCCCGAGCAACGCAAAGTGGTTCTTCGACAACTTCGGCACCGGTGATCCCATCATCGTAAAGAACTCCAGCGGCGGCAATTACAAGAAGAACGACGGCTCCGCCGACTGGATGAACTAGCCGCAGGAGTCAGTTCCAGATCCTGACCCGGTGCTGCGGCGCCAGGAATAACTCGTCGTCCTCGGCGACCTCGAAGGCGTCGTAGAACGCGTCCATGTTGCGCAGCACGCCGTTGCACCGGAACTCCGGTGGCGAGTGCGGATCAACCGCCAATCGCCGAATCGCTTCTGCCTCACGCGATTTGGTGCGCCACACCTGCGCCCAGCCGAAGAACACCCGCTGCACGCCGGTGAGGCCGTCGATCACCGGAGCCTGTTGGCCGTTCAGCGAAAGCTGGTAGGCCAACAACGCGATGGTCAGTCCGCCCAAGTCGCCGATGTTCTCACCCACGGTGAATGCGCCGTTCACGTGATAACCGCTATCGAGTTCCCTGGGTGTGTAGGACTCGTACTGCTCGATGAGTGCTTTGGTCCGGGCGCCGAATTCGGTGCGGTCGTCGTCGGTCCACCAGTCGACCAGGTTTCCGTCGCCGTCGTATTTGGCGCCCTGGTCGTCGAAGCCGTGCCCGATCTCATGCCCGATCACCGCTCCGATGCCGCCGTAGTTGGCGGCGTCATCGGCCTCGGCATCGAAGAACGGCGGCTGCAAAATCGCTGCGGGAAAGACGATCTCGTTCATCCCCGGGTTGTAATACGCGTTGACGGTCTGCGGGGTCATGAACCATTCCTCGCGATCCACCGGTCCGCCGAGCTTTGCCAACTCGCGGTCGTGGTTGACGGCGTGCCCGCGCTGGTAGTTGCCGTACAGGTCGTCGCGGTCGATCGCGAGCGTCGAGTAGTCACGCCAGTGGGCCGGGTAGCCAACCTTGGCGGTGAACTTGTTCAGCTTGGCCAGCGCGCGTTCCCGGGTCTGCGGCGTCATCCAGTCCAACTCGCTGATGGACTGCCGGTAGGCCTCTTGCAGGTTGCCCACCAGTGTGTCGATCCGGGCCTTGGCCCCAAGCGGGAAATGCTGCTCTACGTACAGCTTTCCGACCGCATCGCCCATCAGACCCTCCACCAGCGACACGCCTCGCTTCCAGCGGTCCCGGATCTGTTGGGTGCCGGTGAGCAGGCGGCCGTAGAAGTCGAAGTCGGCGGCGACGATGTCGTCGGTCAGCCAGGAGGTGCGAGCGCGAATCAAACGCCAACGCGCCCAGTCTTTCCACTCGTCTAGCGCGACGCTGTTCCACAGCTCGGCGAAGGCGATCAGGTAATCAGGTTGGCGCACAACCAATTCCGCGACGGCTTCCGGAGTACTGCCCAGCGCGCCAACCCAGCCCGTCCAGTCGAAGCCCAAGGCCTCGTCCTGCAGCTCCGCGAAGGTGCGCAGGTTGTAGGTGAGATCGGCGTCGCGGCGTTTGACCACGTCCCAATGTGCGGCAGCAAGTTTGGTCTCCAGCGCCACGATGCGGGCCGCGGTCTCGTCGTGGGCTCGGGCATCTTCGGCGAAAACCAGACTGAACATCCGCGCGATGTGTGCCGGGTAGGCCGCCAGCACCTCGGCGTGTTGTTCGTCGCGGTAGTAAGACTCGTCGGGTAGTCCGAGGCCGGATTGGCTGAGGTGCACCAGGTAGCGGGTGGAATCCTTGGCATCGGTGTCCACGTACACCCCGACGCCGCCGCCAGCTCCGGTGCGCTGCAGCACACCGATGGCAGCGGCCAGTGTCGCGGAATCGGCGGCCTTGTCGATGATGCTCAGCTCGTCGAGCAGCGGCTGAACGCCGCGGCGTTCGACGGTTTGCTCGTCGAGAAAGCTGGCGTACAGGTCGCCGATGCGCAGCGCGTCAGCGTCCACAGTGTCTGCCGCGGCGGCCTTCTCGCTGGCTTCGATGATCAGGTCGCGCACCTGTTCTTCGGCGCGGTCATACAAATGCCGGAACGCGCCGTCGGTGGCCCGGTCGGCGGGAATGTCGTAGTCGGCCAGCCAGCGGCCGTTGACATGACCGAACAGGTCGTCCTGGGGGCGGGCGTTTTCGTCGAGGTGGCTCAGGTCTATGCCGGAGCGAGTGGCAACATGCGTCACCCTGCCATCCATACCATCTTTTACCCTGGCGGCGCGTGCCGTACAGCCCGGCATGGGCCGCGGGGTACCCTCGCGCCCATGCCCGACGGCGAGCAAACCGAGCAACCCGACGACTCTGACGTCGAGGTTGAATCCGGCGAAGAGCCCGAAGCCGCCGGCGATCCGATTATCTCCAATTACGGCGTCGCCTCAGCGGTGCTCGGCGTGCTGTCGGTCGCCGCGGTGGTGCTCGGCGTCATCATCTGGTCCGCTCACCACGACGAGGCGGGCGAACGCACCTACCTGAGTCGCGTGCTGCAAACCGCCGCCGACTGGACCGGTGTGCTGATCAACATGAACAGCGGGAATATCGACGCCAGTCTGCTGCGACTACACGATGGGACGGTCGGAGAACTCAACACCGACTTTGACGCGGCCGTGCAGCCTTACCGTCAGGTGGTCGAGAAACTGCAGTCGCAAAGCACCGGCCAGCTCGAAGCGGTGGCCATCGATACGGTGCACCACGATTTGGACACCCAGCCTGGTGTGTCGCGGCCGGTGGTCACCACCAAGCTGCCACCGTTCGCCACCCGGACCGACGTGGTGATGGTGGTCGCGACGTCTGTGAGTGAAAACGCCGGCGCCAAACCGCAGCGGGTGCACTGGAATCTGCGGCTCGATGTCTCCGACGTGGACGGCAAGCTGCTGATCTCGCACCTGGAATCGATCCGATGAGAAATCTGTGGCGGCTGCTGGCCTTCGACGTCGTGGCCCCGCTGGCCACCGTCGGTGCGCTGCTGGCGATCGGGGTCGTGCTCGATTGGCCGCTGTGGTGGGTGTCGGCGTGCTCGGTGCTGCTGGTGCTCATCGTCGAGGGCGTCGGGGTCAATTTCTGGTTGCTGCGCCGCGATTCGGTCAGCCTCGGCACCGACGACGACGCGCCTGGGCTGCGCTTGGCGGTCGTCTTCCTGTGCACAGCGGCCTTGTCGGCGGCGGTGCTGACCGGGTACACGCATTGGACGTCGTCGGATCGCGACTTCAAAAGCGACTCCCGCCAGGTGGTCCAGATCGCCACCGGAATGGCGGAGGCGATGGCGTCGTTCACGCCGGGGGCGTCGACAGCCTCGATCGATCGGGCCGCGGCGATGATGGTGCCGGAGCACGCGGGCACATTCAAGGAGCAATACCAGAAGTCCAGCGCCGATCTGGCCCAGCACAACGTCTCCGCCCAGGCCACCACGCTGGCGGCCGGGGTCGAGGCCATCGGGCCGTCGGCGGCCAGTGTGGCGGTCATCTTGCGGGTCATCCAGAGCACGCCGGGTCAGCCTCAGACTCGGGCGGCGCCGGCGCTACGAGTGGCGCTGATCAAGCGCGGTAGCGACTGGCTGGTCGCCGACCTGGTGCCGATCAGGGCCTAGCTCAGTTGGTTTTCGGCCGAACGTCCGGATTTGGCCTTGACGAACCGGTCCGACAACCGGCGGATCCGGATCATCAGCGCCGCCGACGGGCTGACGCTGCCGTCGAGATAGGTGGCGAGAATCTCGGCTTCCACTCCGATGCGGGCCGCGAATTCGTGCTGGTTGAGTCCGGACCTCTCGATCAGCAGCCGCACGTGGCGGGCCACCTCGGCGCGCTCGTTGGCCTCGAGGTGCACGCGGGCCCGCTCCAGCACCTCCCAGAGCGCCTTGGCGATGCCGAACGGCCGGGCGCCCTCGAGGACTTCTTCGACCTGGCGGGCGGTGCGCCCGTACGGGTCACGCTTCAACGCGGTGGCGATGCGCTTCCAGGTTTCGATGTCGCCGCCTTGCAGCGCCGAGCGGATGGCGGAAGTCGGCCAGAACTCCACCGGCTGATCGGGGTCAAAGGCGGGCCGGCCCTGCTCCACGTCGGGCCGCTGGGGCGGTAGCGCGCGGCGTCGGTCGGGTGCCAACGTCACCTCGCCTCCTCCAGCATCGCCACGGCCACCGACAAGCAGCGCTGCCGGACCTCATCCCAGTCTTCCTGAGCTGCCGGTTCCGACCACTGCTGGTCTGCGAAATCGGCAGGATGTGGATCCGAGAGCTGGCGGACCAACTGGGAGGCAATCCATTGCTGCCTGGGTGGTTGACAACAGTAGTACCTGTCCATGCCGGCGAGGACCAGAGCAGCGGTTTCCGGCTCCAAGGTATCGACCATGTCTGCAAATTCGGCAAAATCCCGGCTGCTGTTACGGCTCATGATCAGGTAGCCCTTGAGCCGCAGAGTCTCCGCACCGGTGGGGACCTGCAGCCGGTCGCCGGTGGGCAGCTGCACGTGGGTGGTCTCCACCGGGCTGCTCCGCTCGTATTTCGGCCGGCCCGCGGTGCCGGCTTTCGTGACGCCCTGAGCCTCCAGCGCGTCGATGGCGACCGACAGCCGCCCGCGCCACAGCGTGACCGGATGGACCGGGCGGCCGCCCCCGGTGATCGCCCGGGCAATGCCATTGCGCGGCGTCAGGCCGTCGACCAGCTTCTTTGCCCCCGACTGGGCCCGGGTGTGCCCGTTGGTGCCAATGGTCGCCTCGGCCAGGGGCACCCCGACCCTGACGCTGTCGTCGCTGATACTGACCTGGTGCGGGATGTCCCCGGGGCCCAGGCCGCGGCCCGAGCCGTCGTCGGTGGCTTTGCGCCCGCAGCCGGTGAAGGCCAGCGGATCGGCCACACAGATGGCGTCGGGCGCCAAATGCTTGAGCTTGGCGGCCGACTTGAGCACCATCCGCAGGTCCGCGCTGGGCGCTATCAGCGCCGAGATGTCGTCGGGAATGACGACGACGTCGGCGAGGTCGACCTCGGGCAGCGGCCGGTCGAAGTCGACCGACGGCAAGATCCGGGCCATCCACCGGGGCAGCCACCAGTTCCACTGCGCGAACATCGCCATCAGCGCCGGCACCAGCACCAGCCGCACCACGGTGGCGTCCACCGCGATCGCCACCGCGCAGGCCACGCCGATCTCGGCGACGAGCGGCATACCGGCGAACGCGAACCCGATGAACACCGCGATCATGATCAGCGCGGCGCTGGTGATGGTCCGTGCGCTGGTGCTGACGCCGTATGCGACGGCGTCTCGGGTGTTGCCGGTGCGCAGGAAACGCTCCCGGATCCGGGTGAGTAGGAAGATCTCGTAATCCATCGACAGCCCGAACGTCATGGCCAACACCAGCGGGGGCACGGTGCTGTCGATGGAGCTGATGTGGGCGAACCCGAGGTCCTGCCCCCAGCCCCACTGGAAGATCACCACCAGGCTGCCGTAGGCGGCGGCGACCGACAGCAACGTCATCAGCACGCCCTTGAACGCCAGGAACACCGAGTGGATCGAGATCAGCAGCATCACGAACGCGATCAGGGCAACGAAGGCCAGCACCAGCGGCTCGGTCACCGATACCCGGTCATCGAAATCCTTGATCAGCGCGGTCGAGCCGCCGACGTCCACGCGTGCCGATCCTTCCCCGGCAGCCTTGGGGAGCTCGGCGCGCATCCAGTCGACGGTCTGCCGGGCGCCCATGTCTTCGGGGTCGACCGACAGCACCGCGGACAGCAGCGCGCTGGTGTTGTCGTCGGCGAACTGGGGTGGCGTCACCGAGATGATGTTGGGGGCCTGGGTCATCTGCCGGCGGACCGCGGCCAGTGCCTGGGTGTGTTCGGGTGAGGACGCACCGCCGTCGGGGAAACTGACCAGCACCTGCACCGGGCCGAGCGCCCCGGGACCCAGCGCCTGGGACGCCGAGGCCACCCCGGCCCGGATCTCGTGCGAGGAATCGAATTGGCGCAGCAAGCTGTTGCCCAGCACCATCGATGCCGCAGGCACCGCCATCACCAGCAGCACCGTCGATGCCGCGATCGCGGTGATCCACGGCCGGCGCATCACCGATCCGACCCAGCCGTTCCAGAATCGGGACTGGCTGCTCTCCGGCCGTCGCGACCAGTGCAGCAGGGCCGACCTCTTGGCGGCCGATCGCCCGAACGTCGCCAACGCCGCCGGCGTCAGGGTGGTCGATGTCAGCATCGCGACCGCGACGGCCATGATCGCGCCGGTCGCCATCGATTTCAGTGCCGGGGTGTTGATCAGGTAAATCCCGGTCAGCGAGGCGACGACGGTCATCCCGGACAGCACCACCGCGAGGCCGGACGTGGCCATCGCGGCGTCGACGGCTTCGCGCGGCTCACGGCCGGTGCGCAGTTCCTCGCGGAAACGCATCAAAATGAACAGGGAATAGTCGACCGCGAGCGCGATGCCGAACATGGACACCGTCGACGTGACGAACACCGACATAGTGGTGAACGTCGACAGCAGGTAGACCAGGCCCATGGTCACCGCGACCGTGCAGACGCCCAGGGCCAGCGGAATCGCCGCAGCGGCAAGTGATCCGAACACCGCGAGCAGGACGACCAGAATGATCGGCAGGTTCCAGCTTTCCGCCTTGGCGATGTCATGTTTGGTGTTCGCCGCCGCGGCAGCGGACAGGGCGCCCTGCCCGATGACGTAGAGCCGCACCCGGCCGTTGGCGGTCTGCCCGGATTGGTCACCCTTGACGCCCACTTTGAGGCGTAATTGTTTGGCGACGTCGCTGGTGCCGGAGTTGGTGGGGTCGAGTCGAAGTGACACCACATAGGGCCGGTCCGGCTGCGGCGGGCGCTCGGCCGGATTTGTCTTCTCGGTTACCCCGGGAAACTCGCTGGCAATTTGTCGCAGCTGTGCCACCGCGTCGTTGATGTCCTGATAACTGGCGTCCGGACGCGGAGCGGCCACCAGCGCCAACGACGATGACCCCAGGTCGTGGTACTGCTCCTGAAGTTGATCGTGGACCAGCAGCGATTGCGAACCGGCCACTTCGAAACCACCGCCGGTGAGATTTCCCGACCCCGTCATCACCAAATAGATCGCTGGCACCAATGCCAGCAACCAGCCTGTGAAGACCAACCACCGGTACCGTCGCAGGCTGCGGCTCAGGCGCATCATGAACTGCTGGATGTTTTACTCCCCGGGTCTCGCGCAACGCGTGAGCCACGAGAATACCGCAGCAGCCTGTGCGACATGTCGGGTTCGCGGGTTCCTGAGCTGGGCAGACTCCGATGTTGCCCAGACGCTACCCAGTCGTTGTGAACCGGTTATAAAGCGGGATCTGGGTCACACCAGCTAGCAGCGGCATCGGACGAGATGACAGGATGTCGCATGTCCGCCGGGGGTATCGGGGACAGTCCGCTACGACTTAGTGAGTCGTTGATCGCTGCCGGTTGCGAGGCGCCGGGACTCGGCCTTGCAGGTTTAGGAGTTATGCATGAAGACAACCGCTGCGACCAGACGCCGCACGCTTTTCGCCGGACTGATCGCCGCCGCGGTGCCGGGCGCTGCCTTCGCGGTGCTGGCCGGGCCACCGGCGACCGGTGCCAACGATCCGTGTGCCGCCAGCGAGGTCGCCAGGACGATCGGTTCGGTCTCCAAGTCGATGGGCGACTACCTGGACTCGCATCCAGAGACCAACCAGACGATGACCACGATGCTGCAACAGCAGGCCGGCCCGCAATCGATGACATCGCTGAAGTCGTATTTTGCGGCAAACCCGAAGGTCGCCGCCGACATGGCGTCGATCGCGCAGCCGATGACCAACATGTCCGCGCAGTGCAAACTGCCGATCAGCATTCCCCAGGCCATGGGCCTGATGCAGCAGGGTGCGGGTGGGCTGCCCACGCCGCCGCCCGCTGGCGCGGGGGCGTCGCCGGTAAGCGCGGGGTTGGGGAATCCGCCGACCCCGGCGCCGGTCCCGCCCGCGCCGGGTGGCGCATTGCCCGGGCCGCCACGGCAGAACAACGTCGGCTAAGCGTCGCTCTCGGTCGTTCGCTCGAGAGCCTGTGGGGGTAATGGACCCTGCAGCGCGCTCTCGGTCGGGTCGTTCCAGAGCTGTGGGGGAGGCGTCAAGGCAGGTAGCGGCCCGGTGGGCGCGTCGTCATCCGAGCCGCCGGTGTTTTCGGTGCGGAACACGAAGAAGAACACCACCCAGCCGATGGCGGAGATCAGCAGCCAGCTGATCAGCCGATAGAGCAGCATCGCCGAGAGCGCGTTGGGCAACGACATACCGCTGGACACCAGGCCGGGCACCAGGACCGCCTCGACGATCAACAGGCCGCCCGGCATCAGCGGAATCGTGCCCACGGCGCGCGCAGCGGCGTAGGCCACCGTCAATCCCGCGACCGAGGCATGGTCGCCGGCCGCATAGGCGGCGAACGCGAGGCATGCCACGTCGGCGATCCAGTTGAACATCGACCAGCTGAACGCCACCCCCAGGTCGCGTCGGCCCAGGCTCACCGATTCCAGCTGCATCAGCGTCTCGCGCCACTTCGCCAGGCCGGTGTCGACCGGCTTGCCGCGAGCGGAATTGAACCACGCCAAAACGCGGCAACCGATGCCCTCGATCAGCTCGGGCCGCGACGCCACCGCCTGGGCCAGCAGCAACAGCGCGATGAAGCCGCCGAGCGTAAACAGCAACGAGAACGGATTGTTCTTGGCGCCCAGGAAGAACGCGCCGCCCAACCCCAGCAGCGCCAAACCCACCGCCTGCAGCACCCCCGACATCACCAGCTGCCAGGACGCCACCACGGTCGAGGCACCCCAAATGCGTTGCTGGCGAAGCAGAAACGTGGCCGACAGCACCGGCCCGCCCGGCAACGTGGTACTCAGCGAGTTGGCCGCGTAGAACGCGGCTTCGGAGCGCAATTGCTTCACGTGCACCCCGGCCGACTTCAGCAAAGTGCGCTGGATCTGGGCGAAGCTGTGCATCGATGCGGCCGCCGCCAGCACCGCCGCCAGCAGCCACCACCAGTTGGCCTGGAACAGGCTTGTCCAGGCTTTGGCCAGCTGATCCCAGCCCAGGGCGACCTCGACGGCAAGCACGACAGCGACGACGCCGAGCACCGCCCAGCGCAGCCACCAATACTTCCCGCGCGGCGTCTCTTGGCGCGGGAAGTCGATTTTGCGGGCGGGTGCGTCGTGCGACACGCGTTTTAGGGTAACCGCGCAGGTGGCGCCACCCTCGGCGCGCAGCTCCGGCCGTGTCGTCGTCGTAACCAGATTGTGCCGACCCGAGACACCCGATGGGCCGTATAGCGCCAGCTAGGCTTGCCGCATGTCAGCAAACTTCGACGATGCTTCTGCGGTCGAACCCCTGGTACGCAAGATTGCGGCTTGGGCGTGGCGATTGCTGGTCATCCTGTTCGCCGCGCTGACGTTCCTGTGGTTGGTCGAAAAGCTCGAAGTGATCGTGGTGCCGGTGCTGCTCGCGCTGATGCTGAGCGCGTTGCTGGTGCCCGGGGTGGATTGGCTGGATCGCCACGGCCTGCCGCGCGGGGGCGCGGTGACGCTGGTGTTGCTGAGCGGATTCGCGGTGTTGGGCGGTGTCCTGACGTTCGTCGTCAGCCAATTCATCGTCGGTGCGCCCGACCTGGTCGAACAGGTCAGCCGCAGCATCGACTCCACTCGCAAATGGCTGGTACAGGGGCCGGCGCACCTGCGCAACGAGCAGATCGACAGCGCCGGCAACGCGGCCATCCAGGCGCTGCACAACAATCAGGCCAAGCTGACCAGCGGTGCGCTCTCGACGGCGGCCACCGTCACCGAGCTGGTCACCGCCGCGGTATTGGTGCTGTTCACGTTGATTTTCTTCCTGTACGGCGGCCGCAACATCTGGCAGTACGTGATCAAGATCTTCCCGGCGGGGGTCCGGGACCGGGTGCATGAGGCGGGCATCGCGGGATACGGCTCGCTGATCGGTTACGTGCGGGCGACGTTTTTGGTGGCGCTCACCGATGCGGCCGGCGTCGGCACGGGGTTGGCGATCATGGGGGTGCCGCTGGCGCTGCCGTTGGCGTCCTTGGTATTCCTGGGTGCGTTCATCCCGCTGATCGGTGCCCTGGTCTCGGGCCTGGTAGCCGTGGTGGTCGCGCTGCTGGCGAAGGGAATCGTCTACGCGCTGCTCACCCTGGGCTTACTGGTGGTGATCAACCAGATTGAGGCCCATCTGCTGCAGCCGCTGGTGATGGGACGAGCGGTCTCGATTCACCCGCTCGGAGTGGTGCTGGCCATTACTACCGGCGGTGTGCTGGCCGGCATCGTCGGCGCCCTGTTGGCGGTTCCGACCGTCGCCTTCCTCAACAACGCGATCCAGGTGCTGCTGGCGCCGGACCCGGCCGCCGAAGTCGAGAAGCAGGATGCCGAGCCCGACAAGACGGTCGTTGCGGCAAAGGCGGATCACCCCGATGGCGAATCAGGTTGAGCGCCAGCGACTTTGGGGGCTAAAGCCGTCCCTCGCGGCGCAGCAGATCCTGCGCGGACAGTCCGCCGCCGGCGCGGCGCCGCGGACGCGGTTCCTCGCCGTTCTCGGGCTTAGCGGCGGAGGGGAGCTTTTCGGTGGCCGCATCGGAGTCATTGCCCGGTGAGCGCATGACCGGAAGAGCGGCAGTGGGGTCGGCCGGGTCGCCATTGGTGTCGCGGTTCGCCGAGACCGGCATGGCCCGGGTCTGATTGTCCGACGGCGCAGGCGCCGACGGCTGTGGCGTCGGCGGGACCGGGGGGCGCGGGGTGGCGGGCGGCGCCGCGTTGCCGGGCACCGACAGGCGTGAGGTCTGGGCTTCGGTCGGCTGGCTGGGCTTGGTCTGGATGCGCGTGGTGCTTGCCCCCGACGGCGGCTCCGGGGCCGTCTTGACCTCTGCGGGGCCGACCGCGCGTGGCCGCGACGGCTCGGGGAGCGCGCCGGGATGGGTGGGATCGTGCGCTGGTCGCGACTTCCCGCCGACCAGCGCGGCGGCCACCGGCGGCCGGGCGGGACGGCCGTTGACGGCGGGTCGTTTGCGCTCGTCGGGCAGGTCGATCTCGCCCAGCCCGATGCGGTTCTGCAGCCGCCGGGCCCAGCGTGGGGCCCACCAGCAGTCATCGCCGAGCAGCTTCATCACCGACGGCACCAGGAACATCCGCACCACGGTCGCGTCCAGCAGCAGCGCTGCCATCAGACCGAACGCCAAATACTTCATCAGCACCAGGTCGGAGAACACGAATGAACCGGCGACCACGGCAAGCACCAGCGCGGCGGCCGTGATCAGTCGCCCGGTGGTCGCGGTGCCGATCCGGATGGCCTCGGCGGTCGACATGCCGCGTTCTCGTGCCTCGACCATTCGGGACACCAGGAACACTTCGTAGTCGGTGGCCAGGCCGAAGCCCACCGCAACGACCAGCGCGATGACCACCACCATCAGCGGAGTCGGGGTGAAATTCAGCAATGTCGAGAAGTGCCCGTCGACGAAAATCCACGTCAGGATGCCCATCGTCGACCCCAGGGTCAGCGCGCTCATCACCGCCGCTTTAACCGGCAACACCACCGATCCGAACGCCAGGAACATCAACAACATGGTGGCGCCCAGCAACAGCACCAGCATCAGCGGAGCCTTGTCGAACAAACTCTGGATGCTGTCCTGTTCGAGCGCCGGCGTGCCGCCGACCAGCAGGGTCAGGCCCTTCGGCGGGTTTATCGCCCGCAGTTCGCTGATCTTCTTTTCGGCATCGTTCTTGTTGATCAGGCCGTTCTGGACCACCCGCACCGAGTCGTCCTTGGGCTGTGTGGTCCCGTTCGGCCCGGGGACGCAGGGGTTGTCGGCGATGGTCGGGCACGGCCGCTCCTCCCACGTCTTGTCGGTGAACCCGGTGATCGGCGCGATCCGGTTGCGGATATCGGCAACCTGCTGGTCGGTGACCTTGCTGTGGTTGTTGCTCTCGATCACCACCGTCAGCTGTTCGGTTCGGTATCCGGCGAAGAGCTTGTCGAAGTGCTCCTGCGCCTGGCGCACGGCGTTGTCTGGCGGCAGGTATTTCTCGCTCATGCCGCCGAACGACAGGTTGCCCAGCGGGATGACCAGCAAGATCATGCCGACGGCGATCGGGATCGCGAACGCCAGCGGCCGCTTCATCACCCAGTTGACCAGCTTGCCCCAGAAGCCGGCCTCTACTTCTTCTCGGGTCTTGGTCTTCTGCAGCCGGTCCGCGAGCCAGTTGAGGTAAGCCCGCGAGTACTTCCAATTCCGCAGGAAGGGCACCCGAAAGGCGGTCCGCACGCCCAGCGCGTCGACGTGCCGACCGAGGATGCCCAGGCAGGCAGGCAGGAACGTGATCGACAGCAGCGCCGCGAGTCCCACCGCGGCGAAGATCGCATAGGTCAGCGAATGCACGAAGCCCTGCGGCAGCACCAGCAGGCTGGCGCTCGACGCGATGATCAATACCGCCGAGAACGCTATCGTGCGCCCGGCCGTCATGACCGTGCGCCGAACGGCGGCCTCGGTGTCGTAGCCTTCGGCGATCTCTTCCCGGAATCGGCTCACGATGAAAAGCCCGTAGTCGATGGCCAGGCCCAATCCGACCAGCGAGACCACCGGCTGGGCGAAAAAGTGCACCGGCCCGAAAATGGTGGCGAACCGCAGGATGCCCAGTGCGCCCGCAATAGTCAGTCCGCCCACGATGGCCGGCAGGCCGGCGGCGATCGCGCCGCCGAAGACCAGGAATAGGACCACCGCCACCAGCGGCACCGCAAGGACCTCCATGCGGCGCTGGTCGGTGGCGATAGTGCCGGTCAGGGCGTTGGCGACCGGCTCCAGGCCGGCGAGTTCGATCTTGCCGCCCTCCAGCTTCTGCAGGTCGGGTGCGATGGCCTTGTAGTTAGTGAGGATGGTGTCGTCGTCGTCGCCCTTGAGCGGGATGGTGACGAAGGTGTGCTTTTTGTCCTCGGTCTCCATCCCCTTGATCTGGGGGTTGGGGGCCTCGGCGCCGGGGGCCAATGCCAGATAGCCGGCCCAGCCGAGAACCTGGTCGGGATGATCCTTGACGAACTTGTTCAGTTCGTCGACGGTCTGCTGTCGCCAGGCCGGGTCGTCGACGGTCTTGCCGTCAGGAGCGGTGAATGTCGCCACGATCTGTGCGGTGCGGTCGCGACCGTAGGTCTTGTCGCCCAATATGGAAGCCGTGACGGATTGGCTGCCTTCGTCGTAGAAACCGCTCTGCGTGACATGCTTACCCAGGCTCAGCCCGAAAACGCCGCCGCCGAGGCACAGGGCCACCATGACCCCGATCACGATGTACCGGTACCGGTACACGGTTCGACCCCACCAGGCGAACACGTAAGCTCCTTACTGGATCTCTAGCGACCCGCGCATTGGTTTTCCAGTGTCACACACGCGTCGTCAATAGCGCGGACAGCGGCCGGAACGGTTGCAGCCACGCTCCCTGGTCAGGCAACGAATCTAGGCCGATTCGCGGCAACGGTTCCCGGAAAACGCCCTCGATATCTTCCAGGTCGACGAATTCCAAGGTATCCGACGCTAATGCCCAACTGGCATGTTCACGAAATCCGATCACCTGGACCGGAGTTCCTCCCGCCCTGGCTATGTCTTCCAGCGGCTGGCGAAAAGCCTGACCGTCGGCGGATGCCACAACCAGCGCTGCGAGCCCTTCGCTACGCCGCTGTTCGATGTGGGCGAGCATGTCGCGATCAACGTCACTGTCCTCATCGATCTTCGGCTTGGCGAAGACCGCAAAGCCCACGTTACGCAACGCATCCACCCACGGCCGAACGACCTCAGCACTACCCGGCGCGATATTGGTGAAGACGGTGGCTTCGGGTTCGACGACGACACCGGGCCGCCCTGAGCTGACCTGCGCGGTAAGCGCCAGCAGCCACCGGCCCAGCGCGTCGAAGCGCGGCCGTTCCAAGGCGGTCGGTCGGCGCCCCAGGATCGAGCCGAGCCCCATGTCGAGGTTGGGTGCGTCCCACACCAGCAGCACACGCTGCGACGAGGAGTCCGAAGCGCTGGGCCCCGAGAGCGCCGAGCCGGAAGCCATTTTCGGGGATGCCGCGGCCGCGGGTGTCGCTGCGGCCGTTTCTTCTGCGAGGCTCATACTCATCGTCTTTTCCAGATCAATTCGGTCACGGAGCTGCCCGTTTCGTGGGCTTTCATTTCGTACTTAGTGGCGGGGCGAGCGACCGAGATCGGCAGCGGGCTACCGGGATCGACGCGACACAGGCGGGATTCGCTGTCGCCGACTTCGGCGATTTGCTCGGCATAGCCGGCGTGGTCCGTCGCGGCGTGCAGGACACCACCGGGGAGTAGCCGGTCGGCGATCAGGCCAACCGTGGCTGCCTGCAGGAACCGGCGTTTGTGGTGGCGCGCCTTCGGCCAGGGGTCGGGGAAAAACACCCGGACCCCGGTCAGCGACGCCGGCGCGATCAGATATTGCAGTACGTCGATCCCGTTTCCGCGGATCAACCGGATATTGCGCACCTGGTCACGGTCGACCGAAGACAGCAGCTGCGCCAGGCCCCGTCGGTATACCTCCACCGCAATCACGTCGATGTCAGGCTCATCCTGTGCCATCGCCAGCGTCGAAGTGCCGCTCCCGCAACCGATCTCGAGCACGACCGGTGCCTTGCGGCCGAACCACGCACCGATGTCCAGCGGCGCAACGTGCTGGGGTAGCTCGGAGATGCCCAGTTCCGGCCAGAGTCGATCCCAGGTTTGGCGCTGGGCGCCGGAGAGAGCCGAACGCCGGGAGCGAAAACTCGTCGCCGGCAGATAGCCATGTTCGGGCCCGCTCGAATCCGGTGGCTCCGGTATTGAGGTCACGGCTTCTCTAATCTCGACATCGGCATCCGCCGCCACCGGCGTGTCGGAACGTGTCCCGACCCCGGGTTGCGCGTGCATTTGTCCATCGTGGCGCATGAACGCCCGATGTAGCCTCCTCAAGGCCAGATTGATATCCAACAGTTGCTTTCAACTGGTAACTCATAGACGGTGGCTCGCATCTTGGTGACTCAGGTGCCACCATTCGGTGGGACCCGATCGGCCGTCCGGCATACAGGACTGGCCGCGGTGATGACTGCCGATCCGGCCGGGGTAACGCAGGCCTGGGAGTCAGGCCGCGCGGATCGGGTTGCCTGGACATGAGGGGACAGGGGCACCAGATTTTTGTCGACGAGCTGACGCGATTCGCTGCCAGTCACGCTGACGCCCGCGTGACGGCGATCGCCGAGCGAGCCGCCGCGCCGCTGCGGGTGGCCGTCCGTGGCCGTCGAGGAGTGGGGCGCAACACCGTTGCGGGTGCTCTGGACCGCGTTGTGTCGGAGGCGGGGATCACGGTGCACCCGTCGGAGCGCGCCGCGGCTAAGGACGTCGACGTAGTCGTTTACGTCACCGCCGAAGTGATCAAGCCCGAGGACGCCGACGCGATCGCCGCGGCCCGGCAGCCGCTGTTGGCGGTGCTCAACAAGGCCGATTTGGCCGGCTCGCTGTCGGGCCGGACCGGCGACGGGCCGATTGCGGCCGCGCGTACCCGCTGCCGGGAGCTTTCCGAGCTGGTGGGGGTACCCGTCGAGCCGATGATCGGTCTGCTCGCCGTCGCCGCACTCGATGGTCTGGACGATGTGGCCTGGCCCGCACTGCAGGTGCTCGCCGCCCATCCGAGTGGCGCCGAATCGCTGGACGGCTCCTTCGACGGCTTTCTGGCGGCGAAAAACCCGGTGCCGGCCGACGCGCGGTTGCGCCTGCTGGAGACCCTGGACCTGTTCGGCACCGCGCTGGCCATCGCCGCGGTCCGCCAGGGCCGGACCCAGGCGCAGGTCCGGGCCTTGCTGCGGCGGATGAGCTGCGTGGACACCGTCGTCAGCAAGGTGTGGTCGCTGGGCGCAGAAGTGCGCTACCAGCGGGTGCTGGACGCCGTCGCGGAATTGGAGGCACTGGCCGTCTCGCGCACCGAGGTTGGCGAGCGGATCAGTGGGTTCCTCTGCCACGACGACACCGTGGTCGCGCGGATGGGCGCCGCGGTGGACCTGGCCGAGGCCGCCGGGCTGGACGTCGGGCGGTGTGATGAGCCGGCCGAACACCTGCCGCGGGCGGCGCGCTGGCGGCGTTTCAGCCGCGGATCGGTCAGCGATTTGCACCGGGCCTGCGGGGTCGATATCGCCAGGGGCTCGCTGCGGCTGTGGTCACAGACCTGCGGGTCCCTGCCCGAGCCGCACGCGGAGTCGTGGTGAGCGACGAGGGCGACGACGATCCGGCCGCTGCCGTGGATGCGCTGGTGGCGGCGATCGCTCCACGACTCGATCCGCCTGTCATCAGCCGACGCGACGTGGTGCTGGTGACCGGCCCGTGGATGGCCGGGGTCAGCGGACTGGTCACAGCGCTGCGCGACCGGCTGCCACAGCAGTTCGTCGAGACCACCGAACTGGGACCCGGCGATGCGCCGACGGCGGTGGTCTTCGTGGTGTCCGCGGCCGCTCAACTCACCGACTCCGACTGTGCCCTGCTGGACGCCGCCGCCGAGCACACCGACGTGGTGATCGGTGCGGTCGCCAAGATCGACGTGCACCGCAACTGGCGCGACGCGCTCGCCGCCAACCGCGAGCTGCTGGCCGCGCACGCGCCGCGCTACGGCCAGGTGCCCTGGGTAGGTGTGGCCGCGGTGCCCGACCTGGGCGAACCGATCCTCGACGAGATGGTCGATACTCTCGGCGCACAACTCGCCGACCCGCACGTCGCACGCCGAAACAGGTTGCGGGCGTGGTCATCTCGGCTGCAAACCGTCGCGCAGCGGTTCGACCGCGACGCCGACGGCGCCGGTCGGCGGGTACGGGTCGACGCACTGCGCGAAGAGCGCAGCACGGCCTTGCGGCAGCGGCGCCAGGCGAAATCCGAACGCACCGGCACGCTGCGCGGGCAGATCCAGCAGGCGCAGGTCCAGTTGTCGTACTTCGCGCGCAACCGATGCTCGTCGGTGCGCACCGAACTGCAATCCGATGCCGCGCAGCTATCCCGGCAAAACATGCCCGGCTTCGAGGCGCATACCCGACAGCGGGCGGCCGCGGTGGTGACCGAGGTGAGCGAAGGCACCGCCACCCAGCTCGACGACGTCGCGGATGCGGTGGGGGTGGCGATGGACCTGCCTGCGCTCGAGACACTGCCGACCATCGACGTCGCCCCTCCGCCGCTGCAGGCGCGGCGACAGGAAACCTGGCTGATGCTGCTGCTGGGCGCCGGGTTCGGACTCGGTGTGGCGCTGACGCTCAGCCGGCTGGTGGTGGGCCTGGTCCCGAGGATGAATCCGGTACTCGAGATCGCCGGAGCCGTGGCCTGTGTAGCGATCGGCCTGGCGGTCACCTTTCTGGTGGTCAAACTGCGCGCCCTGCTGCACGACCGGGCGTTGCTGGACCGCTGGGCCGGCGAGGTGACGTCGTCGCTGCGGTCCGCGGTCGAGGAGTTGGTGGCCACCCGGGTGCTGGCTGCCGAGTCGGTGCTGAGCACCGCGCTGAACGCCGACGACGAGGAGGCGACCGCGCAGGTATCCGACCAGGTCAGCGCCATTGACAGCGAACTGCGCGAGCACGGGATCGCCGCCGCGCGCGCCGCGGCCGTACGAGACCGGGAGATGCCCACGGTGCAGGCCGCGCTGGATGCAGTGCGTGCAGAATTGGGAGAACCGGGTATACCCCATCTCGAGAACCAAGCCGAGGAGGCCGGCGAAACCGACGACTAACCGTCGGGGAGCGCCGTCGGGTAGGTTCAACAGCGGTTTTGGGGCTTCTGAATCGTTGTTGTGAGAAGGCTTATACCCTCCCGGGCCTTCCCCAGCAAGGTGATCGCGATAATCTGTAGATGAAGCTCCGGCAGTCAATAGTTGTGTGGGCGAACGCGTACGCAACGCAGCAGTGCCCACCCGTACGTAGATGAATTCAGGAGAGTTCGATGACCTCAGCGACCATTCCCGGTCTGGATACAGCGCCCACCAAGCACCAGGGGCTGCTGGCGTGGGTAGAGGAGGTCGCCGAGCTGACCCAGCCCGACCGGGTGGTGTTTGCTGACGGCTCCGATGAGGAGTTCAACCGGCTGGCCGACCAACTGGTCGCGGCCGGCACGTTCACGAAGCTGAACGAGGAGAAGCACCCCAACTCCTACCTGGCGCTGTCCGATCCGTCCGACGTGGCCCGGGTGGAGTCGCGGACCTACATCTGTTCGGAGCGCGAGGTCGACGCCGGGCCGACCAACAACTGGATGGAACCGTCGGAGATGCGGTCCACCATGACCGACCTGTACCGCGGTTGCATGCGCGGTCGCACCATGTGGGTGGTGCCGTTCTGCATGGGCCCGCTCGGTGCCGACGACCCCAAGCTGGGCGTGGAGATCACCGATTCCGAATACGTCGTCGTCTCGATGAAGGTGATGACCCGGATGGGCAAGGCCGCCCTGGAGAAGATCGGCGACGACGGCTTCTTCGTGAAGGCGCTGCACTCGATCGGGGCGCCGCTGGAGCCGGGCCAGAAAGACGTGCCGTGGCCGTGCAACGACACCAAATACATCACCCACTTCCCGGAGACCCGGGAGATCTGGAGCTACGGCTCCGGCTACGGCGGTAACGCCCTGCTCGGCAAGAAGTGCTACTCGCTGCGCATCGCCTCGGCGATGGCCCACGACGAGGGCTGGCTGGCCGAGCACATGCTGATCCTCAAGCTGATCTCGCCGGAGAACAAGGCCTACTACTTCGCCGCGGCCTTCCCGTCGGCGTGCGGCAAGACCAACCTGGCGATGCTGCAGCCCACCATCCCCGGCTGGCGCGCCGAGACGCTCGGCGACGACATCGCCTGGATGCGGTTCGGCAAGGACGGCCGGCTCTACGCCGTCAACCCCGAGTTCGGCTTCTTCGGCGTCGCGCCGGGCACCAACTGGAAGTCCAACCCCAACGCCATGCGCACCATCGAGGCCGGCAACACCGTCTTCACCAACGTCGCGCTGACCGACGACAACGACGTGTGGTGGGAAGGCCTGGAAGGCGAGCCCGACCACTTGATCGACTGGAAGGGCAACGACTGGATCCTGCGCGAATCGGATACCAAAGCGGCGCACCCGAACTCGCGTTACTGCACGCCGATGTCGCAATGCCCGATCCTGGCGCCGGAGTGGGACGACCCGCAGGGTGTGCCGATCTCGGGCATTCTGTTCGGCGCCCGCCGCAAGACCACAGTTCCGCTGGTGACCGAGGCTCGCGACTGGCAGCACGGCGTCTTCATGGGCGCCACCATGGGCAGCGAGCAGACCGCCGCCGCCGAGGGCAAGGTCGGCACCGTGCGCCGCGACCCGATGGCCATGCTGCCGTTCCTCGGCTACAACGTCGGCGAC
>Ga0208987_1000063_pt1 | contig 26249 bp, 26 predicted proteins | sample MedBloCARef_O2_FD_187845 | JGI IMG/M metagenome (GOLD analysis project Ga0208987, IMG submission 187845) | Forest soil microbial communities from El Dorado National Forest, California, USA - Mediterranean Blodgett CA Ref_O2 (SPAdes) (version 2) | ecosystem: Environmental > Terrestrial > Soil >... | reverse complement strand
AACTCCACGTCGTGCTTGACGCAGTTCTGGTAGAGCGTCTGCAGGATCATGTGGCCGGTGCGGTCGGCGGCGTAGCACGCCCGGCGCACCGGAGCCTTGCCGTGGTCGCGGGTGTGCCCACCGAAGCGGCGCTGGTCGATGCGACCCTCCGGGGTGCGGTTGAACGGCATCCCCATTTTCTCCAGGTCGAGGACGGCGTCGATGGCCTCCTTGCACATGATCTCCACCGCGTCCTGGTCGGCCAGGTAGTCGCCGCCCTTGACGGTGTCGAAGGTATGCCATTCCCAGTTGTCGTCTTCGACGTTGGCCAGCGCGGCGCACATGCCGCCCTGCGCGGCACCGGTGTGGCTACGGGTGGGGTAGAGCTTGGTCAGCACCGCGGTGCGTACCTGGGGCCCGGCCTCGACGGCCGCCCGCATCCCGGCACCGCCCGCGCCCACGATCACCACGTCGTATCGGTGTTGCTGGATCACCGGTCAGCCTCCGATGTTGGGGTCGAAGGTCACCAGCACATAGGTGCCCAGCACCAGCGTGAAGCCCATCGACAACAGCAGCAGGCTGTTGAGCCAGAACCGGGTGCTGTCCTTGCGGCTGTAGTCGTCGATGATGGTGCGCAGGCCGTTTCCGCCGTGCAATTGCGCCAGCCACAGCAGCGCTAAATCCCAGAATTGCCAAAACGGCGAAGCCCAGCGCTGCGCGACGAAGTTGAAGTCGATCCGGTATACGCCGTCGTCCCACATCAGCATGATGAACAGGTGCCCGATCGCCAGGAATACCAGCGCGACACCGGAAAACCGCATGAACAGCCAGGCGAATTTCTCGAAGTTGGGTATGCCGGCGCGGCGCCGCGGTGACCGCGGATTGTCGAGGCTGGCCGGACGGTCGTGGAAGCGCTGCTTGACCGGCGCTGTCTGGCCGCGGCCGAGCTGAAGGTCGGGGCTGCTCATCGGAAGTGCTCCCACATGTGGATGCCGGTGACCACCCCGGCCGGGACCATGAGCAACAGGAAGACGATGCAGATGATTGCGAACATCAGCCGCTGGTAGCGGGGCCCTTGCGACCAGAAGTCGATCAGGATGACCCGGATCCCGTTCATCGCGTGGAACAGCACCGCGGCGACCAGGCCGAACTCCATCAGGCCGACGATCGGGGTCTTATAGTCGCCCACCACCGCGTTGTAGGTCTGCGGGCTCACCCGCAACATTGCCGCGTCCAAGACGTGGACGAACAAGAAAAAGAAAATCGTCGCGCCGCTGATCCGGTGCAGCACCCACGACCACATACCGGGATCACCCCGATACAGGGTCCGAGGTGGTCTCCGCTTGCTTGCCGTCGCCTGCGTACTCAAACCAGTTCTCACCGCCTTCGTGGAATCTAAAGCCGGGCAACCGAGCTTAGCCCGGCAACCAACCGTGCGGTAGCAGGCCAAAATCCGATTCACGCTGGTGTCGTCGTGTCAGAGTTAAGGGCGGCTTTGTGAAGCCGGCCCATCGACGATCGGGGTTGCGGTATGCCTGATATTGATTGGAATATGCTGCGGGACAAAGCGATACAAGCAGCTTCGGGAGCTTACGCGCCCTATTCGCACTTCCCGGTGGGTGCGGCCGCCCTGGTCGACGACGGCCGCGTTATCACCGGATGCAATGTGGAGAATGTCTCATATGGCCTGGGTCTCTGTGCCGAATGCGGTGTGGTCTGCGCCCTGCATTCGACCGGTGGCGGTCGCTTGATAGCCCTGGCGTGCGTCGATGGAAAGGGATCGGTGCTGATGCCGTGCGGGCGCTGCCGACAAGTGCTGCTCGAACACGGCGGCCCCGAGCTGCTGATCGACCATCCGGTGAGCCCGCGGCGCCTTGATGACCTGCTGCCGGATGCGTTCAGCGCCGACGACCTTGCCCGGGAACGGTCTTGACCGACTTCGCATTCGATGCGCCCACGGTGATCAGGACCAAGCGCGATGGCGGCCGGTTGTCCGATGCCGCCATCGACTGGGTCATCGACGCCTATACCGACGGCCAGGTCGCCGACGAACAGATGTCGGCGTTGCTCATGGCGATCTTTTGGCGTGGCATGGACGGCGGCGAGATCGCCCGGTGGACGTCGGCGATGGTGGCTTCCGGCGAACGAATGGATTTCAGCGATCTGCGCTGCGGGGATAGGCCGTTGGTCACCGTGGACAAGCACTCCACCGGTGGGGTGGGAGACAAAACCACGCTGGCGCTGGTTCCCGTCATTGCCGCCTGTGGGGCCGCGGTGCCCAAGGCGTCCGGCCGGGGGCTGGGTCACACCGGCGGCACGCTGGACAAGCTGGAATGCATCTCGGGCTTCACCGTGGAGATGTCCAACCAGCGAGTGCGCCAACAACTGTGCGACATCGGCGCGGCGATCTTCGCCGCCGGCCAGCTGGCGCCCGCGGACAAGAAGCTCTACGCGCTGCGCGATATCACCGCGACCGTCGAATCCGTGCCGCTGATCGCCAGCTCGGTGATGAGCAAGAAACTGGCCGAAGGGGTCGGCGCGCTGGTCCTGGACGTGAAGGTCGGTGCCGGGGCGCTGCTGGAGTCGGAGGCGCAGTGCCGCGAGTTGGCGCACATCATGGTCGGCTTGGGGGTGGCGCACGGGGTGCCCACCCGGGCCCTGCTGACAGATATGAACAGCCCGTTGGGCGCGACCGTCGGCAATGCACTCGAGGTTGCCGAGGCGTTGGAAGTGCTGGGCGGCGGCGGTCCGCCCGAGGTGGTGGAGCTGGTGCTGCGGCTGGCCGGCGAGATGCTCGAGCTGACCGGGATCGACGCCCGCGATCCCGCCCAGACGCTGCGCGACGGGACCGCCATGGACCGATTTCGCCAGCTGGTCGCGGCTCAGGGCGGTGACTTGTCGGTTCCGTTGCCAATCGGTGCGCACTCCGAGACCGTCACCGCCACCCGGGGCGGCACAATGGGCGATATCGACGCGATGGCAGTGGGGCTAGCGGCATGGCGGCTCGGCGCGGGCAGGTCCCGGCCGGGCGAGAAGGTGCAGTGTGGCGCGGGCGTCAGGATTCACCGTCGTCCCGGCGAACCGGTCGCGCCCGGTGCGGCGTTGTTCACCCTCTACACCGATACGAAGGAACGCTTCGGCGCCGCGATGGCCGAGCTGGACGGCGGCTGGAGCGTCGGCGATACCGTGCCGGTTTCGCGGCCATTGGTCATCGATCGGATCACGACGTGAGTACCCCGTTGGATCTGCAGCAGATCAGGAAAGCGCCCAAGGCCCTGCTGCACGATCACCTCGACGGGGGACTGCGGCCGTCGACCGTGCTGGACATCGCCGGCCAGGTCGGTTACGACGAGTTGCCCGCGACCGACGCCGAGGAGCTGGCGACCTGGTTTCGCACCCGCTCGCACAGCGGGTCGCTGGAGCGGTATCTAGAGCCGTTCTCGCACACCGTGGCGGTGATGCAGACAGTCGACGCGCTATACCGCGTCGGCTACGAGTGTGTGGAGGACCTGGCCGCCGACTCGGTGGTCTACGCCGAGGTGCGCTTTGCTCCCGAGTTGCATATCGACCGCGGGTTGTCGTTCGACGCGATCGTCGATGCCGTGCTGGAGGGTTTCGCTGCCGGCGAGAAGGCCGCCGCGGCCGCGGGCCGTCCCATCAAGGTGCGCCTGCTGGTTACCGCGATGCGGCACGCCGCGGTGTCGCGGGAGATTGCCGAGTTGGCGATTCGGTTCCGGGACAAGGGAGTTGTCGGTTTCGACATCGCCGGTGCGGAGGCGGGCAACCCGCCGACCCGGCACCTGGATGCCTTTGAGTACATGCGAGACCACAACGCGCGCTTCACCATTCATGCCGGTGAGGCATTCGGCCTGCCGTCTATCCACGAGGCGATCGCGTTTTGCGGCGCTGACCGGCTGGGCCATGGCGTGCGGATCGTCGACGACATCGAGGTAGTGGAAGGCGGTGGCGTCCGGCTGGGCAGGTTGGCATCGATCCTGCGCGACAAGCGAATTCCGCTGGAACTGTGTCCCAGCTCCAACGTGCAGACCGGCGCGGTTGCGAGCATCGCCGATCACCCGTTCGACTTGCTGGCCAGGGCGCGGTTCCGGGTCACCGTCAACACCGACAACCGGTTGATGAGCGACACTTTTATGAGCCGCGAAATGCATCGGCTGGTCGAGGCATTCGGCTACGGGTGGAGTGACCTCGAGCGGTTCACCATCAATGCGATGAAGTCGGCGTTCATTCCGTTCGGCGAGCGACTGGCGATCATCGACGAGGTGATCAAGCCGCGGTACGCGGTATTGATCGGCTAGCTCCCGTTTGACCTAGTCTCGGTGCGTGCTGGGCAACGGAGTAGACTCACCGCATCGGCGGTACTTCGTCACATGACCGTTTCAGGTTGTGTCGTCGCCGATTCGAAAGATTTGGCCGTGTTCGCGGTCAAGACAGGAAAGAAACCATGGTTTCTCAGTCGACACTTATCTCTCCCTATGAACAGCGCGTAAAACTCGTCCAGGACACGTTGAAGGCGAACTCGAAAATTGATGACGCCGCCGCGGGCGAGCTTGCGGTACATGTACTGCACGCATTGAATTCGATCCCTGAGCGGATTCGCTGAGCAACGAAAGCCGCCGCCCTGCCGCCGCCTAGAACGGCGGCGGCTCGTCGTTCGTGCCATCGGGCGGTCCGGAATAGCTGTATTCCCAATATCTTCGGCGCGACTCGCGCGCCAGCCGGTTGTGCCGGCGTTCGGCCGCGATGCGCGCGCTGTGGTTCTGGGCGCGGGTTCGCGCACGTCTGGGCATCAGCGCGTCGCGGTCACCGCAGTGAGCGTCCGGTGTCGCGACGGCGGGCGGCAGTTCGACGCCAGCGCACAGGCCGGGAAAGAGCACGGCGCTGCCTGGCACGGTGACGTGGGTCTGGCCGTCCGGGACCGACCAGATGACGGTTCCGTCGGCTAGCTGTTTGTCGCCCCAGCCCCAAAAAGTCTTGAGCAAATGATGTTGTCGGCAAAGACATTTGACGTTCGACGAATGGGTCGCTCCGCCGTCCGCGTAGGCAACGGTGTGGTCGATGTCGCACTGGGTGGCCGGCCGGTCACAACCCGGCGCCCGGCAAGTGAGGTCGCGGGCACGCACAAACTCTGCCAACGCCCGAGACGGCGTGTACTGGGACTCCGGTAACTGCGGCGCTGAGATCGGTTTCAGCTTGGCTATATTCGCCAGCTCGCGCACCATCTCGGCCGGGATGATGCCGTCGCCGTACAGGAATCCGGGCGCGGCTCCGGACCCGTCGACTGTGCTGCGGTCGGCCACCACGTGGATGACGATGGAGCTGGGCTGCCGCGGTGCGGAACCCACCGAACAGTCAGCCCGCTCGCAGCCGCACGCCATCCGGTCCTGACCGGCGGCCAACGCGCCCAACGCATCCGCACGTCGCTGGGCCAGAGTGCGCGGATCGTCGGGGCAGACCGTCCTGGCCACTTCGTCGAGCCGACGATCAAGCGCTTGCCCCGTCGTCGCGAACACGGTGCCGTTGACCAACGCCGTGCCCGGCTCCATCGCATTGATATCCAGATAGCGGTCCGCCGCGGCCTCGCGCGACCGGCGCACCGCGTCGCGGTCGATCTTGGCGACCACCCGATCGACCTCGGCGCTGAGCTTCCAGCTGGTCATCGACGGCCAGCGCGGCGCCTTGAGGGCCAGTTGGGCGTCCACGGCTAACAGGGCGTCGGGATCCTCGATCAGATCGGTGCGAAACACGATCGTGCGAAACAGCCGAAAGTCGATATCACCGGCTTGGAAGACAGCGGCCACCTGGGGCAGCCGTTCGTGCATGGCGCGGGCGTAGCGCAGATTGCTATGGCCCATCGCCATGCTCGTGCTCAGCGCGGCGGCGATCTCGGCGGCCACCTCGTCACAGGTGTCGGCAGCCCACTCCTCGCGGTTGCCGTGTTGTGCCAATCGCAACCGGAACAGCTCCCCGATCGCGACCAGGCGTGCCGCGGCGGCCTGGGCCTCGGCCCGCGCCGCATCGGTGATGCGGGTCAGTAAGAGCGAGGTATCGAACATGTGTTCGAGTGTATTCGATGCCTCTGACAAATTTAGATATGCCCGGCCCCCCGATGGAGTCGGGCGGCGGGGCGACCGGAATCTCCGGGGGTGGAGCTATCGGTGCGACCGGAATGTCTGGTGGCGGGGCGATCGGTGGCGGCGCGAAAGGTGGCGGCGGTGGGGGCGGGGGTGCGATCGTGCGTCGGTGGGTTGCCGAAGACGGCGCAGCTAACGGCCAACGAAGGGCAGCTCGGCGGACATGCCCATGGCCCGCACCGTGCTGGCCAAGTGGGTTTGCACGGCTTGCAGCGCCCGCGGCAGATCGCCGTCGCGCAGCGCCTCGGCGATACCGAGGTGCTCGTGCATGATCGTGTCCGTCCGGCTGGGATCACGCAGCGCCGATTCGCCGATCATCCGCATCTGCCGGTCGCGCAGCGAGGAGTAGATATTCGACAAGATCGAGTTGCCCGACTCTTCCAGCGTGATGGCATGGAAGGCGCGATCGGATTCCAGGAATTCGCGCCAGTCGGCCGCGGCTACCGCGTCATGCTGCCGCCGCAGCTCGTCGGAGAGCCGCTCGAAGACCGCGGCGCAGACGGCCGGGCCGCGTCCAATCACCTTGCCGGCCGCGAACTGCTCGAGCACCAGCCGGGCCTCGATGACCGCGCGCACCTCGTCGGGGGAGACCGGGACCACCAGGGCGCCGCGCTGCGGATACAGCCGCAGCAGCCCGTCGGCCTCCAGCCGCAGGAACGCCTCGCGCACCGGCGTCCGTGACATCCCCAGCACGCTGGCCACATCGCCCTCGCTGATCAGCTCGCCGCCCGGGAACGCCCCGGTTAGCACCTGAGTCTTGACGTAGTCCAGGGCACGGTCCTTGGCCGTCGCCGGCCGGGAGTCCTTTACTGCCACGTCGCTCTTTCCTGGTAGCTAAGTCGTATCCCAACTGTATCCATGACCGTACACTGGCGGCTCCTAGCTGCGGGGATTGACACTGAGATACAAGATAGATACGATTTAAACACAACTCCCAAGCCCAAGGAGGCGACATGTCCGCCGTGAATCTTGACCCGACGGTTCCCGCACCGATGACCAATGTGGCCGAGTACGGGTTCGAAGGCCGGTTCGTGGACTGGGCCGACGACGCCTGCTACTTCGAGTACTCGAAAGCCGCCAACCCGATCGGCTCGGGGTACGCGCCGCAGGTGCCGATTACCCAGTTCGGGCCCGAGCTCTACATGGACCAGCCGACCGGCGTGGTTCCCCTGGACCTGTCCGACGACCTGGGTATCAAGACCGGCCCGGCAACCAGTCCGGCGCTGCTGGCCAACTTCGTCCGCATCCGCGCGGGTGAGCAGATCGACACCAGCCCGAACGCCACCTCACAGCTGTACTACGTCCTCTTCGGGCGGGGTTTCGCGGCGGTCAACGGCCGGCTGGTGCAGTGGGAAAAAGGCGATTTCCTGACGTTGCCGGCCGGTGTCCGCTCGGTGTTCTACGCCGACGCCGACGCGGCCATGTATTGGGTGCACGACGAGCCGCTGTTGCGCTATCTCGGTGCCGAAGCCCGCGAGCCGCGGTTCCGGGCGACCAAGTTCCGCCGGTCGGACGCGGTGTCCAAGTTGGAGGAGATCGCTTCTCGCCCGGGTGCCAACGACAAGAGTCGGGTTAGCGTGCTGCTGGCCAACGAGAACCAGGAACAGACGCTGACCATCACCCACGTCCTGTGGGCCATGTTCGGGGTGCTGCCGCCGAATCAGGAGCAGCGTCCGCACCGGCACCAGTCGGTCGCGCTGGATTTGATCCTCGATGCGCCACCCAGCGGCTGCTACTCGTTGCTTGGCACTCGCCTCGATGAGCGTGGCAACATCGTCGACCCGATCCGGGTGGACTGGCAGGCCGGTGGTGCGTTCACCACGCCGCCGGGCATCTGGCACGCCCACTTCAACGAGACCGATCACCCCGCACACCTGATCCCCGTGCAGGACGCGGGGCTGCAGACCCACCTGCGCAGTCTCGACATCAAATTCACCCAGCGCCGCGATCTCGTCGCCGGCTGATCCGGAGCTGACCGCGAAGGCGGTCCATGCACCGCAAACGTTTGACGCATAGTGTGGCTGGTCATGAAGTTGCCCTTGCTGGGACCGGTGTCGATCACGGGCTTCCAGAGCGCCTGGTTCTTCTTGTTCTTGCTGGTCGTGCTGCTGCTGATCGGCCTCTACGTCGTGCAGCAATTCGCCCGGCGGCGGCGCGTGCTGCGGTTCGCGAACATGGAAGTGCTCGAGCGCGTCGCGCCCCGTCGTCCCAGCCGGTGGCGCCATGTCCCGACGATCCTGCTGGCCGCATCCTTGGTGCTGTTGACCACCGCAATGGCCGGACCGACGACCGACATCCGGATCCCGCTCAACCGTGCGGTGGTGATGTTGGTCATCGACGTTTCGGAATCCATGGAGTCCACCGATGTCGCCCCGAGCCGGCTGGCCGCCGCGCAGGTGGCGGCTAAGCAGTTCGCCGACCAGTTGACGCCGGCGATCAACCTGGGGCTGGTGGAGTTCGCGGCCAACGCGACGTTGTTGGTGGCACCGACGACCAACCGCGGCGCCGTGAAGACGGCGATCGACGGCCTGCAGGCGGCGCCGAAAACCGCGACTGGCGAAGGCCTTTTCACCGCGCTGCAGGCGATCGCCACGGTCGGTGCGGTGATGGGTGGCGGCGACGGCCCGCCGCCGGCGCGCATCGTGCTGGAATCCGACGGCGCCGAAAACGTGCCGCTGGATCCCAACGCTCCGCAGGGCGCGTTCACCGCGGCCCGCGCCGCCAAGGCCGAGGGTGTGCAGATTTCGACGATCTCGTTCGGTACGCCCGACGGCACCGTCGTTTATCAGGGCGCGACGATCCCGGTTCCGGTCGATGACCAGACCTTGCAGGAGATCTGCAAGATCACCGACGGCCAAGCGTTCCACGCCGACAGCCTGGAGTCGCTGAAGAACGTCTACGCGACCCTGCAGCGCCAGATCGGCTACGAGACCGTGAAAGGCGATGCGAGTCTGGCCTGGATGCTGCTCGGTGCGGCGTTGTTGGCCGGCGCCGTATTTGCAGGGCTGTTCCTGAATCGCAGGCTGCCCGCCTAGCCGATCAGACGGGGAGCCGCCGGTTGATCAGCAGTGCCAACGCCGCCGCGATCAGCGTGGTGAGCACCGCCAGGCGCAGCCACCCGGAACTGCCGGGCCCGGGCACGGTGCGATACCCGATCTCGTTCTGGATGGCGGCGTAGTCCTTTTCGAGTTCGCCGAGATTGGTGGCGGTGTAGGACTGGCCGCCGGACAGCTTGGCGATGGTCCGCATTTGGTCCGTCGAGACCGGGACGTTGATGTGCGCGCCGTCCAGCACGATTTGGCCGGTCGGGGTGCCGAACGAGATGGTCGAGATGGGCACTCCCTGATCCTTGGCCAGCCGCGAGGCCGTGTAGGCACCATCGTGCGGATCGCTGGGGTTCGTCGGCTTGTTCTCGCCGCCGTCGGACAGCAGCACGATTCGGGCCGGCGGCGGGGTGTCTCCGCCGGTCAATCCCGCGGCCTCGATCGCGTGCAGAGCGGTGAAGATGGCTTCACCGGTCGCGGTGCCGTTGCCGAAGTCCAGCTTGGTCAGGGCGTCAACGGTCGCCTGATGCTGCGGGCTCGGCGGCACCAGTAGGTACGGCGTGCCGGCGAAGGCGACGAGTCCCAGATTGATGCCCGGCGTCAGCTGAGTGGCGAACTGGCTGGCCGCCTGCTCGGCAGCCTTGAGCCGGCTGGGTTCCACGTCGGTGGCCCGCATGGAGTGCGACATGTCGATCACCAGCATGATGACGGCGCGGTTGCGCGGGATGCGCATGTCGTGGGTCGGGGTGGCCAGCGCAATCGTCAGCAGCCCCAGGCCGAGCATCGAGACCGCGATCGGCAGGTGCCGCCACAGCGGCTGCGGCACGTCTGCCTCGGTGTATCGGCGCAGCCTGCCCCGGCGCCGACGTACGACGACGACGTAGATGGCGAGCAGGGCCAGCGGGATCAACGCGAACAGCATCATGGCCGGACGTTGGAATCCGTACAGCGGGAGTGGGCCGATGCCGGGCAACGACACTCGACTCACCTTCCCTTCTGGCCACTCCTTGATGCGGTGTTGCCGCAAGTAAAGGGGAGTGGTGGTAACCCGTCAAACGCTCCACGACCGCATAACGTGCCGCGCTATTCGCGCCGCAGCCGTGAATCCACGAACTGTTCCAGCTTCTCCCACTCGCGCACCGCGGCCGAATACGGCGTTGCGGGTTTGTCGACCGAGCCGGGCTCCAGCACGTAGGACACCAGCTTGCCCAGCGGCCGACCAGGTTCGAGCGCCTTGTCGACCGTGCTCTCCTCGGAGTAGTCGCCGATATCGCGGAGCAGCTCGACAGCCAGATCGAGCTGCTCACGGTCCACCGCGTCCGGGCCTTCGGCAAAGTCGTCGGACAGCCCGCTGAGCACGTAGATGTTCTCGTCGGTGACCTCGATGGACAGCGACCCGTCGGTCGCGGCGGTCCGGATGTCGTCGTAGGTGCTCAGATCGGACAGGTCGTGGTCGTGCTCGTCGGCCAGGTAACGGGCCAGCGCCCGCTCGGAGCTGAACACGCTGATCCGCCCGTTGCGGCCCAGGAAGATCGGGCGGTCGTCCAGGTAGCAGCGCAGCGTGTAGAACGTCCCCGAACTGGTCAGGATCCGGATCGGGTCGATACCCACCTCTAGCCAGAAGTCCTCGTCGCCGCCCAGCACCGCGGTGTCGCCGCCGGCGCGGACCTCCTCCTCTTCGTCCTCGTCGGATTCTTCGGGCTCGTCTTCGGCGGCTTCGTCGTCGTCCTCGTCCTCGGGGTCGGGGGCGTCGTCCTCAGACTCGTCGACGGCTTCGTCGTCGACCTCGTCTTCGGTGTCGTCGCGTTCTTCAGCCAGTTCGTCGGCGGCCTTGGCTGACGCCTTCTCGTCGACCTCGGGGGCGGAAATGATCTCCTCGATGGACTTGAGCACGTCGTCCCAGCTTCGCCCGATCACCTCGGCGATCGAATTCCAGCGTTTGGCTCCCGCTTTCCCGGCGAAGTGGTCGATCCCGCCGGAAACCGTGCCCAAACTGGGGTTGCCGTTGAAGAACTTTGAGACCGCTGCGAGCTCGCACACGGATCCGATCGAGGACACGATCGCCAGCGCGCTCGCCAGTGCGCTCACCGACTCTTCGGTGGGCTTCTCCGACACCAACTCCTCGATGACGACGAGATCGAACTGCTTGTTCGCCGCCGGCTCGAGCGTGTGCGCGTGGGCGGTGGTCAGGTCCTTCCACCCCGGGTGATCGGCGAGGTCGTTGTCGGAATTCGAGCGCACGAAGGCGACCAGATCAGCGACCTCCTCAAACGCGTAGAGGTCTTCGTCTTTGCCCAGGAAGGCCTCCCACTCGTCGCCGGCGTCACGCCAGCGGGGCGCCCACACCGTGTAGTGGTCGCCGTCGGACAGGCTCAGGCGGATGGGCAGGAGGTCAGCAGCCATGCGGCACACAATAGCGACGACCGATGAGCCTATGGCCCCCAGATGGTCGCAATCGGGGCGGCGTTGCCCGCATTGCCGGTCTTCGGCAGCCCGTACATCTGCTCCAAGGTGGACAGCACGCTGTAGTGGTTGATCTGCTCGTTGTAGGTTCCAGGCTGCACGTGCGCGCCGTAGATCACCGTCGGGATCTGGTTGCGACTGTCGTCGTCGTCCTCGTCCCAAGTCAGGATCAACAGGCTGTTGTTGGCCACCGCCCAGTTCGCGTACCCGGCCAGATTGCGATTCAGCCAGGTGTCGGCCTGGGCGATCGAGCCGTCGTGCATGTTGTCGTCATTGTTGGGAATGACGAACGAAACGGTCGGCAGGCTGGCGTAGTTGCCCATCGGAAATGCCGAGAACGGCAGCGAGTTCGACGCCGGCACATTGGTGAAGTTGGCCCAGGGCACGTGCTTGCGGGCGTACTTGCCCGCGCTGCAGGCGGGTGAGCCCACCGCGGGCAGGTCTTCGGCATAGCCGATGAAGGTGTAGCCGCCGTCAAGCAATTCCGAGCCCAGGTTTGCCGCGTTGCCGCCGTTGACCGGGCAGCTGTCCTTGGTCACTCCGAATGTGTTGCCGGCGAACAGCGCCAAGTAGTTCGGCTCGCTCGGGTGTGTTTCGGCGAACGACGCGACCATGTTCGCGCCGTGGGTGGCCAGCGCGGTCATGAAGGGCGCCGACTTGTTGCCGAGGATGTTGCCGCGGTTTTCCTCCACCACGATCACCACGTGCGCGGGGCGGGGTAGCGCGGCCGCGGCAAGGTCCACATGCGGAGTCAACGGGGTGGCCACCAGCGCGGTCAGCCCCGCCGCGCCGAGTAGACCCAAGGCGCGATATGCCCAGCCGATCAGCCTTCTGCGACTTCGAATTTCGTGGAACACCCGGCGAGCATAGGGTCGGGTGCCAGGCGTGGGCGGCAGGCGCGCGAGCGTGCAAACGCGGCTTTAGCCAAAAGAACTTCGATTGTTATATAGGGTCAAAAACCATGGATGTGCGTGTGATTGACCATCCGTTGGCCGTCTCGCTGCTGACGGTGTTGCGTGACAAGCGCTCGGGCAACGCCGCATTTCGCGCCGCGCTGCGCGATCTGACACTGGTCCTAGTCTACGAGGCCACCCGGGACGCGGCCCGCGAGACGTTTCCGATCCGCACCCCACTGGCCGAGACGCTCGGAGTCCGGCTGGCCAAACCGCCACTGCTGGTGCCGGTGCTGCGGGCCGGACTGGGCATGGTCGACCAGGCGCTTGCCCTGCTGCCGGAGGCCCTGGTCGGCTTCGTCGGCGTCGCACGCGACGAAGAGAGTCACCTGGCCAGCGGTTATTTGGAGTCGTTGCCCGACGACCTGAGCTCGACGCCGGTCATGGTGCTAGACCCGATGCTGGCCACCGGCGGGTCGATGAAGCACACCGTGGGCTTACTGCAGAAGCACGGCGCGACGGATATCACGGTGCTCTGTGCGGTGGCTGCACCGGAAGGCATTGCGGCACTTGAAAAATCAGCGCCCAATGTCCGGCTTTTCACCGTTGCAGTCGACGACGGGCTCAACGAGATCGCTTATATCGTGCCGGGTCTCGGCGATGCGGGTGACCGCCAGTACGGGCCTCGCTAGCTCACCAGTTCTCCACCGTAGCGAGCAGCTGTGCACGCAACGTCGCCGCACGCGCACGGGCGCGCGACAGGTCGTCGGCGGGCGCACAGCGAATCTCCAAGTAGCACTTCAGCTTCGGCTCGGTACCAGAAGGTCGCACCACCACCCTGATCGACGTCTGGTCGTCACCGCCAGTGAAGATCAGCGCATCGGTGATATCGGTGACGGTCGCGGCGAATCCCGCCAGGCCGGCCGGCGGGGCGGCCCGCAGTCGCTGCATGAGTTCGGCGGCCTCGTCGATATCGGCGACCCGGCGCGACAGGGCCGCAACGTCGTGCACACCGTATCGACGGGCGAGCTCGTCGAGCATGTCGGACACCGAACGGTCCTGGTCTTTTAGCGTGGCCACCAGATCGGCCACCAGCACGGCGGCGCTGATGCCGTCCTTGTCGCGCACCGCGGCGGGGTCGACGCAGTGGCCGATCGCCTCCTCGTAGGCGTACACCAGGGTCGGGCCGCCCACATTCGAATCGGCGCGGGCGAGCCATTTGAAACCGGTCAGTGTTTCGACGTGGGTGGCGCCGTAGTGCGCCGCGATCTCCGCGAGCATCCGGGAGGACACCACGCTGCTGGCCACCACGGCTGCCGCCGGATCGTCGGTGCGCGAAAGGATGTAATCGCCTAACAGCCAACCGGTTTCGTCACCAGATAGCATCCGCCAACCTGACGTGCTGGGTATTCCCACCGCGCAACGGTCGGCGTCGGGATCCAGCGCGATCGCGACGTCGGCGCGCACGTCGGCGGCCAGGGTGAGCAAATCGTCGGTGGCGCCGGGCTCTTCGGGGTTCGGGAACGCGACGGTGGGGAAGTCGGGATCCGGCGCGAACTGGGCGCCCACGGTGTGCACAGCGCCGAAGCCGGCACGGCGCAGCGTCTCGACGGCCACCGCACCGCCGACACCGTGCAGCGGGGTCAGGGCCACCCGTACCGGACCGGTGCCGCGCCGCAGCCCCGCCGCGCGCTCGACGTAGCGCTCGAGGAGGTCGGCGTCGGCGGGTTCGACGGGCACTCTGGGGATCTGGTCGGCGAAAGGGGCTGCAGCCATCGCCGTTTCGATCTCGCGGTCGGTAGGGGAGACGATCTGGATGCCGCCGTCGAAGTACACCTTGTAGCCGTTATCGGTGGGCGGGTTATGTGAAGCCGTGATCTGTATCCCGGCGGCAGCGCCGGTGTGGCGCACCCCGAACGCCACCACCGGCGTGGGCACCGGACCGGGCAGCATCAGCACCGAAAAGCCTTGGGCAGCAAATACTTCAGCTGTCACAGTGGCAAAAATCGCGGAGCCGTGCCGGGCGTCGCGCCCGACGATCAGCAGCGAACCGGACAGGCCACGCCGCTGCAGTACCTGCGCCACCGCCCAGCTGGCGCGCGACACCACCGCGACGTTCATCGCGTCCGGCCCGCCGCGCACCGGGCCGCGCAACCCCGCGGTCCCGAACTTCAGCGGGCGAGCGAACCGCGCCGCGAGTTCGTCGGGGGAGCACGCCGCGAGCTCGGCCGCGGTCGTCGGGTCGGGGTCGTGCGCGATCCAGTCCTGCGGCCTCACGTCATCATTGTGCTAAATGCGGGCGATGATGTCGGCCAGCAGCGCGCCGATCCGGGCTGCTGACGCGGCACCGGCGGCTACTACCTCGGCATGGCTGAGCGGCTGGCCGGTAATCCCCGCCGCCAGGTTGGTCACCAGCGAGATGCCCAGCACCTCGGCGCCGGCCGCCCGGGCCGCGATCGTCTCGTGCACCGTCGACATGCCGACCAGGTCGGCACCCAACACCCGCAACATCGCGATCTCCGCCGGCGTCTCGTAGTGCGGGCCGGGCAGGCCGGCGTAGATGCCTTCGGCCAGCGCTGCATCGGCCTCGCGGGCCAGAGCGCGCAGCCGGGCCGCGTAGGCGTCGGTCAGGTCGACGAACTGCGCGCCCACCAACGGCGAGCGCGCCGTCAGGTTCAGGTGGTCGCTGATCAGCACCGGCTGGCCGACCGTCAGGTCTTCGCGCAGTCCGCCGGCCGCGTTGGTCAGCACGACGATGCGGGCACCGGCCGCGCAAGCCGTTCGGACCGGGTGTACGACGTGACGCAGATCATGACCCTCGTAGGCGTGCACCCGGCCGACCAGCACCAGCACCCGATGCGCGCCGATGGTCATGGACAGCAGCTCGCCCGGATGGCCAACCGCGCTCGGCGGTGTGAACCCGGGCAATTCGGCTTGGCGGAGCGCGACATTCGGCGAGCCCAGCGCCGCAACGGCGGGCGACCATCCCGAGCCCAGCACGATGGCGACGTCGTGCTCGCCGACCCCCGTGCGTTCGCCGATAACGTGTGCCGCTTGACGCGCGAGTTCGGCGGGATCGGACGGGGATTCGGTCACAGGAGAGGAGCTTAGTTCCGCTATGTGTCAAGATCGGGCGCATGGGGTTTGCTAGGTGGCCGGTTGCCGGCTTCGTCGTTGCGCTGTTGGTTTCGGTGGCCGGGGTGCTCGGCGGTCTGGCACCGCGGGCAAGCGCCGACTGTCCCGACGTCCAACTCATCTTCGCCCGCGGTACCAACGAGCCGCCCGGCCTGGGCGTCGTGGGGGATGCACTGTTCGCCGCGCTGCAGCCCACCCTGGGCGGACGCAACTTCGACAACTACGCGGTGAACTATCCGGCCAGCTACAACTTCCTGCAGACCGGCGACGGCGCCAACGACGCCCGCGATCACATCGCGGCGATGGTCGACCAGTGCCCGGGCACCCACCTGATCCTCGGCGGCTTCTCGCAGGGCGCCGCGGCGGTCTCGATGCTGGCCGGGGTGCCACCATTGGGCAACACCGTGGGTGAGTTCGGCTCGGCTCCCGCGTTGGACCCCGGTCTGGCCGGCAAGATCAGGGCGGTCGCCGTGTTCGGCAATCCCGGCAACCGCTTCAACACGCCCCTGTCGACGACGGGGCTGTTCGCCGGCCGTGCCATCGACCTGTGCAGCCCCGGTGACCCGGTCTGCGTCGTCGGCGGTCGCGACCGGGACGCGCACCATGACTATTCGGTGCCGCCCTACCCCGGCCAGGCGGTGGGATTTATCGCCGGACGGGTGTAGCCGCCGCCGGTCGGTCATCTGCAGCCTCAGTCGGTGAGATACTGCGAGAATGCCCGCGCGCATCGCCTTGGACACCGTTGAAGAAGCGGTGCGGCGTCGTGGCGTCGATCTTGTCGAGTTGTCGCATGCCATCCACGCCGAGCCCGAGCTGGCCTTCGCCGAGCATCGCAGTTGCGCCAAGACGCAGGCGCTGCTGGCCGAGCGTGGCTTCGAGATCGCCCCGCGCGCCGGCGGCCTGGACACCGCCTTCCGGGCCGACTTCGGCAGCGGGCCCCTGGTCGTCGGAGTGTGCGCCGAGTACGACGCATTGCCGGAGATCGGGCATGCCTGCGGCCACAACATCATCGCCGCATCCGCGGTCGGGACGGCGCTGGCGCTGGCCGAGGTGGCCGACGACCTGGGCCTGACCGTGGCGCTGCTGGGCACTCCCGCCGAGGAGGCCGGCGGCGGCAAGGAACTGTTGCTGCGCGCCGGGGTGTTCGACGACATCGCGGCGGCGGTGATGGTGCACCCCGGGCCGACCGACATCGCCGCGGTGCGTTCGCTGGCGTTGTCCGAAGCGACCGTGCACTACCGCGGCAAGGAATCGCATGCGGCCGTCGCGCCGCATCTGGGCGTCAACGCAGCCGATGCCCTGACCGTCGCGCAGGTGGCCATCGGACTGCTGCGACAGCAACTGGCACCAGGGCAACTGGTGCATGGGATCGTCACCAACGGCGGTCAGGCCGTCAACGTCATCCCCGGGCGCGCGACACTGGAGTATGCGATGCGGGCAATCGAATCGGATTCGTTGCGAGAGCTGGAGGGCAGGATTTTCGCGTGCTTTGCCGCAGGCGCACTGGCCACCGGTTGCGAATACGAAATCGATGAGCCCGCACCGGCATACGCGGAGCTCAAATCCGACGAATGGCTGTCCGAAGTTTGTCGCGGCGAGATGCTGCGGCTCGGCCGCCAACCGGTGGCACCGCAGTTCGAGGCGGGGCTCCCGATGGGCAGCACCGATATGGGCAACGTGACCCAGGTGCTGCCTGGAATCCATCCGGTGATCGGTGTCGACGCCGGCGGGGCCACTGTCCACCAGCGCGATTTCGCCACCGCGGCCGCCAGTCCCAGCGCCGACCGCGCGGTCCTCGACGGCGCGATCATGCTGGCGCGCGCGGTTGTTCAGCTCGCCGAGAGCCCCGCGCAACGCGATCGCGTCTTGGCCGCGCAGCAACGTCGGGCCGGCACATGAGCCTTGCCGATGCGGCCGATGCGTGGCTCGCCGCCCATTTCGACGACCTGGTCGACTGGCGCAGGCACATCCACCGCTATCCGGAGTTGGGCCGCCAGGAGTACGCCACCACCCAGTTCGTCGCCGAGCGGTTGGCCGACGCGGGCCTCAACCCGAAGGTGTTGGCCGCCGGTACCGGGCTGACCTGTGACTTCGGGCCCGAGCACGCGCCCAGGATCGCGCTGCGGGCCGACATGGATGCGCTGCCCATGGCCGAGCGCACGGGCGCCTCCTATGCATCGACGATGCCCAACGTCGCGCACGCTTGCGGCCACGATGCGCACACCGCGATCCTGCTCGGCACCGCCCTGGCGTTGGCGTCGGTGCCGGAGCTTCCGGTCGGGGTGCGGTTGATCTTCCAGGCCGCCGAGGAACTGATGCCGGGCGGCGCGATCGACGCCATCGCCGCCGGCGCGTTGACCGGCGTTTCGCGGATCTTCGCCATGCATTGCGACCCGCGGCTGGAGGTGGGCAAGGTCGCGGTCCGGCAGGGCCCCATCACCTCGGCGGCCGACCAGCTGGAAATCACGCTGTATTCGCCGGGCGGGCACACCTCGCGACCGCACCTGACCGCCGACCTGGTCTACGGCCTGGGCACCTTGATCACCGGGCTGCCCGGCGTGCTGTCCCGCCGTATCGACCCGCGCAACAGCACCGTGCTGGTGTGGGGCGCGGTCAACGCCGGTGTGGCCCCCAACGCCATCCCGCAGACCGGCGTGCTGGCCGGCACCGTCCGCACCGCCAGCCGGCAGACCTGGGTCGGGCTCGAGGAGATCATCCGCCGTTCCGTCGACGGGCTGCTCTCGCCGCTGGAGATCGAACACACGCTGCAATACCGGCGCGGAGTGCCGCCGGTGGTCAACGAGGAAGTCTCGACCCGCATCCTCACCCACGCGATCGAAGCCATCGGCCCCGACGTGGCGGCCGACACCCGGCAGTCCGGCGGGGGCGAAGATTTCTCCTGGTATCTCGAGGAGATCCCCGGCGCGATGGCGCGGTTGGGTGTCTGGTCGGGCGAGGGAGCGCAGTTAGACCTGCACCAGCCGACCTTCGATCTCGACGAACGGGCCCTGGCGGTCGGACTGCGGGTGATGGTCAACATCATCGAGCAGTCGGCGCACGCGACCCATCAGTCTTGAGTGGTAGTCCCCGGGCCGATGTTGCGGGCTGGGCGGGTCCGCAGGCTGTGGACGTAATCATCTGGGGCGCCGGCTATTTCGGCGGCATCAGCCATCACGCCCAGGTACCGCGCCGACGGCAATCCGCCCTCCCAGGCGTCCAGGACGTAGAGCCACGCCAGCACGGGATCGATGTTGGTGTCCGAGGACAGCCGCTCCACCCGGCATCTGATTTTTTTATGGACGCCGAACTCGGAGCCCTCCCACTGGTCCAGGTTCATCTCGTCGGCCGGTGTCATGTCGTAAAGCACGACGAACACCTTGGCGAGTGGCTCCTCCACGACCGTGGCCAGCGCGCCTTCCCAGCCGATGTCCTCGCCGCCGAAGGTCAGCCGCCACCCCGGCAACCAGCCAGTTCCTGCCATCGGCGAGTGGGGTGCCCGCTGCATCATCTGGTCGGGATGCATGTTCGACCCATAGGCGGCGTAGAGCGGCACGGGGAAAGCTTAAACGCCGGACGCGCACACAGTATTCATCGTCCGGTTTGGCGGGGTTCAAGTCGGCGGGCGGGCGGCCCCCTCGCCGCTCCCGCGGCTGGGGGGACCCCCACGCCGCGCTGCGCGGGGCATCGCAATCGGAGATAGGTTGGGGCTGTGGTGACCCGCATCGTGATCATCGGTGGAGGCCCGGCCGGTTACGAAGCCGCGCTGGTGGCCGCCACCTCGCATCCCGACACCACCCGGATCACCGTGATCGACGCCGAAGGCATCGGCGGAGCCGCCGTGCTGGACGACTGCGTGCCGTCCAAGACGTTCATCGCCTCGACCTGGCTGCGCACCGAACTGCGCCGGGCGCCGCGGCTGGGCTTCGACATCGACATCGACGACGCCAAGATCTCGCTGCCCCGCATCCATGCCCGGGTCAAGCTGCTGGCCACCCAGCAGTCGGCCGATATCGCCGCCGACCTGCTCAGCAAGGGGGTGACTTTGGTCGCAGGACACGCGGAGCTAGTCGACTCCACTCCCGGCCTGGCTTATCACCGCGTCCAGGTCACCGCCCCCGACGACAGCACCACCGAGTACGACGCCGACGTGGTGCTGATCGCGACCGGCGCCAGCCCGCGCGTCCTGCCGTCGGCTCAGCCCGACGGCGAGCGCATCTTGACCTGGCGACAGCTCTACGACCTGGCGGAGTTGCCCGAGCACCTCATCGTGGTGGGCTCGGGCGTCACCGGAGCCGAGTTCGTGCACGCCTACACCGAGCTGGGCGTGCCGGTCACGGTGGTCGCCAGCCAGGACCACGTGCTGCCCTACGAGGACGCCGACGCCGCGCTGGTGTTGGAGGAGGCGTTCGCCGAGCGCGGTGTCGAGCTGGTCAAGAACGCCCGCGCCGAGTCGGTCACCCGTACCGACACCGGGGTCCTGGTCACCTTGAAGGATGGCCGCACCGTCGAGGGCAGTCATGCCCTGATGACCATCGGGTCGGTGCCAAACACCAGCGGCCTCGGGCTGGACCGGGTCGGCATCGAGCTCGCGCCCGGCGACTACTTGAAGGTCGACCGGGTCTCACGCACATCGGTGCCCGGCATCTATGCCGCCGGCGACTGCACCGGCCTGTTGCTGCTGGCGTCGGTCGCTGCTATGCAGGGCCGCATCGCGATGTATCACGCGCTGGGTGAGGGCGTCAGCCCGATTCGATTGCGCACGGTCGCGGCAACGGTGTTCACCAGACCCGAGATCGCCGCCGTCGGGGTCCCGCAGTCTGCGATCGACGACGGATCTTTCAGTGCCCGCACGATCACGCTGCCGTTGCGCACCAACGCCCGAGCCAAGATGTCGGGGCTGCGGCAAGGCTTCGTCAAGATCTTCTGCCGGCGATCCACCGGCGTGGTGATCGGCGGCGTGGTGGTGGCGCCGATCGCATCCGAGCTCATCCTGCCGATCGCCGTCGCGGTGCAAAACCGCATCACGGTCAACGAGTTGGCCCAGACGCTGGCCGTCTACCCGTCGCTTTCCGGTTCGATCACCGAGGCCGCGCGCCGGCTGATGGCCCACGACGACCTGGACTAGCGTTTCGGAAGTGAGGAGTTCTTTGTCGTGAGTGACCCGATTCACGCACCGAGCGAGACGCCTTCGGTGCTGGGCCCGCAGCAACGCGCGGCGGCCTGGCAGCGACTCGGCGCCGAGCAGTTCGACGTGGTCGTCATCGGCGGCGGCGTGGTGGGTTCCGGGTGCGCGTTGGATGCCGCCACCCGCGGGCTCAAGGTGGCGCTGGTCGAAGCCCGTGACTTCGCTTCCGGCACGTCGAGCCGCTCATCGAAGATGTTCCACGGCGGGCTGCGCTACCTCGAGCAATTGGAATTCGGGCTGGTGCGCGAGGCGCTGCACGAGCGTGAGCTGTCGCTGACCCGGCTGGCGCCGCATCTGGTCAAGCCGATGCCGTTCTTGTTTCCGCTCACCCATCGATGGTGGGAGCGCCCTTACACCGCGGCGGGCATCTTCCTTTACGACAGTCTGGGCGGTGCGAAATCGGTTCCGGCGCAAAAGCATTTGACCCGTGCGGGCGCGCTGCGACTGAGCCCGGGGTTGAAGCGTAGCTCGTTGATCGGCGGAATTCGCTACTACGACACCGTCGTTGACGACGCCAGGCACACCATGACCGTCGCCCGTACCGCGGCGCATTACGGCGCGGTGGTGCGCTGCTCTACTCAGGTGGTCGCGTTGCTACGCGAGGGCGACCGGGTGATCGGCGTGCGGGTCCGCGACTCCGAGGACGGCTCGATCACCGAGGTCCGCGGCCACGTCGTGGTCAACGCGACCGGGGTCTGGACCGACGAAATCCAGGCGTTGTCCAAGCAACGCGGCAGGTTTCAGGTACGCGCCTCCAAGGGCGTGCACGTGGTGGTGCCCCGGGACCGCATCGTCAGCGACGTCGCGATCATCCTGCGCACCGTGCAGTCGGTGATGTTCGTCATCCCGTGGGGAAGCCACTGGATCATCGGCACCACCGACACGGACTGGAATCTCGACTTAGCTCACCCCGCGGCCACCAAGGCCGACATCGACTACATCCTGGGCACCGTCAACACCGTGCTGGCCACCCCGCTGACCCACGCCGACATCGACGGGGTGTACGCCGGGTTGCGGCCGCTGCTGGCCGGGGAGAGCGAGGAAACCTCCAAGCTGTCCCGCGAGCACGCCGTCGCGGTGCCCGCGCCTGGTCTGGTCGCCATCGCCGGCGGCAAATACACCACCTACCGGGTGATGGCCGCCGACGCAATCGACACCGCGGTGCAGTTCGTCCCGGCCCGGGTTGCGCCGTCGATCACCGAAAAGGTCAGCCTGCAGGGCGCCGACGGATACTTCGCGCTGATCAATCAGGTCGAACACGTCGGCGAGCGAGTCGGCCTGCACCCGTATCGGGTACGTCACCTGCTGGACCGCTATGGCTCGCTGATGGACGACGTGCTGGCCCTGGCGGCCGGTCATCCCGAACTGCTGAGTCCGATCAAGGAAGCGCCCGGCTACTTGCGGGTGGAAGCCCTGTATGCCGTCCTCGCCGAGGGGGCCTTGCATCTCGAGGACATCCTGGCCCGCCGGATGCGCATCTCCATCGAATATTCGCACCGCGGCGTCGACTGCGCCCGGGAGGTCGCCGATATCGTCGCCGCGGCGCTGGGATGGACGGCCGAGGACGTCAATCGTGAGGTCGCCAACTACACCGCGCGGGTAGAGGCCGAGATCCTGTCGCAGGCCCAGCCCGACGACGTGTCGGCGGATGAGTTGCGGGCCAGCGCACCGGAGGCCCGCGCCGAGATCCTCGAGCCGGTGCCGCTGAATTGAGCGGGCGTTGAGACCTGCCCCGCTCCCGGTGCGCGACGGGTTGGGGCCCGCGCGGGTCCGGCTGCACGGCGGCCCGGTGCTGGCCGAGCTGACCGCCCGGTTCGGTGCGCAGGCCCGCGACAAGGTGCTGGCCGGGGAGGTCGTCGACGCCGACGGCGTGGTGGTCGACGACGCCACCGTGCGGCCCGCCGGGTCCAGCGTGTATCTGTACCGCGACCTGCCCGACGAGGTGGAAGTACCTTTCGAGGTCCCGGTGCTATATCGAAACGCCGACATCGTGGTCGTCGACAAGCCGCATTTCCTGGCCACCATGCCGCGCGGGCGGCACGTCGCCCAAACCGCGCTGGTGCGGCTGCGCAGGGAACTGGGGCTACCGGAGCTCAGCCCGGCCCACCGGCTCGACCGGCTGACCGCGGGCGTGCTGCTGTTCACCACCCGACGCGAGCTGCGCGGCGCCTACCAGACGCTGTTCGCCCGCGGCGAGGTAGCCAAGACCTACCTGGCGCGTGCCGCGGTCGATCCGGCGTGCGAGCTGCCGCGGGTGGTCGAAAGCCGCATCGTCAAGCACCGCGGTCAGCTGCAGGCGGTCCGCGAGCCCGGGGTGCCCAACGCCCAGACGCTGGTCGAGCTGTTAAGTCCCGAGGGCCTTTACCGGCTGACGCCGCGCACCGGGCGCACTCACCAATTGCGGGTGCACATGGCGTCGCTTGGCCTACCGATCATCGGAGACCCGTTGTACCCCAACGTGATTGAGGTGCCGGCCGACGACTTCAGCACTCCGCTGCAGTTGCTCGCCCAACGCATCGCGTTCGACGACCCGCTCAGTGGCCAGCGCCGCGAATTCGTCAGCCGGCGAAACCTCTAGCTCAGGCCTGCGGAGGTGGCTGATCTCCGGGATTCCCGGCGGGCTGTGTCGGCAGCGACTTGAGGTCAGGCATGAACGCAGGGCAATAGGCCTTGATGGCCGCGCCGACGAAGAAGCCGGTGTCATAGTCGGGCAGGCCACTGCTGTTCTCGACGTCGGATTCCACACCCTCCAACTTCATCCCCGAGTCGAGGTACTCGCACACCTTCCTGCCGGCCGCGATCGCGGCCGGGACGGATTCGTGGTTGATGTCGTCCTTTTTCAGCAGCGCGATGAACTTGTCGTCGCTCGCATCGGCGCGCGCGACGGGAGCCGTTCCGAGCAGGCCTAGCAGGCCCGCCATCGAGATCAGGGCGGCGGCTGACAGCGACAGCGCTGTGCCGGGCTTACGAATACGGGTACTGATCATTTCTCATAACTCCCGGGATACAAGTCTGCTTACGTCCGATAACAATTATGTCGGTTGTAAGGGTGACTAAAAGGTTAAATTTCGGGGGGATTCAATCGACAACGAGATTGCGAATAGCGCAACTTGACGCTGGCTTCTGTTGGCCGTCACTCTTGACCCCCCCGAACACGTCGACCCGAGAGTGCGATCGGTAATTTGACGCCCATGCCGTACCGACGATGGCTATCGCTGGCCGTGCTGGTGCTCTGTCTGGCCGGCTGTGGCATGCGACCTGTGTCGGCGGCCGCCCCGCGCAACCTGACCGGGACGTTCCGTTCCGGAAGCATGGACCGCACCTACACGATGCACCTACCGCCGGGTGATCCCGTCGGCTTGGTGCTCAGCCTGCACGGTGGTGGTGGCACCGGAAACGGGCAGCGGGGTCTGACGGACTTCGACGCTGTCGCCGACGCCCACAACCTGCTGGTGGTCTACCCCGACGGCTACGACAAGAGCTGGGCCGACGGGCGCGGGGCGTCGCCGGCGGATCGTCACCATATCGACGACGTCGGGTTCCTGGTTGGGCTGGCGGCCAAGCTGCAGAACGATTACAACATCGCGCCTGGCCACGTCTTCGCTACCGGAATGTCCAACGGCGGCTTCATGTCCAACAGACTTGGCTGCGACCGCGCGGACGTGTTCGCGGCGATCGCGCCGGTGGCAGGCACCCTGGGCGTGGGCGTGGCCTGCCATCCGTCCCGGCCGGTTTCGGTCTGGGAGGCGCACGGCACCGCCGATCCGCTGGTGCCCTACAACGGCGGAGCCGTGCGCGGTCGAGGCGGGCTGAGCCACTCCATCTCGGTGACCGCGATAGTGGACAAGTGGCGCAAGGCCGACGAGTGCCAGGGCGATCCGACCTCGCAGGTGTTACCCAACGTCGGCGACGGCACCGTGGTGCATCGCTACGACTGGGCCGCATGCGCGGCGTCCACCGAAGTGGTCCTCTACCAGATCGACAACGGCGGGCACACCTGGCCGGGCGGCAAGCAATACCTCCCCAAGGCAATCATCGGGCCCACCACCCGTGCGTTGGACGGCTCGGAGTCCATTGCACAGTTTTTCCTGGCGCACACGCGCGACTAGTCTGCGGGAAGACCCGGAAATACGGTGCTATCGAAGCGCAATGTTTCAGGGTATTTTTCGGCTAAGTCAACGCAATGTTCCAAAATTTTTCCCGCGACCGTCAATGTGAGATGTCATGGAGTTCATAACATTGCCACCCGAGGTCACCTCGGCGCTGATCCATGCAGGACCAGGTGCACACTCCCTGGTCGCGGCTTCCGGCGCGTGGCAAGAGCTCGCCGCCAGCTTGGAAGACACTGCTGAAATCTATTCATCGGTGCTGTCCTCGCTGACCGAAGGCTGGCATGGGGCGTCCGCGTCGGCGATGACCCGGGCCGCCGCGCCCTACGTCGCCTGGTTGACGGCCACCGCTCAACAGAGTCAGCAGACGGCCGTGGCGGCCGAGACCGCCGCCGCGGCATTCACCTCCACCCTGGTGTCGATGGTTCATCCGTCAGTGGTCGCAGCGAACCGGACCCGGCTGATGCAGTTGTTGGCCACCAACTGGTTTGGGATCAACCTGCCGGCGATCGCCGAGACCGAGCAGGAATACCAGATGATGTGGGCGAACAACTCGGCGGCGATGAGTCGCTACCAGGTGACTTCGCAACAAGCCACGTCGCAGATGTCGCAGTTCTCTTCGCCATCAGCGACCACCAACTCAGCAGGGGTGGCCGAACAAAACGCTGCGGTGTCCAACGCTCAGGGATCAGCGGTCTCCCGGGTTTCCAACGCTGCGGTCCAGCAGCTTGCGGCACCCGCCGCAGACCCCACTAATCCGATCAACTTCGGCATCACCGACCCGACGACCGGCTACTTCGGTTTGGCCAACCAGTACGCCAACCAGTTCATCTCGTCCGGATTTCCCTTCAACATGCTCAGCTATGCGGCGCAGAGCACGCAGGCCCAGGCGTTCCAGGGGTTGGGCGATATCGGCAAGGGGCTCTCGGAGGGGGAGGCGGCATTGTCGGCTTCGCTGACCAATGCGATCAAGACAGTCGGTGCGGCACCCACAGGGGCGATGGGCGTCGGAGTTTCGATGGGCAAGCTGACCCTGCCGCCGGCCGTGGTGGGGCTGCTGCCTGCGACGCAGACTCCGGTGCAGCTTGCCGCGGCGACCTCGCCGCTTCCCGCGGGCGGCAGTGGGTTGTCCATGATGCCGCCGCTGATGCCGCCGCCGATTTCGCCCGGTAGTGGTTGGCGCAAACGTAAACCGCAGCAGTACGACGACATCGAACTGGGCGCGGAGGTCAAAGGCAAGGTGATCCGGCCCCCGCCATCGGCGGGCTAACGTCGATCAGCGCAGGCGG
>Ga0208987_1000062_pt1 | contig 26374 bp, 16 predicted proteins | sample MedBloCARef_O2_FD_187845 | JGI IMG/M metagenome (GOLD analysis project Ga0208987, IMG submission 187845) | Forest soil microbial communities from El Dorado National Forest, California, USA - Mediterranean Blodgett CA Ref_O2 (SPAdes) (version 2) | ecosystem: Environmental > Terrestrial > Soil >... | reverse complement strand
ATACTATGATATTAAATAATACTGTAAAAGTTTAATGGCTAAATCTTGCTTTACTGTTAGACCTACAAGTCCATCAGTCGCGTAAGCGGGGCATAAGATCGCAAGATACTGAAAGGTAAGGTCTTGTATTTTTGAAAAAGTTACGCTAGGGATTATTTGTTAGTCCCCCAGTATTTGTAAATACTGGTTGTTTTATGGGTAAATTTCAAAAAACACTGTATATATATAGTTAATTTGAAGCGAAACTTATATTTAATAAGAACGTTCAACGACTAGTTAAAATCCATCATATATGTATATATTTACAATAATTATTAATATATTTATTAATGAAACAGATTTAATATAATTAAACAATATATATCACAATTAAATGAAATTATTATCTATAATAAAAAAAATAAATATTAATAAACCTTATAATTTCGATAATACAGATAGTTTAAAACATTTTCCTTCTTCTACTAGATATTGAGATAGTAGTATTTTTACATTTAATAATAATGCTTTATCTTTGATACCTAATATTAGTAGATTAGCTATAAAATTTATTAGAAATTATTTTTATTTATACAATAAAAAAATTGAGAGCAAAATAAGAAGAAAAAAAATATATAATAGACGTAGAAAATTATCTATAAATAGAATTTTTCTTAGTAAAGGTGAATTTAAACATACAAATAATAAAGTAATAATTACCTTATATATTTATAATAAACAAAAAAATAATTATTTACTAAAATTAAAAAAAAGATATATAAATAAATTTTTAATAAATATGCTTAGTTTCAAAAAAAACAATGTCATTGAGTCTTTATCTTCTAAAAAAAATATATTATCTAATAAATTAATTTTGTTAAAAAAATTAAAAAAAATAAGTATTAATGGTACTTTAGCTTTAATAGATGCAAATCTTTTTAAACCTAGAGTAGCAAGAATATTAAAAGATTTACATCAAAATAAAAAAATAAATAAATTTAAGGTTGTATCTAAATATGTAAATAAGTTTTATAAAAAATTTATCAAAAAATCTTTAAGAAGACTATTTATATATACCTATTATAGAAGATTAATTTATGTTAATAAATCTAGATTTAATTATACTTATTTACAATATATTAAAAATAAATTACAAGTTTTATTTAATAAAAACATTGAATTTAATTTTATAAATTTAAAATATTTTTATTTAAATAGTAATATTCTTTCAGAATCTATATTATTAAAAATAAGAAAAAATAGAAGAAGATTGATGAGACACTTATCTAATTTAGAAAAAATAATAATAATAAGAAAAAAAAGAGTTATATTAGGTGAATTAATTAAAAAAGAAAATTTAAATACAAAAAAATACTATAACAATAATAAACTATTATATAAAAACATAATAAAAAACCTTAAATATAAACATATTTCTGGTTTTAGATTAGAAGCAAATGGTAGATTAAATAAAAGATATACAGCTTCTAGATCTATAAATAAAGTTAAATATAAAGGAAATTTATTGAATATAGATTCTTCATATAAAGGTTTATCTTCAGTTTTATTAAGAAATAATTTAAATTCAAATTTACAATATACAAAATTAAATTCTAAAACTCGTATTGGTTCATTTGGATTAAAAGGTTGAGTAAGTGGAAATTAACTGAAAAATCTAAAAGCATATATATATACTAAAAATGAAAACATAGTCTGAACCATAATGAAAATTATGGAAAAAATACTTATTTTTGTTAACAAATTGAACAGGCTAATAAGCGCAAGAGAGTACAAATTGAGTGCGCGGTTTGGCACCTCGATGTCGGCTTAGCTCATCCTCTTGAACGTAGGAATCATGAAGGGTTCGACTGTTCGTCGATTAAAGAGCTACATGAGTTGGGTTTAATACGTCGTGAGACAGTATGGTTTCTATCTTCTAGAGGAAATTTGAGTAAAATAAAAATGTCCCCTTTGTACGAAAGGAATTGGGTATGTTGACCTATAGTTTACTTGTTGTTTATTAAATAAGTATTTTAACTAAAGTACCATATTTTGGTAGGCATAGCAAGAAAGCCACGTCAATTAAAGATAAGAGCTGAAGGCATATAAGCACGAATCTTACTTTATTATACTCATATAAACGTATTAGAACAATACGTATTAGGCTTTAACTGTAAGAACATATATGTTTTCAGGTATAAAGTACTAATTATTAATTTACTATAAAATACAATTATACAAATAAATTTAAAGCCCGGTTAACATAAAAGTAATGTAACCGTTTTGTAATCGGTAGAAGTAAGTGCGATACTTACACTGGGCTTAGACCCAGTGGTCAAGTTGGTTAAGACATAACATTTTCACTGTTAAAACGAGAGTTCGAATCTCTTCTGGGTTATTAGCGGGTTAGTGTAATGTTAACATTTTTGGCTCATGACCAAAAGATTGAGGCGCAATTCCTCAACCCGCTTGTTTAGGGAAATTAGCTCAATGGTAGAGCAGTCGTTTTACACACGGATTGTTGAATGTTCAAGTCATTTATTTCCCACAGTGTATTTTTATCTTAAATTATATATGTCTATTGAACTATATAGGTGGATATAGTTTAATGGTAAAACAACTATTTGTGGCATAGTTTATTCTTGTTCAAATCAAGGTATCCTCCCATTACTAATAATAATAAGCCTTTATAGCTCAATGGTAGAGCAATATACTGTTAATATATCGGTTAGATGTTCAAATCATCTTAAAGGCGAAAAGGCTATAGCTTAATGGTAGAGCCAACTGCTCATGACAGTTAAGGTGAGTGTTCAAGTCACTCTGGCCTTAATAAAGTGGATTAATTTAATGGTAGAATGTTGTGTTTCGGCCACATATGTATAGGTTCAAATCCTATATCTGCTATTAACCTACCTTTTAAAAATCTATTCCAGTATTTTTTTTTTACCTAATTAATAGTTTATTTTGTTTATTATTATAGAACACAGTTTGTGCTGTGTTTTAAATTTTAAACATGCTTAACTTTAGAAGACATGTTTAAAATAGTAAGAATTATATTATTGGTTATAACATATTAAATTTGTAAAGTGTGTTATAAGAAAATTGGAGGGGAGGGTATAAAATTATGCAACCTTAAGTTAAATAATTAAAATACATTTAGCTTAAGGTTTACTACTTTTAATATATTTTGCAGATTATTTACTTTAATGTAATTTATTAAACCAAAAATTAGTTTTTGTAAATTTTATTAATCTAATGTAATTTAGTTAATCCGAGTGCTGGAATTGGTAGACAGGACGAACTTAAGCTTCGTTGATTTAAATCATAAACGTTCAAGTCGTTTTTCGGATACAAGAAAGACAATTTAAACAATAATATGCCACAATAAAACAAAATAGCAATACTAGTGAAAATAATAATATAAGAAGTGAAAACTTTATTAATGCGTATTTTTATAATAAAATAAAAATATATAAAAGGGGGTATAGTTTAATTGGTAAAACTGCGAATTTGCATTTCGTTAATTTAGGATCAAGTCCTGATATCTCCATGAATTAATTTACATGTTATAATTTCATTTTTTAAGCTCGAGAAGCTCAATTGGTTGAGCGGAACACTGAAGATGTTTAGGCTATAAGTTCAAATCTTATCTCGAGCATTTGATAGGTGTGCTGAAATTTGGTAACCAGGTTCCGCTTAGGACGGAATAGTTAATAACTTTACAAGTTCGAGTCTTGTCATCTATATAAATATATGTTGTCGACTAATCGGTAAGTCATAAATTTTTGGTATTTACTATTGAGTGTTCGAATCGCTCCAACATAGATTAATCTACTTTTACGAGATTATATTGTTTTAGCTACATTTTTTTAGCTTATATAAATTTTAACCTAAGTAAATTTATATTAGAATAATGAGAATATTAAAAAGTCATCCTCTTTTAAAAATGGTGAATTCATATGTAATTGATTCACCACAACCATCTAACATAAGTTATTTATGAAATTTTGGATCTTTATTGGCATTTTGTTTAATTATACAAATTATAACCGGTGTTACATTAGGTATGCACTATACACCTAGTATATCAGAAGCATTTGATTCAGTAGAACATATTATGAGAGATGTAAATAACGGATGATTAGTACGATATCTACATTCAAATACTGCTTCAGCATTTTTTTTTTTAGTATATCTACACATAGGTAGAGGTTTATACTATGGATCATATAAAGCACCACGAACATTAGTTTGGGTAATAGGAACTGTGTTATTTATAGGAATGATGGCTACAGCATTTTTGGGTTATGTTCTTCCTTATGGTCAAATGTCTTTATGAGGTGCAACAGTTATAACTAATTTAATGAGTGCAATACCATGAATAGGACAAGATATAGTGCAATTTATTTGAGGTGGATTTTCTGTGAATAATGCAACGTTAAACAGATTTTTTGCATTACATTTTGTTTTACCATTTGTATTAGCTGCATTAGCTTTAATGCATTTAATAGCTTTACATGATTCTAGTGGTTCAAGTAATCCTTTAGGTGTTTCAGGTAATTACGATAGATTACCTTTCCATCCCTATTATATATTTAAGGATTTAATAACAATATTTTTATTTATTTTAGTGTTATCTATTTTTGTATTTTTTATGCCTAATGCTTTAGGTGATAGTGAGAATTATGTTATGGCTAATCCTATGCAAACACCTCCTGCTATTGTGCCAGAATGATATCTTTTACCTTTCTATGCAATTTTAAGATCTATACCTAATAAATTATTAGGTGTTATAGCAATGTTTGCTGCAATATTAGCATTATTACTAATGCCTTTTACAGATTTATCTAAATTAAGAGGTAATCAATTTAGACCTTTAAGTAAAATTGCATTTTTTATATTTGTAGCAAATTTTTTAATTTTAATGCAATTAGGAGCAAAACACGTTGAATCTCCATTTATAGAATTTGGACAAATATCTACTACCTTATACTTTGCACATTTTTTAATTATAGTTCCTTTTGTTACATTATTAGAAAATAGTTTAATAGATTTAAGTCTTAGTGTAAGTAAAAATAATGTATAATAATATGATTCTCATATTTTAACAAAAAGAAATTTTTATCTCCAAAGTTAGAAAAAGTAAAAATTTCTTTTAATTTATAGTTTATAAACAATGTTGAAATATATTTCAACATTGTTTATGGCAGGGTAAGAGGAGAGTAGAGGGAGGAGGTGGGAAAATTTATATCAGTTCGCAAAAAAAAATTATATTTTAGCTTAGTAAAAATATACATATTTACAACAGTTTTTACTTCAAATATACAAATAAATATTATAATGACAAGTTTAACTTTTTTCTTTATATTTATACCAATATTAGCATTAATATTATTAGGTATAAATATTTTATTATCACCACATAATCCATATCAAGAAAAAAATAGTGCTTTTGAGTGTGGATTCCATTCATTTTTGGGACAAAATAGAACTCAATTTAGTATCTCATTTTTTATTTTCGCACTTTTATTTTTACTATTTGATCTGGAAATATTATTAGTATATCCTTATGTTGTTAGTGCATATACTAATGGTATTTATGGTTTAATTATTATGTTGGTATTTTTCTTTATTTTAACTTTAGGTTTTGTTTTTGAATTAGGAAAAAATGCATTAAAAATAGATAGTCGACAAGGAAATAACATTCAACTAAAAAATTGAAAACAATTAATCTACATAAATAGTTAGAAAAAATTTTTAGATAGAGTGATAAAAAACTACGCAACCTCCAGCTAAGTATGTTAAATGTATTTTTATTCTTGTTTTTTTTAGTGATATTTTTATCATAATATGCAATATTAAGGATATATCCAAGTGGTAAATATAGAAAGGAGGTAGGAAAAATTTTTTCTGTTCAAAGCCTAAGGTACCCTTAGTAATACAATTAACATTTTTACCCAAAATTTTCATAAATATTATAAATTCACATTTTGGTTTTTTTCTTTACTTATATTATAGATTTCTAATTTTAACTAAAAATATGACACATTCGTTTTTAATAGAAAATTATCTACTAGAAAATGATATACTAAATACAATAAAAAATGATGCCCCAGAACCTTGAGGGACATTTTTTCAAGACAATGCTACACCACAAATGGAAGGACTTGAAGAACTACATAATAATATTATGTTTTATTTGGCAATAGTATTATTTGCTGTAAGTTGAATGATGGTATCAATAATAATAAATTTCAAAAACAAAAAAATTTCCAATAAATACGTTACTCACGGAACTTTGGTAGAATTAATATGAACAATAAGTCCAGCATTAATTTTAATCTTAATTGCGTTTCCTTCATTTAAATTGTTATATTTAATGGATGAAGTTATTGATCCAGCCTTAGTTATATATGGTGAAGGCCATCAATGATATTGAAGTTATCAATATCCAGATTTTATAAACACCGAACAAGAAATAGTGGAATACGATTCATATATAATTCCAGAAAGTGATTTAGAACTAGGTCAATTGAGAATGCTAGAAGTAGATAATAGAGTAATAATACCAGAATTAACACACACGAGATTTGTAGTCGCGGGTGCAGATGTAATACACTCATACGCTTGTCCATCCTTAGGGATAAAATGTGATGCTTACCCTGGAAGATTAAATCAATCTTCAGTTTATTTAAATAGAGAAGGAACTTTTTATGGTCAATGTTCTGAGATATGTGGAATTTTACACAGTTCGATGCCGATAGCAATACAATCAACAAGTTTACCCAAATTTTTATTTTGATTATACGATCAAATAGAGGGTTAATAATTATTAAGTAAAAAAAATATGAAAAGCATATAAATATTTATTAAAATATTTTACTAAAATTTAGTAAAAAAAAAAAGGAAACATAGTTTAATTGGTAAAACGATAAATTTGCATTTCGTTATTTTAGGTTCGAGTCCTATTGTTTTCATAGTCTTAGTTTTTCATATAATATCTAATGCCATAATTTAATCTATATATATTTAATGAGTTTTTCACTAATTTTGTTTTTGATAGGGATATTGGGTTTCGTCTTAAACAGAAAAAATATAATTTTAATGCTTATTTCAATTGAAATAATGCTTTTATCTATCACATTTCTAATATTAATAAGTTCATTAAGCTTTGATGATATATTAGGTCAAACTTTTTCTATATATATAATAGCCATAGCTGGAGCAGAGTCAGCTATAGGTTTAGGTATTTTAGTAGCATATTATAGATTAAGAGGAAGTATAGCAATAGAATATAAATAATGTATTTAGCTTTAATAATTTTACCTATATTAGGATCCATAGTATCCGGGTTTTTTGGAAGAAAAATCGGAGTTAGCGGAGCACGAATTATAACATGTACTTGTGTTATAATAACAACAATATTAGCGATAGTTGCTTTTTTAGAAGTTGGATTAAATCAAATACCAGTTAAAATAGAATTATTTAGATGAATAGATGCGGAATCATTAAATATAAAATGAAGTTTTAATTTTGATAGTTTAACAGTATCAATGTTAATACCAGTATTAATAGTATCTTCTTTAGTACACCTATATTCAATAGGATATATGAGTCATGACCCACATAATCAAAGATTTTTTAGTTATTTAAGTTTATTTACGTTTATGATGATTATACTAGTTACAGCAGATAATTTTTTATTAATGTTTGTGGGTTGAGAAGGTGTAGGAGTATGTTCATATTTATTAGTTAGTTTTTGATTTACAAGAATAGCTGCAAATCAAAGTTCTATTTCAGCATTTTTAACTAATAGAGTAGGTGATTGTTTTTTAACTATAGGTATGTTTGCTATATTATGATCATACGGTAATTTAGATTATAATACAGTATTTTCATTAACTCCATACTATAGTGAAAATGTTGTTATTATTATTGGTATATGTTTATTAATCGGTGCCATGGCTAAAAGTTCTCAGGTTGGTTTACATGTATGATTACCTATGGCAATGGAAGGTCCTACACCAGTTTCAGCTTTAATACATGCAGCGACTATGGTTACAGCAGGTGTATATTTACTAATAAGAGTTTCACCTTTAATAGAATATAGTTCATTAGTATTATTGTTATGTTTATGAATAGGAGCAATAACAACAGTATTTAGTTCTCTTATAGGTTTATTTCAGCAAGATATAAAAAAAGTTATAGCTTATTCTACTATGAGTCAATTAGGTATGATGGTTATAGCAGTTGGTTTATCTTCATATAATATAGCTTTATTTCATTTAGTAAATCATGCTTTCTATAAAGGTTTACTATTTTTAGGTGCAGGTGCAGTAATACATGCAGTTGCTGATAATCAGGACTTTAGAAAATATGGAGGTTTAGTATCTTATTTACCTCTTACCTATTCAGTTATGTTAATAGCTTCTCTTAGTTTAGTAGCTTTTCCTTTTATGACAGGTTTTTATTCTAAAGATTTTATAATTGAATCAGCATTTGGTAAATATTACATATCTAGTATAACAGTTTATTGTATAGCCACTATAGGTGCTATGTTTACTACACTTTATTCAGTTAAAGTCTTATATTTAACTTTTTTAAGCAATCCTAATGGACCTGTAGTTAATTATAAACAAGCTCATGCTGCACATGAAGGTGATATATATATGAGTTTGCCTTTAATTATACTGGCTGTATTTTCCATATTTTTTGGTTATATTACTAAAGATATATTTATAGGTTTAGGTTCTGATTTTTTTTCTGATAATGGTATATTTATACATCCTAAACACGAAATTATGTTAGATACAGAATTTTCTGTTCCTACTTTTTTTAAATTATTACCTTTATTTTTTACTATTTCACTTAGTATCATTTCTATATTATTTACTGAGTTTTATCCTAAATTACTTATGAAATTCAAATTATCTAGCTTAGGCTATAACATTTTTGGTTTTTTTAATCAACGGTTTTTAGTAGAAATGTTTTATAATAAATATATTTCAGGATTAATTTTAGATTTAGGTGCTCAAACTACAAAAGTAATGGATAAAGGATCTGTAGAAAAATTTGGACCATTTGGTTTAGAAAAAAGTGTTACAGATATAAGTAATTCTATTAACAAATTAAGTACAGGTTTAGTTACATCATATGCCTTATATATATTAGTTGGTCTTATATTTTATATATCTATATTATATTTAACAAATAACAACGATGACTCATTATTACTTATTATTGTTATATTTGCAATTGTTAATATAGATGTTACAAAAAAGTATTAACATTATAGTTGTTAATACTTTTTTTTGATATTTTATAATGGTGGACTTTTAATAGAACATGAAGGATTTTTCATATAAAAAAATCTAGAAAAATAATAGAAATAAAGTAAAAATAGAGCTAATTTTAATTATTAGTTTTAATTTTACCTAAATTGTGTTTGGCTCCAAGGGGTGAGTCTTTTTTCAGTATTTGTGTAACTCATAATATGTAGTAAAATATTATTAATATTTTTTTTTAATGTTATTATCTGCTTTAATTTTAATACCTTTTTTTGGTATATTTTTTATTTTATCATATAATTCTTATGATTTAAATGAAAATTCAAAAATTCTTAAAACATTTGCTTTAGCTGTTACAATAATAGATTTAGTAATATCTTTAATAATATGATTATTATTTAATAATAGCAGCAAGCATTTTCAATTTGTACAAGAACAATACAAAATAGGTTATTATGATTTTTATTTAGGTATTGATGGATTATCTATATATTTTATATTATTAACTACATTAATAATGCCAATCGCAATTTTATCTAATTGAAAGTCTATAGATAATAAAGTAAAATATTTTTTAGTCATAATTTTATTGTTAGAAGCTTTATTATTATTAATTTTTTTAGTGTTAGATATACTTATGTTTTATATATTTTTTGAAAGTATACTGGCTCCTTTGTTTATTTTAATTGGTATATTTGGTTCTAGTGCAAAAATAAGAGCAAGTTTTTATTTTTTTCTATATACATTTTTAGGATCATTATTTATGTTACTATCTATTATAACTATGCAATCTTTAATAGGTTGTACTGATTTTAATGTTTTATCAAAAACAAATTTTATATATTTTACACAAGTTTTTATGTTTATTGGTATTTTTATGGCTTTTGCTGTTAAAACACCAACTATTTATTTAAATAGTTGATTATTAAAAGCTCATGTTGAATCACCTTTGTCGGGTAGTATTATTTTAGCTGCCATTGTTTTAAAATTAAGTTTATATGGTATCTTTAGATTAATATTACCTCTAGTGCCTAAAGCTTTTTTATATTACACTTATATTGTATTCCTTATAGGTATTTTAACTATAATTTATGCTAGTCTAAGCACACTTAGAACTATTGATGTTAAAGAGTTAATAGCTTATTCATCTGTATCACATGCTGCTGTTTATTTATCAGGTGTATTTAGTAATACTTTACATGGTATACAAGGTGGTATTTTATTAGGTTTAGCTCATGGTTTTGTATCTTCTGGTTTATTTATTACAGCTGGAGGTATTTTGTATGATAGATCAGGTACTAGATTAATTACCTACTATAGAGGTATTGCTCAAGTAATGCCTATTTTATCTATATTATTTTTTATCTTGTCTTTAGGTAATTGTGGTGCTCCACTTACGCTAAACTTTGTAGGAGAATTTATGTCTTTATATGGTGTTTTTGAAAGATTACCTTTTGCTGGTATTTTAGCTTCTTCATCTATTGTTTTTTCTGCCGCTTATACTATATTTATGTTTAATAGAATATTTTTTGCAGGTTCTTTTTTCTTTAAATACTGGTTTGAATATATACCTGATTTAAATAAAAGAGAATTTTTTATGTTACTTATTTTAGTTTTATTTACTATTTTACTAGGTATATACCCCTCTATTATTTTAGATGGTTTACATTATTATACATTTTATTTATTATATAATATTTATTATATTTAAATCAATTTACAAATTTTTAACATAAAACAATTTTATCTAAAAAAAAAATATTTAAATATTCCAAAGGTCATAATCTAATATTTTAAATGAAATACAAAGATGTTAAATTTAAAGAGAATTACACTAAAGTTAGCCTAATAACTAGATTTAATAATAAAAAGGATTAAGGTATTTTTTTGCAAATAACCCAAATGGTACTATAATTAATTATTATCTTATTAAATGTATATTTAATAAGATAATAAACTTTTCAAGATCAATATATTTAAATATGTGGGGTTTTACAATACAAAGCCAAAAGCTAAACAGCCAACATATTTACCTCGGGGTTTTATGTTATAAATTCAGGATAATATTTTTAAACATAAAAATAGCATTTATGTGCTAATATTAGATATGTACTTTAGTACATACTAATTTAATAATTTTTAAGTTTATTTACAATTAAGTAATATTAAGTTATTTCATATATATATATAACAGTGTAAAATTGTATAATATCAAAATAAATGTATTAATTAATAAGAAAAGAAATGTATTTAATCTCTATTATAGAAGTTATTATAGTTATAGTACCTGCTTTATTAGTAGTAGCTTTTACTACAATAGCTGAAAGAAAAACAATGGCTAGTATGCAACGTAGATTAGGTCCAAATATAGTAGGATACTATGGTTTATTACAAGCATTTGCTGACGCTTTAAAATTATTATTAAAAGAATATGTAGGTCCAACACAAGCAAATTTAATCTTATTCTTTTTAGGTCCAATTATAACGCTTATCTTTTCATTATTAGGATATGCAGTTATACCATACGGACCTGGTTTATCTATAGGAGATTTAGGATTGGGTATATTATACATGTTGGCCGTATCATCTTTAGCTACATATGGTATATTATTAGCAGGTTGATCTGCTAATTCTAAATATGCCTTTTTAGGATCATTAAGAAGTACTGCTCAATTAATAAGTTATGAATTAATACTTAGCTCGGCTATATTATTGGTTGTTTTATTAACCGGTAGCTTAAACTTAACTGTTAACATTGAAGCACAAAAAATAGTATGATTTGCTTTACCTTTACTTCCTATATTTATGATATTTTTTATAGGATGTATCGCTGAAACAAATAGAGCTCCTTTTGATTTGGCTGAAGCAGAATCAGAGCTAGTTTCAGGATTTATGACAGAACATTCTGCAGCAATTTTTGTATTTTTTTTTTTAGCCGAATATGCTAGTATAGTTCTTATATGTATATTTACTAGTATTCTCTTTTTAGGGGGTTATTTAACCTTTTTTTCTCTGCATTCTTTATTAAATATTTTCTATTTTTTAGATATAGAACTATACTTTATGGATATTAATTTGAGTCTTTTTTTTGTTATTTTACAAGGTTTAGTTTATAGTTTATCTTTAGGTTTAAAATCTTGTATCTTAATATTTGTTTTTATTTGAGTGAGAGCATCTTTTCCTAGAATACGTTTTGATCAATTAATGTCTTATTGTTGAACTATATTATTGCCTATAGTTATTGGATTTATTATACTAATACCTTGTATAGTTTATAATTTATCTTTAATGCCTAGTAATTTTTACTTAATTTAATTTATTAAGTTTAAAAATTTTTAATATAACATTTAACTAAAAAAATCTCAACTAATATATACATTTATAAAATAAACATATGATATTAACATTTCTTTTATTTTTATTATTTTCAAATGGTTTAAGCAACAGACCAGATACATCAATTTTATACAGTCGAATAGGTATATTAATAGTATTCTATAGTCTTATTTCATCGTATACAACATTATATATAACATATTTAGAAAAAGGAATAGGATTATATGGAGGTTTATTTAATATAACAGCTGTAACACAAATATTTCAAATATTTATATTGATAATATGTGGAATAATATTATTAATGACAGCATTTTATCCAAGAAAAAAATTTATAGGAGATTCTAATACAATGATAGATGTAATATTTAAAAAAGTAAAAGAATATACAAATATAATAAATAAAGTCTCGGAACAATTTACATTAATTGAATATGCTTTAATTATAATATTTGTTATAAGCGGAGCAACATTATTATTAGCCAGTGGTGATCTGGGTTCTATATACCTTTGTATAGAATTACAAAGTTTTAGTTTATATATAATATCATCAATGCATAGAAATTCAGAGTCTTCTACTGGATCAGCTCTAACATATTTTTTATTAGGTGGTTTATCTTCTTGTTTTATATTATTAGGTATCGGATTAATTTATGCTAACTCCGGCCTAACTAATTTGGATGGAATATATTCTATTATATCAGATTCAGAAAAATACGTTGAATATTCAACATGATATATGCACAGCTATGTTTTTTATAGTTTATTGCTTATATCTGTGGGTTTTTTATTTAAAATAGCTGCTGCACCATTTCATTGATGATCTCCTGATGTATATGATGGTGTACCAACAATAGTAACAACTTTTATAGCTATAATGGGTAAAATAGCTATTTTAATATTATTATTAGAGTTAGTACAATATAGTAGCTGTTTATTACAATCTACAATACAATATTATTCATGAACAACAAGTTTATCTATAAGTTGTTTTTTATCTTTAATTATTGGAACAATTTTAGGTCTAACACAAACAAGAATAAAAAGACTTTTAGCGTATAGTACTATATCACATATAGGTTTTATATTATTAGCTTTAATAGTACATAATATAGATTCATATCAAGCTTATATTTTTTATATAATTCAGTATATTATTACAAACTTAAATGCCTTTTTAATTTTAATAGCTATTGGGTTTAGTTTATACCTGTATTATACAAATGTATCAGAATATAATAATTTACAAGAAAAAAATAATAGCCCTATACAATTAATTAGTCAATTAAAAGGTTATCTTTCTATTAACCCTATATTGGCTTTATGTTTAGTAATCACTATGTTTTCTTTTATAGGACTGCCTCCTTTAATAGGATTTTTTGGAAAACAGATGGTTTTAACCACAGCTTTAGATAATAATAAAGTTATTTTAGTACTAGTAGGAGTTTTAACTAGTGTTATAGGAGCTGTGTATTATTTAACTGTTATAAGAACCATTTATTTTGATAAATCACAATATGAAAAAACTTATATGTATTTAGATATTTCCTTATCTAATATTTATTCTATAACTTTAAGTATAATAAATTTAGGTATTATGAGTTTTATATTTATGCCTAATGAAATACTAAATTTATGCAACTTACTATCCATAATAACTTTTTCAATAATTTAAACTAATATGTATCTTTAATTAAATATATTTGAATTATTTAACACGTAGTAATTTTCAATCACACCCCTACCATCTAGTATCACCAAGTCCTTGACCATTAAATACTAGTTTATCTTTATTAACACTTACTTTTAGTGCAGTTTTAGCCTTTCAAAACTTTAATTTTGCCATAAATAATTTAACATTCGCTTTATTAGCTCTAATATTATCTATGTCATTATGATTTAGGGATGTAATATCCGAAGGTACATATTTAGGTAATCACACTTTAGCCGTACAAAAAGGGCTTAATATGGGTGTTGCTTTATTTATAGTATCTGAGGCTTTATTTTTTTTAGCTATATTTTGAGCATTTTTCCATAGTGCTTTATCTCCTACTATAGAATTAGGTGCAAAATGACCCCCTATGGGTATAGATTCTATTAATCCCTTTGAATTACCTTTATTAAATACTGTGATTTTGTTATCATCAGGTGTGACAATAACATATTCACATCATTCATTAATACAAGGTAATAGAAGTGGAGCTTTATATGGAGCGATATACACTGTAATATTAGCAATTATATTTACGGCTTTACAAGGTATTGAGTATACAGTATCATCTTTTACAATTTCAGATGGGACTTATTCATCTTGTTTTTATTTTGGAACTGGATTTCATGGATTACATGTTATAATAGGTACAGCTTTTTTAGCTGTAGGATTTTGACGTATGTTAGCCTATCATTTAACTGAAAATCATCATCTAGGTTTTGAATCTAGTATATTATACTGACATTTTGTAGATGTTGTATGATTATTTTTATATATTTCTGTATACTACTGAGGGTCTTAAATAAATTTTTAGCATTTTTTATACGTTTTTAATTTTAGAAAGCAGCATTAGGCCAAAAAATATATACAATATATAAAAAAAACATAATAATCATTTCTAATTTACTTAAATTATAAAAAATGTACTTTTTATTTTCGGAATATTAATAATGATTATCCATATTCTTTTATTTTCTGTTTAATAAACAATCATAGTATAATAAATTTATATATTTATTTTTGGACTTTTAAACTAATGCCACAACTTATACCATTTTTTTTTGTTAACCAAGTTACATATAACTTTTTATTATTAATTATTATAATATATTTATTTACTAAATATATTTTACCAAGATTTGTCCGATTATTTAAAACTCGAATATTTTTAAAAACTTTAGAATCTAATAAAAATATAACTAGATAGAAAATACTAACTAAAAATACACTATACAAGCAAGAAAAAATTCAAATATAATACATGACTTATATAAATAAAAGTCCTTTAGATCAATTCACCATAAGAAATTTACTTAGTGTAAAAGCAGACCTATTAGGTAATATACAATTATCTTTAACAAATATAGGTTTATATCTGATAATAACAACAATTATAATATTTATGATGTATATATTAGCTACAAATTATAACATAGTTACACCAAACAACTGATCAATATCCATAGAGTCTATATATGCTACAGTTTTTAGCATAGTGATAAACCAAATAAATGCAAAAAAAGGTCAAATGTTTTTTCCCATGATATCTGCTTTATTTATATTTATATTAATAAATAATTTAGTAGGTATGGTACCTTATAGTTTTGCCCCTACATCACATTTTATTTTAACATTTTCAATAAGTTTTACAATAGTAATAGGAGCCACAATATTAGGTTTCCAGATACATTCTCTAAAATTTTTCTCATTATTTGTACCATCTGGTTGTCCATTAGGTTTATTACCTTTATTGGTTTTAATAGAGTTTATATCATATTTATCTAGACCTGTATCACTAGGTTTAAGATTGGGAGCTAACATATTAAGTGGTCATATGCTTCTTAACATTTTAGCAGGATTTACATTTAATATAATGAAACAAGGGTTTATATACTTTTTTTTAGGTTTAGTACCATTGTTATTTATTTTAGCCTTTTCAGGATTGGAAATAGGTATAGCATTTATTCAAGCACAAGTATTTGTGGTATTATCTTCATCTTATATTAAAGATAGTTTAGAATTACATTAAGTAAAAAATAATAGAATATAAATATTATACATTACTATTTAAATTATAGAATAGAAAAGTTAGAGCTAAACAAATATAAATTAAAATAAAATTAATAAAAGTACAAATTTTGATTTTTAGTAGAAAATGAATAAAAAACGAAAATAATAATATATATTTAGCTGTATTTAGGATATGTATAATTTAACAAGAGCTAGCTTATATTAAATATTTATTAAAATATTTTACTAAATTTTAGTAAAAAAAGAGGAATAGGTATAAATTTAGTTCAAATCTAAGTACTCTAGTAAAAAGATACAATAAGTAGTAGTATAATAATTTGAAATACTTTAGTAAAAAGATACAATAAGTCTAGTAATACAACAATTTGAGTTTGATGATGGCTCTGAATGAACGCTATCCAAATGCTTGACACATGCTAATCTAACGTCTAATTTAATTAATATTCAGTTATTAATTAATTACGAAGTGGTGTACAGGTGAGTACATTATCTTACAACTACCTTAAAGTAAGGAGGAAAAAAAATCCCTTATACAAAAAAAGATAAATAAAATATCGCTTTAAGATGTTAATAGATATTCTGGATGAGTAATAGAAAAAAAAAATCTAGCTCTAGATCCGGCAGTCGAGACTGAGAGGTCGATCGACCACACTGGGTCTGAAAAAAGCCCAGGACAGAATTGTACAGCAGTGGGGGATATTGGTCAATAGTCGAAAGACTGAACCAGCAACTTGGAAGAATGGAAAATGAAAGTCATATAAAGTTCTAGATAAAATAAAGAGAATGACGATTTTTTATCTATAAGTCTTGACCAAATTACGTGCCAGCAGTCGCGGTAACACGTAGAAGACAAGTGTTATTCATCTTTATTCGGTATAAAGGGTACCTAGACAGATTACCAAGCCTTAATAGGGACTAGTTTTCTAGAGTTTTATGTGGGAATATACGAATTACCAGAGGAGGGACAAAATCTTATAATACTGGTAGGACGGGTAACGGCGAAGGCTTTATTCTAAGTAAAAACTGACGTTGAGGGACGAAGCCTAGGGTAGCGATAAGGATTCGATACCCTAGTAGTCCTAGGAGAAAATTATGAGTGCCATAGGCTAGGTAAATTTGGCCTATAAATGAAAGTGTAAGCACTCCACCTCATGACTAAGGCGGAAATGCACAAATTGAAATCATTAGACCGTTTCTGAAACCAGTAGTGAAGTATGTTATTTAATTCGATGATCCGCGAATAACCTTACCACGTCTTGAATAGTATGTCACAATACAAGTGCTGCACGGCTGTCTTCAGTTAATGTCGTGAGACTTTGGTTAATTCCTTTAATTAACGAAAACCCTAGCTTTATTTATTTTTAAAGTGTTTTTCTATAAATGGAAATAATAAAAGGGACCAAGACAAGTCATCATGGCCTTAATAGCGTGGGCTATAGACGTGCCACATATACCTCTACAAAGGGATGCAATATTGTGAAATGGAGCTAATCCCACAAAATTGGATATAACTATTTGTGGATTGTAGTCTGAAATTCGACTACATGAATATGGAATTACTAGTAATCGTGAATCACCACGTCACGGTGAATTTTATCTCAGATGGGTACTAACCACTCGTCAGGCGCTGAAAGGAGTATGTGCAAAAAGTTTGGTTGCTTATTATTTTTTTTTTACTTAAGTAGTTGTAATTTTTTAATATTGTAATCTTCGTATGTGTGACTTTTATTGGTGTTAAGTCGAAATATGGTTCGTGTAATGGAAATTGCACGGGATGCATTAACATTAAAAATTAAATATAATATTATATTTGGTAGACTTTTGTCTACATTATTATCCAGGTTGTTTACCTATAGATAATATATCTTTTTTTAATTTAATTTTATTATAAAATTAAATTAAATACATTTTTCACTAGTTTTTAGGTCTATTCTTGCTTTTATGTAAGTAAGTTAAATAACCATAAACCATATACTTATCTTTTTAAGATTTTTTTTTATTTTTTTTGAATATATTTTTTATATCTAATGAGTTTTATGGCTTTTTTGTTATATTTTTAGACGGAATAATTATTTTATCTATATTTTCTGGTATATTTATAATAATAAGTAAAAATCCTATAGTTTCTGTTTTACATTTAATAATGTTATTCTCATGTATTTCTTGTTATCTTATATTTTTAGGTATGAATTTTATAGGTCTATCTTATCTTTTAGTATATGTTGGGGCTGTCTCAATATTATTTTTATTTATTTTAATGCTTATTAATATTAGAGTTTCAGAGCTTATAAGTAATACTAACAATAATATACCATTAGCTATTTTAGTTATTTTAGCTTTATTTATTCCTTATAATAATTTGTCTCCTTATACAAAAACTAATTTAAACTATGATATTGCAAATATATTTTTTGTATCATCCAATAACTGGGATAATAATATTGTGGATATAATAGATATAACGAGTATAGGTAATGTTATGTATACTAATTATTCTATTTGATTAATAATTACATCTATTATTTTATTATTAGCCATGGTGGGTTCTATAGTTATAACTCTTAAACAAAAATATTAATACGATTTTTTGCTAAATTATTAAAAGTATTTTTATGTATTATTAATTATGTTACTTTTTCTTGCCTTGCCTTGCCTTGTAAAAAAACTGGAGGATAGTATAAATAAAAGAGGCTTTAGTTTAATTGGTAAAACATGCGACTTTTAATCGCTATAATAAAGGATCGAATCCTTTAGGCCTTAAAAAAGGAGAGTTCCTTTATTGGTAAGAAGGGTTGAGCTGTAAACTCAATAGTACTATGCTTTTAAGAGTTCGAATCTCTTCTCTCCTATATTCTTATTAGCTCAATGGTAGAGCATGATACTTCTAATATCTAGATTTAAGTTCAAGTCTTAAATAAGAATATATAAGCCAGGATAGTTTAATTGGTTAGAACATTAATTTCATGCATTAACAATGAGAATTCAACTTTCTCTCCTGGTACACTCGGAGTAGAGCCAGGTTGGTTAGGCGCTTCATTTGGGTTGAGGATTTTCTATGTTCGAACCATAGTGCTCCGAGAATCTAATATAAAACGGCTATAGGTTAATGGTAGACCGTTCGTCTTCCAAACGAATTGTGCCATTTCGAATTTGGCTAGCCGTAAAGAATTAGTATTAGTTAATTGGTAAACAGTTTCCTTGTCGAGGAAAAAGATGCCGGATCGAGGCCGGCCTAATTCGTATTTAATAGGAAAAGTCGCCATTGGTAGGGTAAGGTATTTGCTAAATATTGTGTTTTACATTTAGGTGTTCAATTCACCTCTTTTCCGTTTTATTTCTAAGAGTATAGTTTAATTGGCAAAATAAGAAGCTTCAAACTTCATGTTTTCAGTTCAAGTCTGAATGCTCTTGTTTGCAACTGGAATTTTCTAATTACAAATAATGTATATATGTGTATATTTTACATTATAATTAAATATAATATTATATTTGGTAGACTTTTGTCTATAGAAATATCCGGGTTGTTTATTTATAGATAATATATCTTTTTCTAATTTAATTTTTTAGCATAATTTAATAACATATATAAATTAAATAGATTGGATTATTTGTTAATTTTTTTATGTTTATTATGCTTTTATGTAAGTAAGTTCAATAACCATAAATAATATGCTTATTGTAAAAATTTTATGTATATATAAACAAAAGGTTCCTTAGCTTAATTGGTAAAGCGTATTCTTGATAAGAATATCTTCGATGTTCAAGTCATCGAGGAATCATATAAGCAAAAATTAACATATTTATTATAAGAATGTAATAAATTTTTTATTAAGTTTTATATGTTTTCTAATTACACCCATTTTTAAAATATTTTGTTCTATAATAACGTTTTTTGATACTGAAAAAAAATATATATATATAAATATATTTATTTCACATGCAAATAAAAATAAAAACTTTTCTTTATATATTACTTTAAATTTTTATTATAAAAAAAATATAGTTTAATTAATTTTTTATATTTCAAACCTAGTGTTGAAATTGGTAGATAGGATGAAACTTAAGTTTCATCAAATCATAAACGTTCAAATCGTTTATCACTTACCTATTGATTTATATTTAATATTTTATCGCTTAGCGATAAAATACTTTATTAATTTTCTGTTATAAACAATTTTCTATAATCATATATAATTAGACACAAGTATATAAAGAAAGTAATATTTTTTATAATAAATTTATTGAGTAGCAATTTGAATAATTTCAAAAGCTATTCTACAAACACCTCTTCAATTTCAATGTCAAATTTAGAAACTTTAAGTTTAGGTAGAGAAATAACTATGTGAAGAGAAAGATGATTTTTATCATGTAATGCTAAAGATATAGGAACTTTATACTTAATGTTCGCAGTATTTTCAGGTTTAGCTGGTACAGCTTTTTCAGTGCTAATAAGATTAGAATTATCAGGACCAGGTGTACAATTTATAGCAGATAATCAACTATATAATAGTATAATAACAGCTCATGCTATAGTTATGATATTTTTTATGGTAATGCCTGCTTTAATAGGAGGTTTTGGTAATTTTTTATTACCATTGATGATAGGTGGTCCAGATATGGCATTTCCTAGATTAAATAATATAAGTTTCTGGTTATTAATACCAAGTTTAGCTTTATTTTTATTTGCAGGAATGATAGAAAATGGTGCAGGTACAGGTTGAACTCTTTATCCACCTTTATCAGGTTTACAAAGTCATAGTGGACCTAGTGTAGATTTAGCTATATTTGCTCTACATCTTTCAGGTGTAAGTAGTCTACTTGGAGCAATGAACTTTATTACAACTATATTAAATATGAGAAGTCCTGGTATAAGACTACATAAATTAGCATTATTTGGATGAGCAGTTATAGTAACAGCTGTATTATTATTATTATCATTACCTGTTTTAGCTGGTGGTATAACTATGATTTTAACAGATAGAAATTTTAACACATCTTTCTTTGAAGTAGCAGGTGGTGGAGATCCTATATTATACCAACATCTTTTCTGATTTTTTGGTCATCCTGAGGTCTACATATTAATAATACCAGGTTTTGGAATAGTAAGTACTACAATATCAGCAGGTTCTAACAAAAGTGTATTCGGTTATTTAGGAATGGTTTACGCTATGATGTCTATAGGTGTATTAGGTTTTGTTGTTTGAAGTCACCATATGTATACAGTTGGTTTAGATGTGGATACAAGAGCCTACTTTACAGCTGCTACATTAATAATAGCGGTACCAACAGGAATTAAAATATTCAGTTGATTAGCTACTACTTATGGAGGAACAATACATTTAACACCTTCTATGTTATTTGCGTTAGGGTTTGTTGTTATGTTTACTATAGGTGGTTTAAGTGGTGTTGTTTTAGCTAATGCATCACTAGATATTGCATTTCACGATACGTATTACGTAGTTGCTCATTTTCATTATGTACTATCATTAGGTGCAGTTTTTGCATTATTTAGTGCATGATATTATTGAATACCAAAAATAACAGGTTTAAATTATAACTTGTTATTAGGAAAAGTACATTTTATGATTTTATTTATAGGTGTTAATGTAACATTTTTCCCTCAACATTTTTTAGGTCTACAGGGTATGCCAAGAAGAATAAGTGATTACCCTGATGCTTTTGCAGGATGAAATTTAATAAGTAGTTTTGGTTCTATAATTAGTGTAATTGCTACTGTATTATTTTTACATATAATTTACATGCAATTAGTTGAAGGTAACGTTACATCTAGATATCCTTGATTAGTACCAGAGTTTTATTCTGACTTATTCCAAACATTATTTAATAGAAATTTTGTTTCTTTAGAGTGAGCTCTAGATAGTCCGCCTAAACCTCATGCCTTTGTAAGCCTTCCTATTCAAAGTGCTTTACCAGTTTTGCCGTTATTTTAAGAAGAAAATTTTTAGGGGAACTTTTAGAATTAGTAATAAAATTTATAAATAAAATAACTCTTAAACATGTATTAGCTTTTTTATTTATATTTATAATTCGTACGTTTTGCAAAAATTTTCTTTTTTCTGGTTTTAATAATATCATTATTACAATAATTCTTCTGTGTTTTATAGGTATGCTTGTTTTATCTTTAAACTACAATAAAATTAATAATCTAAACTATTATATATTTAGTTTAATATATTTACCATTAGGTTTAATTATATTTATTACTATAGGTTTTACACAATATCTTTTGTTAGATTTTAGTTTTTACATATTAATGGATTTTTCGTTTGTATTTGTTCTGGGTCTCGACAATAATATTACTCCTAATATTCCATCTGGTTCAAATAATCCAAATCCAAATCCAGGAGGTATGCCAGGGTCAAGTGGAAGTCAGAATAATAGTTTAGGTTTAGCAAATAATGAGAACACAAATTCTAGAAATAGGCGATCTTTATCTAGTTTTACTTATACTAATACCAATCAATTAATTTTTGATCCCTCTTCGCGGCAAGAGAAGTATGATAAAGTTAACTATGCTCATCAGTTAACGGAAGATGCTTGATATATGGGAGCTAAAAGAGAGGTGTATGCTAAATTTTCTGAGGCTTGCGATAGGTTAGGTAACAATCCACGTTCTCTTACTTATCGTGATCTAGGTGTTCTAAAAAAGGGGTTTGTGGATCATAATCATTTATTGAGATTAGAGTCTAAACAACTGTTACATGGTTTAGCTCAAGAAGGTCCATTAGAACTCACAAGATCCAGAAATTCTCCTGGTTTAAGGGTAACTAATCTTGAGGGTCCTGATGCTCGAGTTATCGTTCAGGATGCAAACATTATTAGACGGGAAATGTTAGCTAAAATTATTGAAGAGGAAAGAAACAAAATATAAACATAATATGGTTTTTTCTTAAAAAAGGAATATGTTGCAAATGGTTTTGCCTTTTGATTGCAGATCAATAAGAAGAAGTTCGAATCTTCCGTATTCCTTAGTAATAAACAAAATATAAAAAGAGCGTACCTGTTACATATAGAGTTAAAGCCTGTGTAATGATTAATAAACAATATTACCATAAAAAAAAGTCTTTTTTTTATTATTATATAAATATGTTTTCTATAAAAAAAAGTATAATTCAATAGGTAAATTAATAACAAGAAATTTTAATTTAAATAAAAAGATACAATAAGTCTAGTATAATAAATATTTTTAGTTGATAAACTTTATCAATTAGTATAAAAAGAAATTATTATGAGTAAAAACAAGCTATAAACCAAAAAAGTGAAAAAGAAAAATCTTATAAACAAACAAGGTGAAAGGAAAAATCTGAATAACCTTAGGAAAATAAATCAAACGAGATTCTACATACAATGAGAAGTAAGGTAGAATAGCCTATAAATTATAAGTAAAATAGATTATCTGTTTGAATAAAGGGGAACCTTCCTCTAAGGCTAAATATGGTATTATACGCAATAGTGAACAGTACCGTGAGGGAAATTTATTTAATAGTAATTTTATAAGCAGCTCGAGAAGAATTTTAATGAATAACAAGAGCGTACCTTTTGCATAATGGGTCAGCAAGTTAATTTTAGATGCAAGAAACAAAATTATTTAGTTTCGTAGAGAAATCGATTATGAAAAAATGAGAAAGTATCTAAAATTAGACCCGAAGACTAGTGATCTTACCGTTATCAGGATTATAAAAGTCCGAACGGGTTATCGTTGTAAAGATATCCGAAGAATAATGGTAAGTTAGTGAAAGACAAAACTGACTAGTTGAGCTGGTTTTCCGCGAAACCTATATAAGTAGGTAATTTAAACAACATCTTGGCAGGTACAGAACTGTGATCTCGGTCAAAGTATTTATATAGTAAAAACTATATAAATTTGTATATATCGGGGGATCGTAAAGATTTTATCGGAGAGTATTTGCACTCGGAAGGGCTAAGATGAATGTTAAAAAATCGGACATAGTACGATAAGGTTGTATGTCAAAAGGGAAACAGCCCAGAACAAGAGTTAATAAGGTTCCAAAATTATTATTGAGTGAAATTAAGGATGTGTCTTCTGATACGATCAACTAATAGGCTTGGAAGCGGCCACATTTTAATGATCTCGTAACAGAGCATTGATTTTACTCTTTTTTTTTAAAGAATAGAAGATCACTCCGAAAATATAACGGATCTAAATAATATACCGAAACCTTGTCCATATATAGTTTATTTTATAACAAAATATATATGGGGTAGCGGAACAATGAATAAATTATAATTATTTTTTTTAAATTTAATTTTTTATTTTTCATGTGATAATGCTGACATGAGTAACGAAAAAGATAAATTTCGCCTTAAGCTTATGGTTTTGAATTAATCCGGCTTCTAAGCAAATAAAAAATCAATATAATTTGATTTAAGGGATGAAATATTCTGGGTTATAAACTAATTAAAGTTAAATTAGTTCAGGAAAAATAACTCAGCAGTGATTAAAAGTAAGTATTAGGCGCAATCCCGTTAAAAAGCTTTTATTGATCTGATATGAACCGTACCTAGAAACTAACACAAGTAAGCAAGTAGAGAATACGAAGGCGTTTGAGTAATCAATCATTAAGGAACTCGGCAAAATGACTCGCGTAACTTCGGGATAAGGTGTGCCATTCTTTATAAGTGTATAACTAAGAGAATAGGAGGCATAGAATAGTGTTGTACGACTGTTTATTTAAAACAGAGCACTCTGCTAAGATAGATATCGATATATTGAGTGTGATGTCTGCCCCGTGTCGGCTGGGTGACGGATAAGCTTAGAATTAAAAAGCTAGGTTTTGAAGAGATCCCCGACAAACGGCGGCCTTACCGATGAGGGTCCTAAGGTAGCGGAATACCCTGGCCGTTAAATGCGGTCTTGCATGAATGATGTAACGATACAACAGCTGTCTCGATGATTGGCTCAGTGAAATTGGAATAGCAGTGCAGATACTGTTTACCTCTAGATAGACGAGAGTGCGACTAGAAAGTACATAATAATAATATGGTGAAAATCCATCTTACAGTCCATTGTATGAGCTCAAGCGGTATGCTAAAAAAGTAATTTTTTTGTGTAAAGCCCGTATAAATTCTGCCTATATAGGTAGGTGAGCTAGATTACTATGAATAAATTATTTGAATCCATGGTTAAAGCGTAATCTAGAAAATTTATTAATTTTTTTGTTGATTGTATAAAAAGCTTCTCGTTTTTTTATTAATGGATCATATATCAACATACGTGTAGTGGAATTCTAAGGTAATCATTAAAGTATTATTATGTAAACTAGGTAAGCCCAATAATATCCTTTAAAGGAAGTTTAATTGTAAAATTAAATATACATTAGTGGGTAAAGGATGTTCTAAAAAGCAAAAGTCTTATTGTAATGATAAGAATAGATTTTTAATTGATTTGAAAAAATGCAGACTTAGAACTAGAATTTAACATTATATAAAATATAGTAATAGAGAATTGGCTGAGTGGTTTATAGCGGTAAGCTTGAAACTTATTTGATTCAAAAAATCACATCCGTTCAAATCGGATATTCTCTGGTATTTATCTCATAAAAATATAATCATTAAATTCTTGAGCCGTATGCGATGAAAATCGCATGTACGGTTCTTGAAGGGGGAAATTTTAGTAATATAATAACCTATCTTAACAGACCCTTTGCAGCTTTACTGTTACTACTTTAGAATTTAATATAAGAATTGCAAGAGTATAAGGTAGTTACTTTTTAAAAGTAACAATGATGTGACACCTTTATTTACTTTATTACATTCGGTTGATTAGAAGACAGTTTATGCGGGGCACAGATCCCAGAAAAAGTACCTGGGTATATCCAAAATTCTATTCGTGAATTTACATGTTATATGTAAATATGTAATGAAAAAACAATGTTTTTTCATTACATATTCAATTTGTTATTTTTATAATTTATTCAGTTACCGTTGTTTTAAATATTTTTATAAATTTTATTTAAGTAAGATTTTAACTATATGGTGAATAGTTGTA
>Ga0208987_1000061_pt1 | contig 26403 bp, 21 predicted proteins | sample MedBloCARef_O2_FD_187845 | JGI IMG/M metagenome (GOLD analysis project Ga0208987, IMG submission 187845) | Forest soil microbial communities from El Dorado National Forest, California, USA - Mediterranean Blodgett CA Ref_O2 (SPAdes) (version 2) | ecosystem: Environmental > Terrestrial > Soil >... | reverse complement strand
CGGGTCAAACGCTGGCTGGGCCGCCGAACCCGGCTGGCGGGACGCAGCCGGGGGTCGCGGCCCGCACTGGTGCGCTCGACAATCAGCACCATCACTGCGTCGGGCCTCCGCACCAGCGACGGTGTGGACCACCGCGCCGACGTCATCATCTACGGCACCGGATTTGCGGCTCCGGACCAGGCTTTGGTTGGCGCCGGTGCAGTCACCATCGAGGAAGCCTGGGTCGACGGCACGGAGCCTTTCCTCGGGGTTGCCCTGCACGGTTTCCCCAACTACTTCTGGATCACCGGGCCCGATATCGACGGGCAGGTCCGTTATGTCGCGCAGTGCCTCGGGCTGATGGAAACGACCGGCAGCACCCGCATCGAGGTGCGGCGCAGTAGCCAGCAGGTGTTCAACGAGCGCGCCCACGTCCAGCGCGCCCAGCCGTTCCGGGTGGCATCGGCGTTCGACCTGTCGTCAGCGGCCACCCGCGACCTGCTGACCTACGACGGCGAAGCGACGCTGACGATAGCCGGCGCTTGCCATCCGGTGCGTGTCCGGCTGAGCGGCCGGCTGGACCCGATCGATGGCCATTACCACTGGCAGGGAACAGTTTTTGGGTCACCCTCGCAGCCCTTGCCGGACGAAGTGCTCAAGCAGTCGCGGACGGCGACGCTGACGGTGGGTGAGCGCACTGCGCAAGCGCGTATTACCGAACGAACACCGTGGGGCACGCATTCGGTCGCCGGGGTGGGCGAGCCGCCCTACGCGCTGAGCGAACATTGAGCGGGCCGACCCGGCCGTTATTTGCTGCCGCGGCGGCTCATCGCTCGCCGTTGCTCACCCGTGCCGAAAGCTTGACATCCGTTAAATGCGGTAGTCTCGCTAGGCTGATTTCAATCAACGACACGAAGATGAGAGCAGCATGGTCGGGGTGGCAGCGGTTAATCCGTCGCAGGCGCACGGTCAAGGCGAGTATCTGGCGCGCGCTCGGCGGCCTTTGATCGATGGTGCGCCGGCCCACCGCATGAACGGTAGCCGGATCGTGACGTCAGGATTCGTTTCGACCACGTTAGGATTCGGATGCCCCAACGGCACCGAGGACACCCGCACCCGCGCGACAGCGGGTCACGTGTGGCGATCAGCGAGGATAGATGCCTGAACGGAAGGGACCGCCTGCGGTGAGTGCGCTAGCCGAGTCGCCGGGCTCGCTGGCCGTTGAGACTCGGACCGAGCAGTCGGTCGCGATCCTCACCGTCGGGGGGGTGCTGGACGCAGCCAATTCTGCGGCGCTGCGCGACAGCATCCGCAAGGCCGCGCTTGACCAGCCTTCCGCCGTCATCGTCGATATCACCGCGCTGCAAGTGCCCGCGGAATCGGCCTTGTCCGCCTTCATCAGCGCGTACTTGCAGCTCGGCGCGCAGGCAACCGCACCGATCATCTTGGTCTGCGGCGACCGGGGCACCCGCGATGCGCTTACTCGCGCCGAGGTCACCCGCTTTATGCCGGTGTATTCGACCGAGAAGGGCGCGACGAAAGCGCTCGCCAAGCTGACCCGCCGCACCATCCAGCGCGCCGACTCCCAATTACCCGCGAACCTGACCAGCCTGCGCGAGTCACGCCGACTGGTGCGCGAGTGGCTCACCGAGTGGTCGCGGCCCGCGTTCATTCCGGTCGCCCTAGTGGTCGTGAACGTATTCGTGGAGAACGTCCTGGAACACACCGGAAGCGTCCCGGCGATGCGAATCGAGACGGACGGCGCGACGGCGACCATCGCGGTCTCCGATGAGAGCACCGCCGCAGCCCATCGGCTGCCGTCGCCCCCGCAGGGCATCGACGTCTCAGGCTTGGCGATTGTCGACGCGCTGTCGCGCGCGTGGGGCAGCACGCCCACCTCGTCGGGTAAGACGGTGTGGGCAGTCATCGGCCCTGAGAACCAGCTTTAACTCCTCGCCCCAGCCAGGCAGAGGGACCCGAGCGCGAGTCAAACTAGAACACGTTCTAGTCTCGGGTGACGGAGCTCTCACGGAAGGCAGATGACGTGCGGTTCACCTACGCAGAGGCAATGACGGACTTTCGGTTCTACGCCCCACTGGCCCAGGCAGCCGAAGCGGCCGGATACCACGCGATGACGATCGCGGACAGCATCGCCTACCCCTTCGAATCCGACTCCAAATACCCGTACACGCCGGACGGCAACCGCGAGTTCCTGGACGGCAAGGAGTTCATCGAAACCTTTGTGCTGACAGCGGCATTGGGTGCGGTGACGACGAAGCTGCACTTCAACTTCTTCGTCCTCAAGCTACCCATCCGACCTCCGGCGCTGGTGGCCAAGCAAATCGGGTCGCTGGCCGCGTTGACCAACAACCGGGTGGGCTTCGGGGTGGGGACCAGCCCGTGGCCCGAGGACTACGAGTTGCTCGGCGTCCCGTTCGCCAAGCGCGGCAAGCGCATGGACGAATGCATCGAGATCATCCAAGGCCTCACCACCGGTGACTACTACGAATTCCACGGCGAGTTCTACGACATCCCCAAGACCAAGATGTCCCCGGCCCCCACCAAGCCCGTCCCGATCCTGATCGGCGGCCACGCCGACGCGGCGCTGAAGCGCGCGGCCCGACTCGACGGCTGGATGCACGGCGGTGGCGACCCCGAGGAACTCGACGGGCTGATCGCCAAGCTCAAGCGGTATCGCGAGGAAGCAGGCAAGACCGGCCCGTTCGAGATTCACGTCATCTCGATTGACGGCTTCACCGTGGACGGCGTCAAGCGGCTCGAGGACAAGGGCGTCACCGACGCTATCGTCGGCTTTCGCATCCCCTACATCGACGGCACCGACACCGAGCCGCTGGAGGACAAGATCCGCAACCTGGAGTGGTTCGCAGAGAATGTGATCGCGAAAGTCTAACCGTCACAGCGGATCCCATTTAGGGGCCCGCTTCTCCATGTGTGCCTTGGCCGCCTCGACCGGATTGTTGGTGAAGCCGGTCAGGATCTGAGTGCGGTTCTCTATTTCGATGGCGTGCCGCAAACTGGGCGCGTCGAGCGCCGCATTGAGACCAATCTTGGTCTGCCACACCCCGTATGCGTTGTTCTCGGCGATCGAGCGGGCCAGCCGCAGCGCGGTGGGCATCAGGTCGTCAGCCGGCACCACCTCGTGCACCAGCTTGATGCGGAAGGCCTCTTCGGCGTCGATGATGCGACCGGTCAGCATGAGTTCACGCGCGACGCCGGCGCCGACGATCTTGGGCAGCAGGTAACTGGTGCCCATGTCCATCGAGGAGAACCCCGCCTTGATGAAGACCGACCCGAACCGGGCGTGCTCGGATGCCACCCGGATATCGCTGACCAACGTGAACGCCAGCCCACCGCCGACGGCGACACCGTTGACCGCGGCGATCACCGGGATGTCGAGTTCGTAGATCCGGGTGTACAGGTTTGCCAGCCGGACCTGCGAGTCGTAGTTGACCTTGAATGCCGGGGTCGACTCGCGGGTTGGGACCCACGCCTCGCCGGTGCCGCTCAGGTCGGCGCCGGCGCAGAATCCGCGTCCGGCACCGGTCAGGATTACCACCCGAACGTCGCCGCCGCTGACTGTATCGAGCGCATCGTGCACGCCGTTGATCAGCGCGCCGTCGATGGCGTTCAGCCGCTCCGGCCGGTTCAGGGTGATGAGCGCGATTCGATCTTCGAGAGTTGCGAGTTCGACAGCAGCCATACCCGCACCGTAAGCGACACAGCGGATGTCCAGGGACCCGGCCTACCGTGGAACCATGACGCGAACCGACGATGACACGTGGGATCTGGCCAGCAGTGTCGGGGCCACCGCCACCATGGTCGCAGCGGCGCGAGCAGCCGCGACCAAACGTCCGCAGCCGGTCGTCAACGACCCGTTCGCCGAGCCGCTGGTGCGCGCAGTCGGGATTGACGTGTTCACCCGGGTGGCCGCCGGTGAACTCGATTTCAACGGTGACGACGCAGCGGTCGGCATCCCGCGGATGACCGACACGTTTGCGGCCCGGGCCCGGTTTTACGACGACTACTTCGCCCAAGTCACCGATGAGGGCGTGCGGCAAGTGGTGATCGTCGCGGCCGGGCTGGACAGCCGCGCCTACCGGCTTTCTTGGCCGGCGGGCACGACGGTGTACGAAATCGACCAGCCGGAGGTGATCGAGTTCAAGACCTCGACACTGGCCAAGATCGGCGCAACGCCCACCACCGACTACCGCACGGTGGGCATCGACCTTCGCGAGGACTGGCCGGCCGCGCTGCGGACGGCCGGCTTCGACCCCGCCCAGCCCACCGCGTGGCTGGCCGAGGGCGTGCTCATCGGCTGGTTGCCGCCGGAAGCCGAGGTTGCACTGCTGGACGACGTGATTTCGCTGAGCGCCACCGGCAGCCGGCTGGCCGCCGACTATGGATCGGTCACCGGAACCACGGAAGAGTCGCGGGAACAGGCCCGGCAGGGGACCGAGGGCTGGCGACGGCACGGATTGGATTTGGACATCGCGGCTTTGACGTACCCCGGCGAACACACCGACGTCGCCGCTTACCTGCACGCGCGCGGGTGGGATGTGATCAGGTTTCGGCTCGCTGAGCTTTTCACCGCCGCCGGGCTACCGGAACTGCAGGCGACTCAACAGCAGCAGGTCCCCGGCGACACCATCGGCTTTGTGACCGCTGTGCTGAAATAGCTATCGCTCAGTCGCCGAACGTGGGGCCTATTTACAAATTCAACGCAATAGCCGTCCATAGGGCCCACGTTCGGCGCACCTGTAGATTTCGACGAGCCATCGCTCAGCCGCGTTTGGCCAACCAGTCGGCCTGCATCACCAACAGCGCCAGCACTTCCAACTGCGGGGTGTCGGGGTCGAGTTCGCGGTAACGCTGATAGACGTTGACGACCACCCGTTCGGCGTCCAGCCAGCTGGCGTACTCGCCGAGGTCGATGCCGTTGGCGGCCTCTGCCCAGGACAGGCCCTTGCGGTAGGCGGCCTCGGCCTGCTCGTCAACGTGCGCGAGATAGCCACGGACCGCGCGGATACCGTCCGGATCGGTGACCGGGCCATGGCCGGGCACCACGATCGGTGCATCCAGCGCGATCATCGCGTCACAGGCCGCGATCCAGTTGCTGATCGGGCCCGCCCACACGATCGGGGTGCAGCCGATGAAAAGCAGATCGCCGCCGAACAACACCCCGGCGTCGGGCACATGCACCACGGAATCCGCGGCGGTGTGGGCAGGACCCAGGTTCAGCAGGTCAACCCGCCGGCCCCCGACGGCGATGGTGAGCTCGCGGTCGAAGGTCTCATCGGCGTTACGCACGTCGATGCCGCTGAAGTCGAAGTGCCCGAACCGTTCTCGCGCAAACGGGGTCGCGACCGGACCGAGGTCGCCGGTCTGCGTCATGGCCAGCAACTCGGCAGGCATCCCGTGCGCGATCTCCTCGGCGGTGTCCTTGGCTGCGATGATGCGCACCGATGCGTCGAGCAGTTGGTTGCCGTGGGTGTGATCGCCGTTGGAGTGGGTGATCAGCGCATCGGTGATGGGCGCGCGTTCGGTGATGGGCTTCATCGCGGCGAACATTTCGCGAGTCAGCGCCAGGTCAAACAGCGTGTCGACGAGTAACGACGCGCCGTCCCCGGCGATTAGCCCGGCGTTGCTCCAGCCATAGCCGCCGTCCGGCAGCGTCCACGCCCACACCTTGTCCGCGACTTCGTGCAGCCCGCGGGTGTAGGGCACCACCCGGGCCGGGGCCCGGTTGACGCGGGTGGGTGCCGGCGCGGCGTCCGGGTTGGGCCGAGCGGCCAATGCGTGCGGTGCACTGCTGGCACGCACGGTTTGTCGGGTCTCCCCCAGTCCTTGCACCCGCAGCGTGACGACGTCGCCGTCGTGCAGCCAGCCGGGGAACGTTTCCAGCGCGGTCAGACTGAGATGCTCGACGAGCGTGCAGGTGGGCACCGTGCCCGAACCGAAAACGTCGCCGGGACGCAGCGTCACGCCGCGCGACGCGTAGGAGATGACTTCGCCGAAGCTCCAATCCATCTGACCCGTTGAGCCCGAGCCGATCTCGGTGTCGTTGACCAGAGCGCTCACCTGCAAGTTCAGCTTGCCCTCTTGCCGGTAGGGCTCCAGCTCGTCGGGCGTGACCAGGTAGGGGCCCAAGGTGACTCCGCTGTCCTTGCCCTTGGCTTGCCCGATCGACAGTTGGCCTTCCAATTGTTGAAGGTCTCGTGCGGACCAGTCGTTGAAGATCGTGTAGCCGATGACGGACTGTTCGGCTTCCTCGACAGTCAGATCCTTGCCGGTCGTTCCGATGACCGCGCCGACCTCCAATTCGAAGTCCTGCCAGGCACTTCCGGGCGCAATAGGAGCGTCCTGGTACGGGCCGAGAACTGTTGCCGGACAGGCGAAGTAGAAGGCCGGGATGCGATACCAGGTGTCGGCGAGTTCGCGTCCGCCGCCCATGGCCGCCTGGCAGTTACGCATGTGATCCAAAAAGCACAGCGAGTCGCGGATTGACGGTGGCTGCGGGATGGGCGCCAGCAACGTCACGTCATCCAGACGCACGACGTCCGACGCCGAGGCGAGCGCCTCCTCGCCGGCTTGCCGCAGCCCGTCAGCGCCGCGGCCGATCAGGTCCAGCAGCGTGACGCCTGGCGGCGCCGGGTGGAGCGTGTCGCCGGAGAGCACCCCGGTCCGTTCGCCGTCTGCACTTAGGTAGGTCACCCATTTCATTCGCGCACCACCTCACTTGGTTTCTTGTCGTTCCGTAGCCCGCGCCAACTCGATTGGCGCAGACGGTTATCCGGTGTCCATTCGCTGTAGCGCACCTCCCCGACCAGAACCGGCTCGACGAACGTCACACCCTTGGCATCGCGGGTGGGCAGCGGGGCGTCGAAGGGACTGTGGTCGGTACGCAGCGGCGCCAGCGTCTTCTTGAGATTGGTCAGGTCGCGTTCGGTGAAGCCGGTGCCGACCCGTCCGGCGAAATGCAGTCCGCCGTCACTCGGGATACCCATCAGCAGTGCGCCGATGCCGCTGGTGCGCCCGCCTTCACCGGCCTTCCAGCCGCCGATCACGATTTCCTGCGTCTTCCAATGCTTATCCTTGACCCACGACGCCGACCGTCGGCCCGGCTGGTAGGTGGAGTCGCGGCGCTTGGCGATCACGCCCTCCCAACCGTGCTTGCCGGAGTCGTCGAGCGCTTGCGCGCCGTCGCCGGACAGCTGTTCGGGAACGATGAGATTGCCTGCGCCGGCCAAGGTTTCAAGCAGCTTGCGCCGATCCTGATACTTGGCCCGCAGCAGCGAGCGCCCGTCCAGGTAGAGCAGGTCGAATGCCCAGTATTCGACGCGGGTGGCGCGACTGCGGTTCTGCATCTCGTTGAAGCTGGGCACCCCGGACGCAGTCAAGGCAACAACCTCGCCGTCGAGCACGACATGGTGGTCGATGAGATCTGATGCCAGTGAGCGCAATTGGGGATACTCGCCGGTGACGTCGCGCCCGCTGCGCGACCGCAGCCGCACGGCACCGTGGTCGGCGTCGACCAGCAGCCGGTAGCCGTCCCACTTGCCTTCGAAGGCCCACTGACTCGCCCTCAGCGCCGCCACCGAACCTTCCGACGAGAGCATCGGGGCGAGCTCGTCGAATTCGAAGACCTTCTGGTCCTTCATCCGATGCGCCAGCCACTGATCCCCTTTTGTCTGAATCAGCGCGTAGCGCCCAGAGATTCGGCTGCCGTGCAGGTTGACGATGACCTCATCGTCCCGGAACTTCTCAGCCTCGTAGGTGCCGGCATCCCAGATGACCACCTTGCCGGCACCGTATTCACCCTTGGGGATGCTGCCCTCGAAGCCACCGTATTCCAGCGGATGGTCCTCGGTGTGCACCGCCAGATGGTTCACCGATGTGGTCTCAGGCAGATTCTTCGGAACGGCCCAGGACACCAGCACGCCATCTTTTTCCAGCCGGAAATCGTAATGCAGCCGGCGAGCGTGGTGCTCCTGAATGACGAACGTATTGCCTTGTCCCGTTTTAGGTTTCGACTTGGGAACCGGCTCCGGTGTTTTCACCGCGTCACGCATGCTGCGGTATTTGGTCAACCGATCCGGAACGCCTACGTCAGCGTCCAGCGCCGCCAGCAGATCGCCGTCACGGGCCAGCCGGACCAGCACCTCGTCGTAGCGCAACTGGGCCACCGCGGGGTCCCCGAGCTCTTCCCAGGTCCGCGGCGCCGCGACCGTCGGATGTTCGCGGCCGCGCAGCGAGTACGGCGCGATGGTGGTCTTCGAGCCGCTGTTCTGGCTCCAGTCCACAAACACCTTGCCCGCCCGCACGCTTTTGGTCATAGTCGACGTGACCAGCTTCGGCATCGCCTTTTCCAGTTGCTGGGCAACGCGTTTGGCCAATACCGTGGCGCCCGTACTACTCACCGGCTCTTCCAGCGGCGTGTAGAGGTGCACGCCTTTGCTTCCGCTGGTGAGCGGAAAAGTCGTCAGACCGATGTCGGTGATCAAATCCCGAACGGCATGGGCGACCTCGCACAGTTGGGCCATCGTCACGCCTTCGCCCGGATCCAGGTCGAACACCAGACGGGTGGCCGGGCCGGGTTTGAGTTTTTCGCCTTTCCGCGTCCACTCGGCGACGAAGCGCCACTGCGGCACGTGCACCTCCAGTGCGGCTTGCTGGGCGATCCACGCCAGCCCGTCGGCACTGTCGATGATCGGATACGTCGTCGTCCCGGACCGGTGGGAAATACTGGCGCGGGGCAACCAATCGGGAGCCGAGGAAGCCAGTTGCTTTTCGAAAAACGATGATTGCTCAACACCATTGGGCCAACGCTTACGGGTGGCCGCACGCCCGGCGATGTGCGGCACCATCACCTCTGCGACACCGGTGTAATAGTCGAAGATGTCGGCCTTAGTAGTGCCGGTCGCAGGGTAGAGCACCTTGTCGGGGTTGGTCAGCTTCACCCGTGGTGCCATGAGAGTCAACCTACGCGTTTCAGGCTTGTTAACCGCCTTGACCACCGGCTATCGACCTTAACGATCTATTTATATGTGACATGAACCACGAACGGGTTGGCGCGCCGACCAACGCGGGGCACACGCACAAAATGTTTGACGTAATCCCGTCCCCCTGGCGTCCAAACAGCGGCGTCCCCCTGAGCGATTCGACCCTACGACTGCACTCGCAACGAGTTGACGTGCCCACTTACGACAGATCCGCACTGCAGCGGGGAGTCGTTCACATCGGCGCGGGCAACTTCCACCGCGCACATCAGGCCGTCTACTTCGACGACTTGGCGCGCTCGGGCATTTCCGATCAGTGGGGGGTTACCGGCGTCAGCCTGCGCTCCCGCGACGTCAAAGACCTGCTCTCGGCGCAGGATGGGCTGTACACCGTCGTGCAGCGCGGCCACGACCGCCAAACGGCGCGCGTGGTCGGCTCGATCGGCTCCGTGCACTACGCACCTAACGACGGCGGCGCGGTCCGCGCCGCGCTGGCAGATCCCCAAACCCGCATCGTCAGCCTGACGATCACCGGCAACGGGTACTTCCTGAATCCGGTCACCGACGAGTTCGATGCCGATGACCCAGACGTGCGCGCCGACCTCGTCGCCTCCGGTAGGTATGCCACCGCGTGGGGATATCTCGCCGAAGCTCTCGACCACCGTCGCCGTGCGGGCGTCCCGCCGTTTACCGTGCTCTGCTGCGACAACATTCCCGGCGACACCCAGCCGGCGCGCAAGGCGCTGGTGTCGTTCGCTGCCTTGAAGGATCCCGGGCTGGCCCGCTGGATCGACACGCATGTCGCCTTCCCGTCGACCATGGTCGATCGCATCACGCCGCAAACCTCCAAGTCGGAGCGCAAGTTCGTCGAGCAGACGTTCGGCGTCGCCGACAAATGGCCGGTCGTGACCGAACCGTATCGCCAGTGGGTGATCGAGGACTCCTTCTGCAATGGTCGGCCGCCGCTCGACCAGGTCGGTGCCGAATTCGTCGCCAATGTCCGCGACCACAAGCTGATCAAGACCCGTCTTCTCAATGGAACCCACATCGCGCTCGCCTGCCTGGCCACCTTGGCCGGCTACCAGCGCACCGACGAAGCGATGCGGGACCGCGTCATCTTCGATTACGTCGAGAAACTGCTGCGCGACGAGATTCAGCCACTGCTGCCCGCGGTCCCCGGGATGAACACACCTGAGTACCGGGCCAGCTTGCTCGATCGGCTCAGCAATCCCCGCATGAGTGACCAATTGTCGCGGCTGGCTCGACGGGGAACCAGCAAAATATCGCAGTTTGTGATGCCCTCCTTGCAGGAGGCGATCGCGGAGGGCAGGCCGCACACGCTGCTGATGTTGGCTGTTGCCGGCTGGGCGCGTTATATGCGCGGCCACGACCTCAAGGGCCGCAAGCTCCGCCTCGAAGACTCGCAGGCGATACCGGTGGTTAGGTTGGCCAACATGGCGAGCAACAACCCTGATCCGCTGCTGGGGCATGAGATGTTCGCCGCAGTGCGGGCGGTTCCCGGTTTTGCCGAGCGACTGGGCGACATGATTACCGATATCGACGCGTGCGGTGTGGTGCCCACGCTGCGTGCCGCGCTGCGCAACGACGAGCGGGAGTTGGTGTCGCGATGAATGACGGACTGACCTTTGTGCGCACCTTCGATCCGGCGCCGATCACTACCTTGCTCTGTGACGCCGATGACAACCTGTTTGGATCGGAGCGGCCGGCGTTCGACGCATCGACCGAGGTGACGAATCGTTTCCTGGCCAGGTTCGGCGTGCGGGCTCCACTCAGCTCTGAAGAGTTGCGTAAGCGTGCCGTCGGAAAAAACTTCCGCACCACTGCGCTCGACCTGGCGGTGCAATGCGAAGTGCCCATGGAGCAGACGTTGACCCAGGGCCGTCCGGCAGCGGTGGTCGCCTCGGATAGCGACGTGGCGACCGGCCACGCGTTGACCGCCGACGAACTCGAGAAATGGGTGCTCCAAGAGCGCAAACAGGTCACCGCGCACCTGGCGGTCACGCTCAAACCCGATCCGGAGGTGCTGGAACCGTTGCGAGACCTTGCGGCGCAATACGCACTCGCGGCCGTCAGCTCCAGCGCCACCGAGCGTCTGCGCGCCTGCTTCACTGCTACCGGTATCGACTCGCTGATAGCGGAGGCGGTGACCTTCAGCGCGGAGGATTCTCTTCCGGTGCCGACAAGCAAACCCGACCCGGCGGTGTATCTGCATTCCGGCCAGGTATTGGGCGTACAGGCTCATCAAGGTTTGGCCATCGAAGATTCCGTGGCCGGGGTTAGCTCCGCTGTTGCAGCCGGCTACGCCACCGTCGGTAACGTGATGTTCGTGTTGCCCGACGAAAGGCAAGGCCGCCGTGCGGAATTGATCGATGCCGGCGCGGTTGCGATCACCGATTCGTGGCGTGCTCTTGCTGATGTCCTGCTGTTGTCGGCCGCGACACCGGGGGACTCTCTGCGCACGTAGGCGTCCGCCACGCGCGAGTGAGTGGTAGTCCGCCCCACACCTGTCGTCGTACTGTCGAGAGGTGTGGGGAGTCCGATGACGATCCGGGCTGTGCCCGGGGAGGAGTTGGCAAGATGGCTGACTCGATGAACCTGAACGAAGCAACGCTGGCCGCGCTGCCGATTGAAGCACCCAACTATGACCGCCGCAGCGTCAGCGTCGGCATCGCCCATATCGGGGCTGGTCACTTTCACCGGGCCCACCAGGCCATGTACATCGACCGTTTGCTGCGGCTGGGCCTCGCACACGAGTGGGGCATTTGCGGGGTCGGCGTGATGCCCGGCGACTGGACGATGCGCGATGTTCTGACCGATCAGGACGGGCTCTACACGCTGATTCTGGAGAAGCCCGACGGCAGCCGGGACGCACACGTGATCGGCTCGATCATCGACTATCGCTACGCGCCCGATGATCCGGAGTCGGCGTTGGAGATGCTGGCCGCGCCGTCCACCCGGATCATTTCGATGACCATCACCGAGGGCGGCTATCGCGACCCGGACGGGCCCGCGTTCGCGTTGATTGTGGAGGCACTGGACCGGCGTCGCCGTCGCGGGATCGCCGCACCGACGATTGTGTCGTGCGACAACATCGAGAACAACGGTGAGATCGCCGGGCGCGCCGTCCTCGCGAATGCCGAAAGCCGAGACCCTGAGCTCGCCGAGTGGGTGGGCGATCACGTTGAGTTCCCGAGTTCGATGGTCGACCGGATCACCCCGGCCACCACACTGCAGATGGCCGAAGAAGTACGGCGCGACCTTGGTGTCAACGATCGATGGCCGGTGGTGGCCGAGCCGTTCGCCGCCTGGGTGCTCGAAGACAAGTTCGCCGATGGCAGGCCGCCGTTGGAGCAGGCGGGCGTGTTGCTGGTCGACGATGTCGCCCCGTACGAACTGATGAAGCTGCGCCTGCTCAATGCGGGGCATCAGTGCCTGGCCTACTTCGCTCATCTGTGCGGATTCGAGTTCGTCCACGAAGCAGCGAGTGACCCCGTGTTCGCCGAATTCCTGCTCGCCTATTTCGAATCCGAGGCCATCCCGACGCTGCCGCCGGTACCCGGGATCGACCTGCATGACTTCAGCCGCACGCTGATCGAGCGGTTCGCCAACCCGGGCGTGCGCGACACCGTGGCGCGGTTGTGCGCCTACTCGTCGGATCGCATCCCGAAATGGCTGATCCCGGTAATCAACGACAACTTGGCCAGCGATGGGTCGGTCCGTGTCGCGGCAGCGGTGGTGGCAAGCTGGGCCCGCTACGCCGAGGGGACCGACGAATGGGGTGAGCCATACGAGGTGGTAGATCAGCTCGCTGACTCGCTCATTCCGATCGCCCGCTCGCAGTACGAGAATCCCACCGCGTTCATCGAGATCGCTGCGGTGTTCGGTGATCTGGCCCATCAGCCACGCTTCGTCCAGGCATACAGCTGGGCTCTAGAATCGTTGCACCACAAGGGAGCTCGGGCGACGTTGGAGGTGTTGCTGCGATGACTCGCGGGCTGGTCATCGGCGAATCACTGATCGACATTGTCGGGGACGACGAGCATGTCGGCGGCAGTCCACTCAACGTTGCCGTGGGACTGGGCCGGCTGGGTCGAGACGTCGATTTCCTGACCTGCATCGGCGACGACCCTTATGGCCGGCGCATCGCCGAATACGTCAATGCTGCAGGCGTACAACTAGTTTCAGAAAGCCGAACCTCCGGGCGCACGGCGACTGCGCGGTCAACCATCGCCGAAGACGGGTCGGCCGACTATGTGTTCGATCTGGACTGGCGGCTGTCCGGAACGCCGCCGGTCGCGCCGCCGCTTTTCGTCCATACCGGATCGATTGCCGCCGTGCAGGATCCAGGCTGCCTGGCGGTCGCGGCGTTGATCGAGACCTATCGCGTCTCGGCTACCGTCACCTTCGACCCCAACGTACGGCCGTCGCTGATCGCCGACCGGGAACTGGCCATCGAACGCATCGAGCATCTCGTCGAACGCAGCGACATCGTGAAAGTCAGCGAGGAAGATCTGCGCTGGCTCGACCCCGCTCGCCCGCCCGAGCGGATCGCGCGCACCTGGCTGGCGCTGGGTCCCGCACTGGTCGTGGTGACGATGGCCGACCAGGGCGCGATGGCAGTCTGCGCAGCCGGAGAAGCACGCGTGCCAACGCGCGCGGTGCGCGTGGTCGACACTGTCGGTGCCGGTGACTCCTTCATGGCCGGTCTGCTCGATGCGCTATGGGGATCAGCCTTGTTGGGTGCGGACCGGCGCGCCGAGTTGTGTGGGATCGGGGTGGACACGCTGACGGCGGCGCTCGAAGCGGCGAGCCTGTCGTCGGCGCTGACCGTCGCCCGCGCGGGAGCTGACCTGCCGGATCGGGCTGCGCTGGACGCCGCTTCGCACCGTTAGGCGCTGATAGCCGCCCGCAACGCTCAATCTAGCGCTCCCCCTGGTCGTTTCACCTGGGCTGGCAGCGCCATCACCCGCCGGAATCGAAACCAGCGCGGGCAACGTCGGCTGTACCGCTACATTAGCCCTGAGTCAACAACAGTCAACGGTGCGGCGGCGTACACCAGGAGGGTATGAGGGAGTCCCGTGGTGATGAAAGAGTCAGACCAGTTCGACTGGGTCACTGCCTACCTGGACAGTCACGGCCTTCTGACACCCTGGCGCAGGATCACCTTCGTCTTCATCGCAGCATTTGCGGCTCAACCACTCGTCATGCTCTACAGCCCGGCCGGACCTGTCCATCCAGCGGCTCGAGCGGTGACAATCGTGTTGTCGGCACTGGGAATCACCGGAGCGATCCTGCGGTTGAAGCGCTGGCCGACACGTCGCCAGTCGAGTCTGTCTTTGCTCGGAGCGATGGTCGGAATCGCGGCAGCCCTCTTAATGCTGTCGGACCCTTACGTGGGATTGATGGGATGCACGACTTTCGCGATCCTCGGCGGTTATATCGCCTACTTCCACAGTGTCCCCTACGTGCTTGCCAACTCCGCCGTGGCCATCGTGTGCGTGGCGATCCTGTCCTGCCGAGTTATCGTGACCACCGGCGACGTCGCCCTCACCGTCGGTTCACTGGTCGTCGTCGCGGGTCTCAATATCGGTCTGCCATTTGGCATGCGGTCGCTGGTACATACGCTGCGAACCGATCTGCGAAGCTCCGACCGCGATTCACTCACCGGCCTGCACAACCGGCGCTCCTTCTACAACTCGGCCTACGAACTGATCATGCTTCATCGCACCGCGCCGGACGCATATCTGGTGATCACGATGATCGATCTCGACGACTTCAAGCAACTCAATGATGTGCATGGCCACGCCGTGGGCGATCAGGCGTTGGTCGCCGTCGCCGCGGCGCTTCGCGGGCACTCCCGCCCCACCGCCGTGATCGGCCGGTCGGGTGGAGAGGAATTCGTGGTCGCCGATATAGACATCACGCCCAACCCGGCGACGGTGGCCGAACGACTTCGCGACGCGATAGCCACGATCCCCTTTGAGATCACGGCCAGCATCGGTACCTCCGGCGCCCCGATCACCGTCGGCCCGGTTACCCCTGTCATGCAACTCATCGACGATCTGATCAACTCGTCGGACACTGCCATGTATCAGGCCAAACGCGCCGGAGGCAACCAGGTTTGCCATTCCGGGGTGGCTCCTCCGCTCGCGTGAGCCGGCGTCGCTGAAGGGCGGGCTGACCGGACAATCCCAGGTCAGTCGCAGTTCGGGGCCCTGTCGTGCTGTTTTGCCATCGTTCCTATGGGCATACTGGCCCTATGCGTTCCATCTGGAAGGGCTCGATCGCATTCGGGCTGGTCAACGTCCCGGTCAAGGTGTACAGCGCCACCGAAGACCACGACATCAAGTTCCATCAGGTGCACGCCAAGGACAACGGTCGCATCCGATACCAGCGTGTGTGCGAAGTGGATGGCCAGACCGTCGAATACCGCGACATCGCCCGCGCCTATCAATCCGACGATGGCCAGATGGTGGTGATCACCGACGACGACATCTCCACCCTGCCCGAGGAACGCACTCGTGAAATCGAAGTGCTGGAGTTTGTCCCCGCCAGCGAGGTCGACCCGATGTTGTTCGACCGCAGCTACTTCTTGGAACCCGATTCGAAGTCGTCGAAATCGTATGTGCTGCTGGCTAAGACGCTCGCGGATACCGACCGGATGGCCATCGTTCATTTCACGCTGCGAAACAAGACCCGGCTAGCAGCGTTGCGCGTCAAGGACTTTGGCAAGCGTAACGTGATGGTGATACACACCCTGTTGTGGCCTGACGAGATTCGCGATCCCGACTTCCCGGTGCTGGACAAGAAGGTCGAGATCAAGCCCGCCGAGCTCAAGATGGCCGGCCAGGTGGTGGACTCGATGGCCGAAGACTTCAACCCGGATCGCTACCACGACACCTACCAGGAACAGCTGCACGAGCTGGTTCAAGCCAAACTTGAAGGCGGAGAAGCCTTTACCACCGAGGAAAAGCCCAAAGAACTGGACGAGACCGAAGATGTCTCCGACCTGCTGGCTAAGCTGGAGGCCAGCGTGAAAGCTCGTTCCGGCAACGGGAAGGCACCGGCGAAGAAGGCAACCGCCAAAAAGGCGCCGGCCAAAAAATCGGCGGCGAAGAAAACCCCGGCGAAGAAAACCGCAGCCAAAAAATCCCCGGCGAAAGCCGCGGCGAAGTCCTAAAGACTCAGGCCCTGAGGTACCGGCGGGATCTGGTCGGCCGGTTGATCAGCAACCGGATCGCCGCGACGGTCAAATAAATCCCGGTCACCAAGATGATCAAGGTCAGCGCCGCGCCCCACACTCGCTGGAAGCCGGCGTGCTCGGGGTTGGTCAGCTCGGTGTAGATCAACAGCGGCAGCGAAGCCATGTTGCCGTGCAGCATGTCGAAGTTGATGGAACGGGTGTACCCGACCAGCACCAGCACCGGCGCGGTCTCGCCGATAACGCGGGCCACCGACAACAGCACACCCGCGGCGATACCCGGTGCCGCCATGGGAACGACGATCCGCACGATGGTCTTCCATTTGGCCACACCCAACGCGTAACTGGCCTCGCGCAATTCGTCAGGAACCAGCCTGAGCATCTCCTCGGCGGAGCGCACCACCACCGGCAACATCAGCAAGACCAACGCCAACGAAACCGCAAATCCGCACTGCTGAAAGTCCAGGGTGGCGATCCACAGGCTGAAAACGAATAGCGCCGCCACGATCGAAGGCACCCCGGCGAGCACGTCGACCATGAAGGTAGTCACCCGCGCCATCCGAGTAGATCCGTATTCCGCCAGGTAGATCGCGGTCATCAAGCCCAGCGGCACGGCCAGGACCGCGGCCACGCCGGCCTGCGCCAACGTGCCGTACAACGCGTGGTACACCCCGCCGGCAAATTGCTCCGGCAGCACGCCACGCAGCGAGTGAGTCCACCAACCCGACCGGGTTACGGCGTACCAGCCTCGTGCGATCACCACCGACAGCACCCACACCAGCGGCACCAGCGCGATGAGGAACGTTGCGAAGAAGACGACAGTCGCGATGTTGTTGGTGATCCGCCGTCGAATCCCGACGGGCTCGAACACCGCTACTTTGACCGGCTTTTCCAGCGTTTCGAGATTCATCCGTTGACCTTCCCGCCGGCAACCGCACGAGCGGCCACGTTGACGATGAACGTCAACACGAACAGCGCAAGTCCCGCGGAGATGTAGGCGCCGGTGGGTAGCAATTCGCTGAATTCCGATGCAGCGGAAGCGATCTTGGAAGCGAAGGTATAACCACCGTCGAACAGCGACCAATTCCCCGGGTGTGCGGAGGCGCGCAAGATGATGAGCACCGCGACGGTTTCTCCCAGCGCACGGCCCAGCCCCAGCATCGATGCGGCGATGACACCGCTACGACCGAACGGCAACACCGTCATGCGCACCACTTCCCACTTGGTGGCGCCCAGTGCCAACGCCGCTTCGACCTGGATTCGCGGGGTCTGCCGAAACACTTCGCGAGATACCGAGGTGACGATCGGCAGGATCATCGCCGAGAGCACGACTCCGGCCGTGAAGATGGTGCCCCCGCCGGCCAGGGAAACGTTGCCGTGCTCGAACAGAAAGAGCCATCCCAGGTTGCGGTTGAGAAACTCCGCGACCGGCCGCAGCGTGGGTGCCAGTACGAAAATGCCCCATAACCCGAAGATGATCGACGGCACCGCGGCCAGCAGGTCGACCATCGCACCAAACGGTCGCGAAAGCCGGGCCGGCGCATATTGGGTGAGAAACACCGCGATGCCGATCGCGATCGGGACCGCCAATACCAGGGCGAACAACGAACTCAGCACCGTAACCATGAACAAGTCACGGATACCGAAAGCTAGGTGCTGGGCATTCGCGGTGTCGAATGTCGCGCTGGTGAAGAAGTTCGCCTGATTTGCACTCAGGGACGGGATGGCGCGCACCAACAGGAAGATCGCGATCAGCACCACCGCAACCACCACCGTCGACCCGGCGGCCGCTGCGATGGTCCGAAAGATCCGGTCGGCCCGCCCCAGCGCTCGGGTGTTCCGCGCGGTGAGGGTCTGAGCTCGTGCGGCCCGATCCACCGGTGTAGCCGGTGAACTTCGAGTCATGACTTCCTCGGTTTAGGTGATGGCATTGACCGCCGCTGACAGCCTCGACTTGAACGAGTCTGGAATGGGAATATATCCGTTGTCCGCCAAGCCATTCTGACCGGCGCCGATGGCACTTTGCAGGAACGCCTTCACAGCCGTACCGACCTGGGCGTCAGGGTATTTCGAGCACACCACTTCGTAGGTCGCCAGCACGATCGGGTAGGAGCCGGGCTGCGCGGGCTTATAGAACGACATCGTGTCGAGCACCAGGTCGTTGCCCTGCCCCTTGATCGCGGCGCCGGCGATCGTCTTGCCGACCGAGTCGGGGCTGATCGCTACCGCATCCGGCCCGGCGGACGTAATGATCTTGGCCATGTTCAGATGCTGTGCCTGCGCGAACGACCACTCGTTGTAGGTGATCGACCCATCGGTCGCCTTGACCGCGGCTGACGTGCCGTCGTTGCCCTTGGCGCCCTCGCCGACACCGCCTTTGAAGGTCTTTCCGGCGCCCTTGCCCCACGCGTTTCCGGAAGCGGCATCGAGGTATTTCTGGAAGTTGTCCGTGGTGCCGGACTCGTCGCTGCGGAATACGACGTGAATCGGCTGGCTCGGCAAAGTCATGCCGGGATTTTCCGCCTGGATCGCAGGATCGTTCCACGTGGTGATGCCGCCGTTGAAGATCTTCGCCAGCGTGGGCCCGTCCAGAGTCAGCGACGTCACCGTGTTGATGTTGAAGGTGACCGCGATCGGACCGAACACTGTCGGCAGGTTCCACGCGGGCGAGCCGCCGCAGCGCTGTTGGGCGGCCGCGGATTCGTCTTGGCTCAGCGGTGAGTCCGAGCCGCCAACATCGGTTTGGTTGCCGTTGAATTCGCGGATCCCCGCGCCCGACCCATTGGGCGTGTAGTTCAAGGTCTGGTCCGGGCAGGCCTGTTCGAACGCCTTAACGAATCGAGTCATCGCGTTGGCCTGGGCTGTCGACCCGCTGGCCTTCAGCGTCTTTTTGCCTCCGCAGGTCACCTGCGCCGATGACGCACCCGTCGTCGCGCCCCCGCCACTCGCGTTGTTGTCGCTACCGCACCCCGACACGACGAGCGCTCCGGCAGCCACCACACCGACCAAGCCGCCAAACCGGTTGAGTTTCAATTCACGTCCTCACGTAGTTGATTGACCGCTGAGCTCGTGGCCGCGGCCTGCAAACCAACCGTCATCCTCGCAACCGCGAAGCTACAGTAAGAATGGGTTAACGTTCGGCAAAATTTGTCTCGGCCATTGTCCGCCAGATGAGGCGGCGCTCCCCCGGCACCAACGATCACGAGATGGCGTTGATCGCGTTCGTCAACCTCGACTTGAACGATTCCGGGACCGGAATATATCCGTTGTCCGCCAAGCCATCCTGTCCGTCACCGATGGTGGACTGCAGGAATGCTTTCACCGCCGTACCGACTTGGGGGTCGGGATATTTGGAGCACACGATCTCGTATGTCGCCAGCACGATGGGGTAGGCGCCGGACTCGTTGGGCCGGTAAAACGAGATCGTGTCCAGGGCGAGGTCGTTGCCCTTCTTGATGATGAAGGCGCTGGCGATGGTCTTGCCCACCGAGTCGGTGCTGATCTCCACCGGATCCGGACCGGCAGACGTGATGATCTTGGCGACGGTCAGGTGCTGTTCCTGGGCGAAGGACCATTCGTTGTAGGTGATCGACCCCTCGGTGTTTTTCACGGCCGCCGAGGTGCCGTCATTGCCCTTGGCGCCCTCGCCGACACCGCCCTTGAACGTCTTCCCGGCGCCCTTGCCCCACGCGTCGCCGCCGGCGGTATCAAGGTATCTCTGGAAGTTGTCCGAGGTCCCGGACTCGTCGCTGCGGAAAAGCACCTGAATCGGTTCCGCAGGCAGCGCGACTCCGGGGTTCAGCGCACCGATGGCCGGATCGTTCCACTTGGCGATGGCGCCGTTGAAGATCTTGGCCGCGGTCGGGCCGTCGAGAATCAGCGAACTCACGCCTTTGACGTTGTACGTGATCGCGATCGGGCCGAACACCACCGGCAGCTCCCACGCCGGCGAGCCGCAGCGTTTTTGCGCCGCGGCGTACTCGCTGGGCACCAATGTCGAGTCCGAGCCAGCGAAATCGGTTTGGTTGCCATTGAATTCGCCGATTCCGGCGCCCGAGCCGTTGGGTGTGTAATTCACGGTCTGACCCGGACATGCCTGCTCGAATGCCTTGACGAAGCGCGTCATCGCGTTGGCTTGCGCGGTGGATCCACTGGATTTCAGAGTCGGTTTGCCGCCGCAGGTCACCTTCACTGCGGACGTGCCGGGTGCCGTTTTTCCCGAACTTGCGTTGTTGTCATTGCCGCAGGCCGACACCAACAATGCGCCAGCTGCCAGAACGCTGAGTGCGGCGCTATACCGATTGATTTTCAATCTTCCTCGCACCTGTGGAGCTAACCGTAAGGAGGTTAACGTTCCGCGAATTGCCAGGCTATCGTCGCAGGCTGCCATCGGGATCGCAATCGCAACCATCGATTTCTCGGCGGATACACATCGTCTTCCTACCCTCTGCACAATGCGGGAGATCGCGCGCTGCCGCGTGGGAGCCATATGCCAAACTAGAACCTGTTTCAGAAATGCCACGACCCGAGACGGCGAGGCTGCTACCGTTTCGGCCGACAGCTCAACGAAGAGAGGCCGTAATGATCCTTGATAGGTTCCGTCTCGACGATAAAGTCGCCGTTATCACCGGTGCCGGCCGCGGCCTCGGCGCGGCCATTGCGCTGGCCTTCGCCGAAGCGGGCGCCGATGTTCTCATTGCTTCGCGCACGGAATCCCAACTAGAGGCCGTCGCAGAACAGGTCCGCGCGGTGGGCCGCAAGGCACACATCGTCGCCACTGACCTGGCCCATCCCGAGGCCACCGCGCTGCTGGCCGCTCAGGCCGTCGAAGCGTTCGGGAAACTCGACATCGTCGTCAACAATGTGGGCGGCACCATGCCCAACACACTGCTGACTACCTCGACCAAAGACCTCAAGGACGCGTTCACCTTCAACGTCGCCACCGCCCACGCGCTCACCGTCGCCGCGGCACCGTTGATGCTCGAGCACTCCGGCGGCGGCAGCATCATCAACATCACCTCCACCATGGGCCGGCTCGCCGGACGCGGCTTCGCGGCCTACGGAACCGCCAAGGCGGCGCTGGCGCACTACACGCGGCTCTCGGCGCTGGACCTGTGCCCGCGCATCCGGGTCAACGCCATCGCCCCCGGCTCGATCCTGACCTCCGCCCTGGACGTGGTGGCCTCCAACGACGAGCTGCGCCAGCCGATGGAAAAGGTGACACCCCTGCGCCGGCTCGGCGATCCTGTCGATATCGCCGCTGCGGCAGTCTATTTGGCGTCGCCGGCCGGTGACTTCCTGACTGGCAAAACGCTGGAGGTCGACGGCGGCCTCACCTACCCCAATCTCGACATCCCCGTCCCGGACCTGTGAGTCCGAAGGTATAAGGAGCAGTCATGCCCATCCCCGTCGTCCAACTGGGCACCGGCAATGTCGGTATCCACGCACTGCGAGCCCTCATCACCAACCCGGAGTTCGAACTCACCGGCGTCTGGGTGTCCTCCGACGCCAAAGCGGGCAAGGACGCGGCAGAGATTGCCGGACTTGCGGATTCGACCGGTGTGCTCGCCAGCACCGATCTGGATGCCGTGCTGGCCACCGGTCCGCAATGCGCCGTCTACAACGCGCTGGCCGACAACCGGCTCCCGGAAGCGCTGGAAGATTATCGCCGGGTGCTGGCAGCCGGGATCAACATCGTCGGTAGCGGCCCGGTCTTTCTGCAGTATCCATGGGAGGTGATCCCAGAGGATCTGATCAAGCCGATCGAAGATGCCGCGCGAGAAGGTAATTCGAGCGTCTACGTCAACGGCATCGATCCTGGGTTCGCGAACGACCTGCTGCCGCTGGCGCTGGCCGGGACATGTCAGAGCATCCAACAGATTCGGTGCATGGAGATCGTCGACTACGCCACGTACGACAGCGCCGCGGTCATGTTCGACGTCATGGGATTCGGTAAGGAATTGGACGACATTCCGATGCTGCTGCAGCCCGGTGTGCTCAGCTTGGCGTGGGGATCGGTGATACGGCAAATGGCTGCGGGCCTTGGTATTTCGCTTGACGGCGTTGCCCAGACCTACATTCGCGAACCGGCGCCCGAGGACTTCGAGATCGCGTCGGGTCACATCGCCAAGGGCACTGCCGCGGCGCTGCGGTTCGAAGTGTTCGGACTGGTCAACGGCGACCCCGTGGTTGTCCTCGAACACGTCACCCGGTTGCGTGAAGACCTATGCCCCGATTGGCCGCAGCCGGCTCAGGAGGGCGGTTCCTACCGCATCGAGATCACCGGTGAACCGTCCTACGCCATGGATGTCTGCTTGAGCAGCCCCAACGGCGATCACAATCACGCCGGACTGGTCGCGACGGCGATGCGGATCGTCAACGCGATCCCCGCCGTGGTGGCCGCTGCGCCCGGCATCGTGACGACCCTCGATTTGCCGCTGATCCCCGGTCGGGGCCTCTACCTTCCCGGGTGATCAGTAGCACGGCATGAACACCACCGTTTCGGCGTTGCCCTAACCACGGGCCACACGAAAGGGGAAGGCCATGTCGAAGCGACGAGTCCTGATCACCGGGGCGTCGAAGGGTATCGGGCGCGCGGTCGCCGACCGGGTAGCCGCAGTCGGAAACGAGCCGATCGGGCTTGCCCGGACAGCACCGCCTGACTTTCCCGGTCGTTTCCACCAGGTCGATCTGGGTGATCGCGCTGCGACCGCGGCAGTCCTCGACGAGATCCTCGCCGATGGCAGGGTCGACGCGGTGGTCAACAACGTCGGCCTCGCCCGGTTCGGCCACATCGGGTCGATCGATCTCGACGATCTGTTCCTCAGCTACGACATGAACGTGCGCACTGCGGTGCAGATCGTGCAGGAAGTGCTGCCCGGCATGGTCGAGGCCGGCTGGGGCCGCATCGTCAATGTCACGAGTTTGACGACGCTGGGCGTCGCCGAACGGACGCCGTATGCCGCGGCGAAGGCCGCACTCGAAACGTGCACGCGCATCTGGGCCGGTGAGCTCGCGTCCACGGGCGTCACGGTCAACGCGGTGGCCCCGGGGCCGATCGAGACCGAAATGTATCGCGGGCTCAGCCCGGTGGGGTCGGACCGCGAAGCCCGAGTGCTCACCCGGATCCCGCTGCATCGGGTGGGTACCCCGGCCGAGATCGCGCATGTGATTAACATGCTGCTGCACGAGGACGCCGGATACATGACAGGTCAGATTGTTCGAGTCGACGGCGGCGGGAGCGTCGGCGCGGCATAACTTCGGTAGGCTGCGGTTCGCTGAGCCGCAGGTATCGGCTAACCTAACTTTTTTATTCGGTAGTGCGGATCAGAGGTCGATACGTTGGCGCAGGGTACCCAGACCTCGCTCAGGGCGAGCTGGTATCTGCTCGGGCCGGCATTCGTCGCCGCGATCGCCTACGTCGATCCTGGCAATGTCGCGGCCAACGTCAGCTCGGGCGCGCAATACGGCTACCTGTTGCTGTGGGTCATCGTGGTGGCCAACGTGTTGGCGGGCCTGGTGCAGTACCTATCGGCCAAACTCGGGCTGGTAACCGGTCGGTCCTTGCCGTCGGCGATCGGCAGGCAGATGAATCGCCCACTGCGGCTGGCGTTTTGGGTTCAGGCCGAACTCGTGGCGGTGGCAACGGATGCCGCCGAAGTCGTCGGCGGCGCGATCGCCCTGCGCATTCTTTTCGGTCTGCCGCTGTTGCTCGGCGGGATCATCACCGGACTGGTATCGCTGTTGCTTCTAGCGATCCAGGACCGACGCGGACAGATCATCTTCGAGCGCGTCATCACCGGACTACTGCTGGTCATCGCCATCGGCTTCGCGGCAAGTTTCTTCGTCTCCACGCCGCCGCCGGACGCCGTGCTCAGCGGGCTGGTACCGCACTTTCGCGGCACCGAAAGCGTGCTGCTGGCCGCCGCCATCCTGGGCGCCACGGTGATGCCGCACGCGGTGTACATGCACTCCGGCCTGGCGCTCGACCGACACGGGCACCCCGACGAGGGCCCGGCGCGCCGCCGCCTGCTGCGCATCACGCGGGTCGATGTCGTGCTGGCGATGGCTGTCGCCGGAACAGTGAACGCGGCCATGCTGCTGGTCGCCGCGATCAACCTGCAGGGCCACGCGGACACCGCGACGATCGACGGCGCCTACACGGCGATCCACAACACGCTGGGCACGACGATCGCGCTGCTGTTCGCTATCGGATTGCTCGCGTCCGGTCTGGCGTCGTCATCGGTGGGCGCCTACGCCGGAGCCATGATCATGCAGGGATTGCTGCACCGAAAGATTCCGATGGTGCTGCGCCGAGTGATCACGCTTCTCCCGGCGCTGGTGGTCCTGGCGGTCGGCTTCGATCCGACTCGCGCACTGGTGCTTTCGCAGGTCGTACTGTCTTTCGGAATTCCGTTCGCGGTGTTTCCTCTGGTCATGATCACCAGCAACCGCAAGTTGATGGGCAGCGATACCAACCATCCGGTCACGACCGCGATTGGCTGGGCGATCGGACTTCTGGTGAGTGTGCTGAACATGATGCTGATCTATCTGACCGTGAAGGGCCACTAGAAAGCCCTCTCATCTGCGCTGACAGCAGTCGGAGTTGACGCCGCCCGCGTCTACACCGACAAGTTGTCGGGAACTTCAACCCGTCAGCAGCGGCCCGGCCTCGCTGCGCTCCTGGACTACGCCAGGCAGGGCGATGCGCGATCTTGGTGAGCGTGGAATCGTCCTGCGGTCGATCCGCGAAGGCATCGATACGGCCACCGCCTCCGGTCGCATGGTGGCCGGAGTCCTGGCCTCACTGGCGGAACTTGAACTGGAACTTGGTCGCGAACGGCGTACAGCAGCGCGGGACGCACGGCGGGCGCGTGGCCAGTCCATCGGCCGCCCCAAGGCGCTCGATCAGTCCAAGACTGCTCTGGCGCAACGGATGCACGCCAGCGGCAAGTCGGCCAGCACCATCGCGGCGACGCTGGGAGTGAGCCGTGCGACCGTCTACCGGGTGTTGGTTGACCAGGCGGACTGACGGCCAGTCAGCCGACCGTTTCAGCCTCGGGGCTGTCTACCCACTCCCTGATCGCGGGCGCGAGGTGAACGGGTGCCACTACGTGCTGCCCGGCGAGCACGGTCGGATGGCCTCGTTCGATTTGGAAACCCGCGGACGACCATCGGGCTGGCCGCTCATCCACGTCGACCACCTGCCCGCTGAGTACGGGCCCGGCTGTCCGCTCTGCTCGTAGAAGCCTTGCGGGTCATAGATCTTGGCGCTCGGATACGGCCACGGACACACCACCGATGTCGCAGCCCCCGACCATCTCGTGACGGCCGTATACGCGACCCCATAGGTCATGAACGCGAGGTTGACGACTACGAGCATCACCACGAACGAACCCAACGTTGGCCGGCGCGGCAAGATGTTTGCCCGCTGCGCGAGCTTCTCGGCGACGGTACGTCCGGAGTCGTCGCGGTAGATCATCACCGCCGCAGGAATCATCAGGATGTTGATCAGCGACGATTGCCACAGCAGCGGGAACTGCCAAGGCGTACCAATGAACAGCGAGCCGAAGGGGATGACTTGGGTGAAGCTGTACAGCCCCAGGCGCACGCACATGCCCTCCATGACGAAGTCATACAAGAAGCCGGCCACAAACACGAAGCCCGACAAGCTGATCAACGGATGGCGCCACACGAACGAATCCACGGGGCGGCGGGCCTGAATGCGGCGCAGAGCCCACATCGCAGGAAAGAACGGAGGGAACACGAAAATCACGATGCTCGCGATGAAGAGCGGCTCGATGGTCGGCGACACCGACACCAACGGCCAATCCTCGGGCCAATGCCACAGATTGGGGTTATAAGCCGCGAACGTCGCCCAATTCATGACGGGATCCAGCCACGCAAGCGTGGTGATCGCCAGCGTCATCAACAGATACGGGTGCCCGGGATAGCGGCGCCACAAAACAACGACCAGTCCGAAGACAGTGAGCAGAGTCAAATAGCTGAAGATCTCGACCAGCACGATCCAGTGTTGGAAGCCGAATAGCGCCCCCGGTATTGGGTGAAGCCCCTCGGCGTCGGGGTTGCGTATGCGCGGCGACACGGCGCCGTAGCGGGCGTTGTGGATGATCAACCCCAGCAGCGCGAGAACGACGACGGCCGTCAGGATCGGCCACGGCGATC
>Ga0208987_1000060_pt1 | contig 26551 bp, 23 predicted proteins | sample MedBloCARef_O2_FD_187845 | JGI IMG/M metagenome (GOLD analysis project Ga0208987, IMG submission 187845) | Forest soil microbial communities from El Dorado National Forest, California, USA - Mediterranean Blodgett CA Ref_O2 (SPAdes) (version 2) | ecosystem: Environmental > Terrestrial > Soil >... | reverse complement strand
GCCAAATCACGTACGCGCGCGGCTCGATTGATGGTGGTTCCGACGTAGTTGCCTTCATCGCGCAGCTGCACCTCGCCGGCATGTAAACCGATGCGCAACCGGATTGGCGCCAGCGGCGCCCTCTGCAGTTCGAGAGCACAGGCGACCGCGTCGCTGGCCCGGGCGAATGCCACCACGAAGCTGTCGCCCTCGCCCTGCTCGATCGGGCGGACGCCACCATGCGCCGCGATCGCGTCCGACAGTGTGCGGTCGAGCGCCGCGATGGCAGCAGTCATGTCGCTCGGAGCGGTATCCCACAGCCGGGTTGACGCTTCGACGTCCGCCAGCAGCAGCGTCACCGTTCCGGTTGGGACCAACTCACTCACCCCAAGATCCCGCCGCTCTGACTGCGACGTATGCGCACACCGGTCAATATCCGTCACACTCGCCACTCTGCAGCCAGCACGGCCAGCAAACATCAGCCGAAATACGTATATTTCCCCGGCCCACGACCGCTTACGGCCGCTAGTTGTACAGCATATGGACAATTTGCCAGGCTGACGAACTCTATCGACGGGTTGAGCAGCGGCCAGCGGGACGCTTTGAACCCCTGTCAACGGGCCAGTCACTATTGCCGCCGCAATGCCCTATAGGCCTTCCGGCGACCACAGGCCGACCCAAGCAGTCAGCGGGGCGACTCACGAAAGTCGCCCCGCTGATTGTGTGTTCACTTCTGATACGAGTGGGCTCCGGTGCCGGCAAGCTGTCCGCCCTCGACGATCAGGTACTCCGGGCGAATGGGGTTGCCATCGAAGAACGACTCCAGGATCTCGCGGGTACCGGCGGCATACCGCGCCTGCGCGGACAAGGTGGTGCCCGAAACATGCGGTGTCATCGCGTTGTTCGGCATGGTCCGCCACGGGTGATCGGCAGGCGGCGGCTGCGGGAACCACACATCGCCGGCGTAGCCCGCGAGCTGACCACTGCGCAGTGCCGCAGCGATGGCCTCGGGAACGGTTTCTTCACCGCGAGCGGTGTTGACGATGTAGGAGCCGCGCCGCATCGTGCCCAGCAGCCGCTCGTTGAACATCTGGCGCGTCGCCTCGTAGAGCGGCGAGTGGACAGACACCACGTCGACCGAGCGCACCAGCGACTCGACGTCGGGATGGAACGTGACGTTCAATTCCTTCTCGACCTCCGGAGACAGCCGGTGCGTGTCGGTGTAGTGCAGGTTCACGTCGAAGGGCGCCAGGCGGCGCAGCACCGCCCGCCCGATCCGGCCGGCGGCGATCACCCCGACGTCCATGCCCTCCAGGTCGTAGGCGCGCTCCACACAATCGGCGATGTTCCAGCCGCCTTCGGTGGCCCACCGATGCGATGGGACGAAATTGCGCACCAGCGTCAGGATCTGCATCACCGCGTGCTCGGCGACACTGATGCTGTTGCTGTAGGTCACCTCGGCGACCGTGATGCCGCGTTCTTTGGCCACCTCGAGATCGACGTGGTCCGAGCCGATGCCTGCGGTCAGCGCGAGCTTGAGTTTGGGCGCCTTGGCGATGCGTTCCTTGGTCAGATACGCCGGCCAGAACGGCTGGGAGATCACGATGTCGGCGTCGGGCAATTCGCGCTCGAACTCCGAGTCCGGGCCCTCTTTGTCCGAGGTGACCACCAATTCGTGGCCGTTCTCTTCGAAGAACTTGCGCAGCCCCAGCGCACCGGAGACGCAACCGAGCAGCTCACCGGGGGTGAAGTCGATCTTCGACGGCGACGGCACCGTGCTGCCATCCGGGTAGCTGTCGATCGTCGGGATGCTGTCGCGGGCGTACTTCGGTGGGTATCCGCCGACCGGGTCGGGGTAGAGCACCATCACACATTTGGCCATTGCCTTCTCCTTCTCACCGCGGGTGCCCAAAGAGCCTTGCGGCTGCCGATATTTGGGACTTCCAAGAACAATCCCAGTCTGGTCCGGTGACTGCGGCGCTGTCCAAGACGTAGTTCCGACCGGCCGATAGGTACCGCCGATCACGCCCGATCAGGGGCCTAATGCCGCCGGGATGTCGACATCGCTCGCGCACTGGATCAGCGCACGGGTGACCACCGAGCCGGGCTCGGCCGCGCTGGTGACGAGCGCAATCAGGGCGGTGATCGACGGATTGCGGAGCGCAAGCACGGACGTTCCGGCCGGCAGGCTCAGGGTGCGGATCCAGGTCTGCGGGACGATGCTCGCCCATCGGCCGGTCCCGACATGAGCGAGAAGTGTTGCTACCGAATCTGTTTCGAGCTGCGGCCGGGCCAGCAGATCCTGATTGTGCAGCGCATCGTCAATGACGCGGCGACCCCGCATTCCCACGGCCAGCAGGCACAGCGGCAGGGCCAGCGCGTCCGTCCAGCTGATGGTGTCCGATTTGCCGGTGAGCAGATCGCCGCCGGCGATGAGTACTTGTTGCTCTTCATACAGCGGGGTGACCAGCAAATCGCCGGTGTCCTGCCGATCTGGATAGAGGATTCCCGCATCCAGTTCGAATTGCCGGATGCGTTCCACGATCTCGGCCGATCGCAGGTTGGTCTCGACCTGTACGCGCACCAGCGGGTGCGCGGCACAGAACGGATCCGTAAGCAGCGCAACGGTGGTGGCGGCGGTCGGGACTACCCCTAATCGAAGCTCGCCGATGAGCCCGGTCTGCAGGGCGGTGACCTCGAGCTTGAGAGCATCGCAATCGGCCAGGATGCGCCGCGCCCAGTGCACCAGCCGCTCGCCCTCCGGCGTCAGGCCTTCGAACTTCTGGCCGCGCCGCACCAGCGGCACCTTCAGCTCATGTTCGAGCTTGCGGATGGCCTCCGACAGCGCCGGCTGAGACACGTGGCAGGCGGTCGCAGCGTGGGCGAAGTGGCGCTCCCTGGCGAGTGCGACGAAGTACTCGAGCTGGCGAAATAGCATGGAAGCTAAAGCGTCTCGTCCAGCTCACCGAGCCGGTCGGTCAACCGCATATTCTCCGAATAGTCCACCGGGCAGCAAATCAATGAGACGCCGTCCTCGTCGAGCGCCGCCTTGAGTGTCGGCAACAGCTCTTCGGCACTGTTGATCCGATAGCCCTTGGCACCAAAGCTTTCCGCATACTTGACGATGTCGGGGTTGTTGAACTTCACGTAATAGTGTTCGCCGAGTTCGAGATCCATCTTCCATTCGATGAGGCCGTAACCGCCGTCCTCCCAAATCAACACCACCAGCGGGATGCGCTCCCGGACAGCGGTCTCGATTTCCTGCGAATTCATCAGGAAGGCGCCGTCGCCCACCACGGCGAGCACCTTGGAGTCGGGCTGGGCCAGTTTGACGCCGAGCGCTCCCGGCAGCGCAAATCCCATGGTGGACAAGCCATTCGAGATCAGACAGGTGTTGCGCTCGTAGGTCGGGTAGAGCCGGGCCATCCACATCTTGGTGGCGCCGGTGTCGACCAGCACGATGTCGCTGCGTCCCAGCGCTTCGCGGGTGTCGGCGACCACTCGCGCGGGCGTCAGCGGGTATCGCGAATCCTGTTGTCCCCGAGCGAATTCCTCGAAAAGTAGACCGGAACCTGGAACCTCCGGCTCAGCCTGGTAGGTGTGGTCGGCCAGTGCATCGGCGAGCGCGTCGAGGGAGTCGCTGATGTCGCCGATGATGCCGACGTCAACCGGGTAGTGCGCGTCGACCTCGGCCGGGAAGCGATGGATGTGGAGGATCTTCTTGTCGGCCTGCGGGTTGATCCGGACCGGGTCGAATTCCTGCAGCTCGTAGCCGACCGCGATGACGACGTCGGCATTGTCGAATCCGAAGTTGACGTAGTCGTGCCGCATGAACCCGATGGTGCCGATGCTGTTGGGGTGATCGTCGGGCATGACGCCCTTGCCGTGGAACGTGTTGGCCACCGGAATGCCGAATTTCTCGGAGAACCGCACCAACGCCGCCGTCGCGTGGCTGCGCGCCGCCCCATGTCCGGCCAGCATCACCGGTCGCTTCGCATTGCGCAGAATCTCGGCCGCACGTTGCACCTGACCGGGCGCCGGCGCGTCGGCGTGGACCACGTTGCGCGGCAACGGGGTCAGGTCGTAGTCGGTCTCGTCGGCGTCGATGTGCTCGGGCACGGCCAGGTAGACCGCGGCAGGGCGTTCGGTCTCGGCGAGTTTGAACGCTTTGCGGAACATTTCCGGGATGGCGCGCACGGTGGGCACGCCCGCGGCCCACCGGGTGATCGGGGCGAACATCGAAACCAGGTCGACGTACTGGTGCGATTCTTTGTACTGGCGGTCCTGGCCGACCTGAGCGGAGATCGCCACCATCGGGGTGCTGTTCGTGGTGGCATCGGCGACGCCCAGCTGCATGTTGATCGCGCCCGGGCCCAGGGTGGCCGACACCACCGCCGCCCGGCCGGTGACCCGCCCGTACATCTCGGCCATGAAGGCAGCCGCCTGCTCGTGCCGGGTGAGCACGTAACGGATCTTCGAGGCGGCCAGCGCTTGCACGAAGCGAATGTTCTCCTCACCCGGCAGCCCGAACACCACGGCAACGCCCTCGTTTTCCAGGCACTTGACCATCAGCTCAGCGGCTTTACTCATCCGGCACCTCCCTCGAGGAACGATAGTGGCAGGCTAGATGTTGAACCTTTCACAACCATCGCAAGCGAAGGATGTCAGCATGGCGATCGCCACTATCAACCCGACCACCGGCGAGACCGTAAAGACCTTCACCGCAGCCACCGATGCGGAAGTCGACGCGGCCATCGCGCGCGCCCACGAGCGGTTCCTCGACTACCGCCACTCCACCACCTTCGCTCAGCGCGCCGAATGGGCGAACGCGACGGCCGACCTGCTGGAAAAGGAGGCCGACGACGTCGCGGCGATGATGACGCTGGAGATGGGAAAGACCCTGAAATCAGCCAAGGGCGAAGCGCTCAAGTGCGCCAAGGGTTTTCGCTACTACGCCGAGAACGCCGAGAAGCTACTGGCCGACGAGCCGGCCGAAGCCTCCAAGGTCGGCGCCAAAAAGGCATACACCCGGTATCAGCCGCTGGGCGTGGTGCTGGCCGTGATGCCGTGGAACTTCCCGCTGTGGCAGGCAGTGCGGTTCGCCGCGCCCGCGTTGATGGCAGGCAACGTCGGCCTGCTCAAGCACGCGTCCAACGTGCCGCAGTCGGCGCTGTATCTCTCCGACGTGATCGCCCGCGGCGGCTTCCCAGAGGGCTGCTTCCAGACGTTGCTCGTTTCATCGAGCGCCGTCGAACGCATCCTGCGTGACCCCCGGGTCGCGGCGGCCACCCTCACCGGCAGCGAACCGGCCGGTCAATCGGTCGCCGCCATTTGCGGCGACGAGATCAAGCCCACCGTGCTCGAGCTCGGCGGCAGCGACCCGTTCATCGTGATGCCGTCCGTGGACCTCGACGAGGCGGTCAAGACCGCCGTTACCGGCCGAGTACAGAACAACGGGCAGTCATGTATCGCCGCCAAGCGGTTCATCGTCCACACCGACATCTACGACGCCTTCGTCGACAAGTTCGTCGAGAAGATGGAGACGTTGAAGGTCGGCGACCCGACCGACCCGGACACCGACGTGGGCCCGCTGGCCACCGAGTCGGGGCGCGACGAAATCGCGCAGCAGGTCGACGACGCCGTCGCGGCAGGCGCGAAGGTCCGCGCCGGCGGCAAGCGTCTGGACCGGCCGGGGTGGTTCTACCCGCCGACGGTGGTCACCGACATCACTAAAGACATGGCGCTCTACACCGAGGAGGTGTTCGGCCCGGTCGCCTCGATGTACCGCGCCCAAAACATCGACGAGGCCATCGAGATCGCCAACGCCACCACCTTCGGGCTGGGTTCCAACGCCTGGACCAATGACGCGGACGAGCAGGAGCGCTTCATCGATGAAATCGAGGCCGGCCAGGTCTTCATCAACGGAATGACGGTGTCCTACCCGGAGCTGGGGTTCGGCGGGATCAAGCGATCGGGATACGGTCGCGAGCTAGCCGGCATGGGGATCCGGGAATTCTGCAACGCCAAGACGGTCTGGGTCGGGTAACCCGGCTAGGCCGAGGCGACCGCCAACACCTTCTCGTCCTCGTCGGCGAAGGTGTCCTCGAGCTGCAACGGCGAGTAGTCGAGGTCGATCTCGGCGAGCGGCCGACCGCGGGCACTCGAGATGGTGCCGAACCGGCGCATGCCCTTGTCGGACGAGTACGCCAGCATCTCGTCCGGCGAGATACCGAACGGCATGTGATCCCCGTAGATCGCGAAGCCTTCCTCGGTGAGGCGCAGCGCCAGCGGGAGCAGCTCGTTCATTCGCGACTCGAACACCGTCCAGTTCGCATCGTCGGCGGCGACGTGGCGCCGGCAGGTGAAGGTGCCCCACGCCATGTGCCGTCGCTCGTCGTCGCCGATGCGCCCGATGAGCTCCCGCATGCCGGGCAGGATGTCGCGGGACGCGCAGATCTTGTGCCAGGCGTAATAGCCGGTGAGCGCCAGCATGCCTTCGACGATGTGGTTGTAGGTCACCGATGCCCGGACCTGGGCGGCCGGCGACGGATCGGTCGACAACGCGCCCAGGCACTCCGGCAGTACGTCGTAAAACATCTCGCGGTACGCAGGCAGATCGTCGAGGTAGCTGTGCAGGTCGTCGGTGATCCCGACGGCGTCGAGCCACATCCGGAACACCTGAACGTGCTTGGCTTCCTCGAAGGCGAACTGGGTCAGATACATTTCGTCGCCGAGCCGCCCCTCGGCCCGCATCGCGCCGATGAACGGCTGGATGTCCTCAGTCACCGCTTCCTCGCCGGCGACGAATTCGGCGCACAGCCGGGTGGCGTAGTCGCGTTCGTCGTCCGTCAGCCGCTCCCAATCCTCGCGGTCGCGGGAAAAGTCGATGTCGGCCGGATCCCAGAATTTCGCATTGCCGCCGGCAAAGAGCTTCAGCGGCAAGCTGTTCCAGTTGAGTCCGCCTGCGACGAGTGAGCCGAGACCTGTCCGTGTCATGTGACCTCCTCAGAGAGTTTTCGGGCTGAGTTAACGGGGGAATCCGCCGAGAACGCCGCGGCCAGTACTGCGACGAGCCTGCGCACGGCCAGTGCCGGCTGCTCGGGGGACGGCTCATCAAGGCCGAGGATCGGATCCAGTCCGCGCATGTAGGGCGCCAGCGCCAGGTGCGGGAAGATCAACAGCAGCAGCGACAACAGCGCGTCGATGTCGGCATCGTGGCGAAAGTCGCCCCGCACCTGAGCATCTCGGACCAGTGGCCGCAACACTTCCAGGTAATGGCGGTGGATGACCGAGCGCACACTGATGCGGGCATCGGTATCGACCTCCAACGAGGCCGCGGCGTGCAGCGCCCGCTCGTGTGGGTGGTCGGCGAAGTAGGCGACCCAGACGTCGAGCCACTCGGTCAGAAATTCGAAGAACGGCCGGCTCGGGTCGAGCTCGCGGATGCGGTCCTCCATGTACTCCCGCACCCGCTGGCTGCCGATGTCGGCGATGAACGCATACAGGTCGCGCTTGTCGGCGAAGTACTGGAACAGGCTGCCCTTGGCGACTCCGGCCCGGCGGGCGATGACGTTGAGGCTGCCGCTGGAAAACCCGTGCGCCCCGAACTCGGCCTCGGCGGCTTCGATGATTGCCGCGCGACGAGCCGGGTCGACACGCCCCCACGTAACCGTCGGCATCAGGCCTCCTTGCGTTAATGACCAGTGGTCATCTTACTGTGAGCTACGCCACAGTCAAGGAAACTGCTGTTGTCATTACGGCCGCTGACCTGACGTCAGGGACGCATCTGGTAGGCGCCGTTGAGCGGCAGCACGTGTTCTTTCCAGATCTGGTCGTCGCGCGACGGGTCGTGCACCGGACGACGGATCATCCGCATCGCAAAACGGGCCTGCTCATCGCTGGTCGATGCCTTGTCGCCCAGCTCGACGGCATAGCTGTTGAAGTCTCTGACCAGCACGCCGAAGATCCCGTCGACCAACGCCTCGTCCACCCCGGACAGCAGGGTCTCCTCGAGGATTAGTCCGGCGTAGGGGACCGTCGCGAACAGCTGGCCGACGGCGAACGCGAAGTCGACGTCCTTCTGCTGCGCCGCGTCGGGGGTAGCGCTTGCCAGCATTTCGGTGAGCACCTCGACCTGCTCGCGCAGCACCGCAACATTGGGGAGGTGGGCGAAGTTGTCGAACAGCGCCCGCCATTCGTGGAAGCGCACCTTGCCCAGCCCCCCGGTGGGGCCTTGGTCGAACAGGAACGAGTCGTCGGCGGCGTCGTCGCGGCGGCCGATGACCGGCAATTCGCTGTTCGGGGCGAACAGGAAATTGGGCATGAACTTGCCGAGCAGTCCGATGTTGATGTGGACGGTGCCTTCCAGCCTTGGCAGCAGCCCGATCTCGCGGGCCATGGCCTCGAAGATGGTGTCCTTTTCGACGCCTTTGGCCGCGATGACATCCCACAGCGCGATGATGACCCGCTCGCCCTCGCTGGTGATTTTCGCCTTGGTGAGCGGACTGTAGAGCAGGTAGCGACGGTCGTCCGCCGACGCGCTGCGCATGTAATCGCAGGCGCGGGTGGCGACCACTTTCATCGCGATCAATCGCAGGTAGGCATCGGTGAGCAGTCGTCGCACGTGGGTGAAGTCGGTGACGACGGTGCCGTACAGGATGCGGTTGGAGGCATGGGTGACCGCCTCGTACATGGCATGGGTGCACATGCCGATCGCGCCCCACCCCAGGTTGTATTTGCAGACGTTGACCGTGTTGAGGGCGGCGTGGAAGGCCTCGGGCCCCCGGTGCAGGATGTCGGCCTCGGTGACGGGGTAGTCGTGCAGCGCGTAGTTGGCGACGAAGTTCTGCGAGTTGACCACGTTCTTTTTCAGCTCGTACCGGTCGTGCTGGGAGTCGGCGGTAAAGAACACGTACTCGTCGGTGCCGTCGATCTTGCCGAAGGTGGAGACCATGCGGGCGACGTTGGCGTTGCCGATGTAGTACTTCTCGCCATTGGCGAGGAAGCCGTGCTCGGACGGCGTCAGGATCATGTCAGTCTGGTAGACGTCGGCGCCGTGGGTCTGCTCGGACAATCCGAAGGCGAATACCTCGCCGGCTTCCAGCTGGGCGGCGGCCTTGCGCTTGGCGTCCTCGTTGTCGCTCATCCAGATCGGGCCCAGGCCGAGGGCGGTGACCTGGAAGGGGTACCAGTAGCTCAGCCCATAGAACCCCACGATCTCGGCGAACTCACTGATCCGGTAGGTGTCCCAGCGACAGTCGTCGGCGCCGTATTCAGCCGGTGTCAGCAGGGAGGCGAAGATGCGCTCGCGCCCGATGTGGTCCAGGAAGTCGGAGTACCACCTGCGCTCGTGGTCGTCGGCCTTCAACCGGGCCTTGCCCCTGGACTCGAAGAAGTCCACCGTCGCCGCCATGATTTCGCTCGAGCGGCGGTCTGGGTACCGGCGTTGCAGGTGGTTGGGATTGAGCAACATGACGGGCTCCCGCGGGTTCGGATCAAGACGAAGGTGACGGTACTGCAATAGCGCGGCCAGGTGGGAGCACCGGATAAATCGGCACTGTCGGTCTACCGCCGGTGCGCCCTAGCATCAGCTTTGTGTCAGAACTCAATACCGCACGCGCAACCATCGACACCACCGACCTCGGCGTCACGCTCATGCATGAGCACGTGTTCATCATGACCACCGAGATTGCCGAGAACTATCCCGAAGCCTGGGGCGACGAGGAAAAGCGGGTCGCCGACGCCATCGAACGGCTCAACGAGCTCAAGTCGCGCGGCGTGGACACCATCGTCGACCTCACCGTGATCGGGCTGGGCCGCTACATCCCGCGCATCGCCCGGGTCGCGGCGGCCACCGAGCTGAATATCGTTGTGGCGACCGGGCTTTACACCTACAACGACATACCGTTCCGGTTCCATTACGAGGGCCCGGGCGGAATGCTGGGCGGCCCGGAGATCATGACCGAGATGTTCGTGCGCGACATCGAGCAGGGCATTGCCGACACCGGCGTCAAGGCCGGCATCCTCAAATGCGCGACCGACGAGCCGGGCATCACCCCCGGCGTCGAGCGGGTGCTGCGCGCCGTGGCCCAGGCGCACAAGCGCACCGGGGTGCCGATCTCCACGCACACCCACGCCGGGCTGCGGCGCGGCCTCGAACAACAACGGATCTTCGAAGAAGAAGGCGTCGACCTGAGTCGGGTGATCATCGGCCATTCCGGCGACAGCACCGACATCGGCTACCTCGAGGAACTCATCGCCCCGGGCTCCTACCTCGGGATGGACCGGTTCGGCCTCGATGTGATCTCACCGTTCGAAGACCGGGTCAACATCGTGGCGCAGATGTGCGAGCGCGGGCACGCCGACAAGATGGTGCTGTCGCACGACGCCAACTGCTACTTCGACGCGCTGCCCGAGGAGCTGGTGCCGCAGATCGCGCCGAACTGGCATTACCTGCACATCCACAACGACGTGATTCCGGCACTCAAGGAACGCGGCGTCACCGACGAGCAACTGCACACCATGCTGGTTGACAACCCACGCCGCATCTTCGAGCAGAAGGGCGCGTACTGAATGACTCAGACGGAGCTGGTCCCGCCGATCGGGACGCAGATCTCTGCGTTGGCCGCACTCGCCCCCGACGAGCCCGCGGTCAGCTGCGATGGGCTGACCATCACCCGCAGCGAGCTCGACCGATCGACGAACCGGCTGGCGCGTGCCTACGCCGAGCGCGGCGTAGGCGTCGGCGATTACGTGACGATCGTACTGGGAAACTCCGTGGAGTGGGTGCAGGCCGCGGTGGCCTGCTGGAAGCTGGGCGCAGTACCCCAACCGCTATCCCCTCGGCTGCCGAATGCCGAGCTGGAAGGCCTGCTGGGTTTGCGGCCGCGGGCCCTGCTGGTCGGCGGCGAGGATCCTCGCGGCGAGATCCCCAGCGTGCCAGCGGGTTTCACCCCAGACCCGGCTATCTCTGATGAGCCGCTGCCCGAGGCGGTATCGCCGTCCTGGAAGTCGCTGGCATCGGGTGGCAGCACCGGCCGGCCCAAGCTCATCGAAGCCGGCGGCGACAGCCGCGTTCAGCCGATGCTCGGGTACGGGCTGGGGGCAGCGGAGGGCGACACCACGCTGGTGCCGGTGCCGCTGAGCCACAACACCGGATTGACCACGGCCTCAATCGGTTTGCTGATGGGCCACCATCTGGTGCTGGCGCCGCGGTTCGACCCGCACGATTTTCTCCGGCTGATCACCGAATATCGCGTCACATTCCTCACGACGGTCCCGACGATCATGCAGCGGGTGCTGCCCGTCTACCACGCCAACCCGGATGCCTATGACCTGTCGTCCATCCGGCGGTTCTGGCATGTAGGAGCGCCGTGCCCGCCGGCCGTCAAACTCGCGTGGATGGAGCTGTTGGGTCCCGAAAAACTCTGGGAACTCTACGGCGGCACCGAATTACAAGCGCTGACCTTCATCTCGGGTGACCAGTGGCTGGCCCATCCCGGCTCGGTCGGCATCGTGGTCAGCGGAGAAATGAAGGTGCTCGACGACGACGGCAATCCCTGTCCCCCCGGCGTGGTCGGCGAGATTTACATGCGTCCAACCCCGGGCAGCGCGCCAACCTACCGGTACCTCGGCTCGACGGCGAAAAGCCGCGGCGGCTGGGACTCGCTGGGCGATCTCGGCTACTTCGATGCCGACGATTTCTTGTACCTCTCGGACCGCCGGGTCGACATGTTCACCGTCGGCGGCCGCAACGTGTACCCCGCCGAAATCGAGAATGCCCTGTCGGCACATCCGGACGTGCTGTCCTGCCTCGTCGTCGGCGTGCCCGACCCGAACGCCGGTGACCTCGGGCAGGTGCCGTACGCCTTGGTGCACACCGCCGAGGGATCGGCGCTGGACGCCGCGAGCGCGCAAGATTTTCTGCGCGAACGCCTCGCGGGCTACAAGGTGCCCTACACCGTCGAATTCGTCGACACCCCGCTGCGCGACGACGCCGGCAAGGCCCGTCGATCAGCGGTACGCACCGAGATCATGGCGCGATTGCAGGTCGCAGAACCGGGCTGACCGGCTCATTGAGAATCCTCCAAGCCCGCGGCACCAGCATCAGGCCGACGATAACCGCTGTCTGGGAGAGGGCCTATGGAGATCGAACCGTTGAGTACGGAGTTGATCGAACGTTATCTGCAATCGCGTCAGCTGCGATTTTTCCGCAGCGACGATGGCGAGGAATTCATGGTGCTGTCCACTTACGAGCGGGGCAAGCTGCATGTGAACCTGCGGATCGACGGTATGCGGCGCGACGTTTTGGAGATCTCGATCAGCCCCGCCGGGTACTACCACGCGGCCGAGCGCCCGCGTCTGATGGAACTGGTGAACGACTGGAATCGCGACACCCATTGGCCCAAAGCGTTTGTGCGCGAGACGGCAAAGCCGGGCCACGTCAGCGTGGTCGGTGAGAACGCCTACCTGCTGACCGATGGCATCCACATCGAGGCGCTGGGCAATTTCATCAGGGCCACCGTCGAATACGGGACCGATCTGTTCGAGAAGATCGAACGGGCGGTCAGCCTGCCGTCCGCGCACGCGTTGGAACAGTGGATGCACCGCACCGGCTAGGGCGCGATCGCGTCCGCCTCGGCATCGATAGTGTCGTCGGCCGGCTTCTCGCGTTTCTCCCAGCGGCGCAACGCTTCCCGGGCCGGTGACTCGACCAGGGCGTAGCTGACGGCGGCGATCGCGAATCCGAAGATCAGCGTCAACACCAACACCGTCGGCATTCGGCCGGTGAACGGGAACGTCCCGATCACCGGGAACACCATCGCCAGCGCGGCCAGGTGCCAGATGAACAGGCCATAGGACCACCGGCCCAGGGTGACCATGACGGTGCTGCCCAGCAGCCGGTGCGGCGTGTCGACCCGATCCAGCACCAGCGGGGCGACCAGCGCGAAGGCCACCAGCGAGCCCATCGCCGTCTTCACCGCGAACTGGGTCGCCGTGCCCGGGATCAGTCCCTCCGGGCCGGCCAACGGGGAAGCCGCCACCAGGTAGGCCGAGACGGCGATGATGGCCATCAGCACACGTCGTCGCGCCAGCCGGTGTGGCAGCCCGATCCGGCAGTGCACCCACTCCGCGAGCAACATGCCCGCGGCGAACCAGGAGAAAAACGCCGGGGGCCAGTTCAGCGGGTTGATGCCCGGGCCGGCCTGCGCCACCGGTACCCAGCCCCACGCCCAGCTCAGCGCCGCCAGCCCGGCGATCGCCGGCACCCGGGCGCCGACCGGGATGCGGCGAGCCAGCAACGCCAGGATCGGCAATGCCAGGTAGAAGCTGAACTCGACGGACAGGCTCCACATCTGGGTCAGCCCGCCGGTCAGGGTGAGCGGCACATAGATCTGGGTCAGCGTCAGGTTCGCCAGCCACACCGTCAGGCTGGCGTGATCCGCGTCGGGCAGCAGGCTCAGGATCACCACGACGGCTACCAGATAGGCCGGCATGATGCGGACCACCCGCGACCGCAGGTAGTGGCCGGTGCGCGGCTGGGCGCCGAGGCCCCGTGCCGCCGCGGCATGTCCACGCCATAGCAAGAATCCCGACAACGCGAAGAACACCGCCACGGCGAGGTCGAAGCGGCCGAACAGCCGGCCATCGACTCCGCTGGAGTGTCCGGTTTGGAACGCGACGTGTGTCACGACCACCCCCATGGCCGCGCAGGCGCGCATCCCCTCCACGGCGGGCAGGAAGCTGCGGATTCCTCCCACTTGCTGGCCTTCGCTCACGCCCCTCAGTCTGCCTGTCGTGGGGGTCAGGCGAACGGGGTACACCCGAACAACCCGGGCAAAGTGGCGAAGGGTTCGTAAGTCGGAGACTTAGTTTCTGCTGTTAGGGTCGAACGGGTTTGCCTCGCTGCTTGGTCAGGTCGGCGCGGGTCGCGGCCGATGAGTCCAACGGACCACTAGGAGGACACAGCAACGTGAACCGCGCAGTCATGTTGCGCTTCGCCGCATGCGGAATCATCGGACTCGGAGCTGCTCTGCTGATCGCCGCGCTCCTACTCACGACTTACACCAGCAGCAGGATCGCCAAGATCCCGCTCGACGTGGACGCCACGCTGGTCAGCGACGGTACCGCTACCCAGGCGCTGGACTCGGCGTCGTTGTCGACAGACCACGTGGTCATCAACCAGAACGTGCCGCTGGTTTCGCAGCAGCAGATCAGCGTCGAGTCGCCCGCCAACGCCGACGTGGTGACGCTGCAAGTCGGCAGCTCGGTCCGGCGCACCGACAAGCAGAAGGACAACGGGCTGCTGCTGGCCATCGTCGACACCGTGACGCTGAACCGCAAGACGGCGATGGCGGTTTCGGACGACACCCACACCGGCGGCTCGGTGCAGAAGCCGCGTGCCTATGCCGACGAGAATCCGCCCACCGCGATGCCGCTGCGCCACGACGGACTGTCCTACCGCTTCCCGTTCCACACCGAGAAGAAGACCTACCCCTATTTCGATCCGATCGCGCAGAAGCCCTATGACGTCAACTACGACAGCCAGGAAGACGTCAACGGTCTAACCACCTACCGCTTCACGCAGAACATCGGCTTCAACGCCGACGGCAAGCTGGCGGGCCCGGTGAAATACCAGTCGCTGTACGCCGGCGACGAAGACGGCAAGGTCACCGCGTCCGCGGCGATGTGGGGGTTGCCAGGCGGCGATCCGGCCGAGCAGATCACCATGACCCGCTACTACGCCGCGCAGCGCACCTTCTGGGTGGACCCGGCGTCGGGCACCATCGTCAAGGAAACCGAGCACGCCGACCACTACTTCGCCCGTGACCCGTTGAAGCCAGAGGTGACCCTGGTCGACTACAAGATCACCTCCAACGAGGACACCGTCGAGTCTCAGGTCAACGCCGCCCGCGACGAGCGGGACCGGCTGGCGCTGTGGTCGCGGGTGCTGCCCATCACGTTCACCGCGATCGGATTGATCGCCCTGGTCGGCGGCGGCTTGCTCGCCTCGTTCAGCTTGCGCACCGAGAGTGCGCTGACCGACCCCGGATTGGACCGCGGCGACGAGGAATTCTTCGGCCGCAGCGGGCTCGAAGAAAAGGTCCCCGGCGCCGAAGCGGAGACCGAGAAGCTACCCACCCAGCGCCCCGAATATCGTCAGGACCCGAGCTCCCCCGGCTCCGACCCACCCGATTCGGGTGAGCCGCCCGATTCGGGGCCACCGGACCCCAATCCGTCCGGCCCGCCCGAACGGGATTAGCTCAGCGGCGATGCGGGCCACGATGGCCCGAGCCGGTCGCCACGCCATGCGCTGGTCGGTCCCCGCTTACGCGTTGGTGCTGGCGCTGTTGGTGGTGGGGCCGCTATTGGGACCGGGATACCTGCTCTTGCGCGACGCGGTATCCACGCCACGCTCCTACCTGACTGATGCCGCGCTCGGCTTGACGGCGGCACCGCGGGCGACGCCACAAGATTTCGCGGTGGCTCTCGCTTCGCATCTGCTGGACGGCGGCATCGTCGTCAAGGCGCTGCTGGTGTCCGGGCTGTGGCTGGCAGGCTGGGGCGCGGCCCGACTGGCGGTGACCGTGCTGCCCGGCGCCGGCGCGCCCGGCCAGTTTGTCGCCACCACGCTGGCGATCTGGAATCCCTATGTCGCAGAACGACTCCTGCAGGGTCATTGGAGCCTGCTGGTCGGCTACGGCTGCCTGCCCTGGGTTGCGACAGCGATGCTGACGCTGCGCTCGGGTGCGGCCACCGGCTGGTTCGGCTTTTTCGGGTTGTGCTTCTGGATCGCACTGGCCGGACTGACCCCGACCGGGCAGATGCTTGCCGCGACGGTGGCGCTGGTCTGCGTCGCGGCGCCCGGCGCCGGCTGGTCGCGATGGCGTTGCGCCGCAACGGCATTAGGTGCCGCCCTGGCGACAGCACTGCCCTGGCTGACGGCATCGGCAGTGGGCGCGACGTTGACTGCCCGCGAGTCGGCGACCCTGCTCGGGGTCAGCGCGTTCGCGCCGCGCGCCGAGCCCGGCCTCGGCACGCTGGGCAGCCTGGCCAGCCTCGGCGGGATCTGGAACGGCGAGGCCGTACCTTATTCGCGGACAACACTTTTCGCAGTGTCCTCGGCCCTGGTGCTGCTGGCCGTGGTGGTAGCCGGATTGCCGACAGCGGTGCGTCGCCCTTCGGCGATTCCGCTGCTGGTGCTGGCCGCGGTGTCGGTGGTGCTGCCGGCCGGGCTGGCGACCGGCCCCGGTATCCACCTGCTCAACGCGGTGATCGACGCAGTACCCGGTCTCGGTGTGCTGCGCGACGGGCAGAAGTGGGTGGCGCTCGCGGTGCCCGGATACACCCTGGCGGGCGCCGGCGCGGTGGTAACGCTGCGGCAGTGGCTGCGGCCGGCGGTGACGGCGCTGGTGTGTTGTCTCGCGCTGTTGTTGGCATTGCCCGACCTGGCCTGGGGCGCCTACGGCAAGGTCGTCGGAGTGCGGTACCCGCCCGGCTGGGCCGCGGCAGCCGCCGCGATCAACGCCAATCCGAGGACGGTCGCGGTGTTGCCCGCGGGCACCATGCGGCGCTTCTCCTGGTCCGGTCCGGCTCCGATACTGGATCCGCTGCCCCGCTGGGTGCGCGCCGACGTGTTGATCACCGGTGACCTCACCATTTCGGGCGTGACCATTCCGGGCGAAGGCGACCACGCCCGGGCGGTGCAACAGTTGCTGCTGGCGGGGACCGATCGGGCCGCGTTGGGTCAGGCCGGGGTGGGCTGGCTGGTCGTCGAATCCGACAGCGCCGGCGACATGGGTGCGGCCGCCCGCACGCTCGGCGCACTCACGCCGGTGTTCGCGGACAAGGAGCTCGCGCTGTATCAGATCGGCGGCGACACCGCCGGTGTGCCGTCGGCGAGCCGGCGAGCGACGCTGATCGCGCATCTGGCGTGGCTGGCGTTGCTCATCGTGGGCGGCGGCGGCGTGCTGGTCGGCGCGTGGCGGCGGCGCGCGGCCGGCTAGACCACGCCGCTGACGAATCGGCCGTCGTGCACCGCTTGCAGCACACTGCGGGCGGCCTCGGCGCTTTGCGTCCAGGAGAATTCGCCGCTGCGGGTCTGCGCTTTGGCACCGAGTTGGTCAAGCAGTACCGGGTCGGACAGCAGCTCTTCGAGGCGATCCACCAGCTCGGCACGATCGTCGACCAATATCCCGGTCACCCCGTCGACGATCGAGTCCGACAGTCCGCCCGAGGACCGGTATCCGATGGTGGGCACCCGATGTTGGGCCGCCTCGACGACCGCCAAACCCCAACCCTCCTTGCGCGAAGGCAGGACGTGCACCCAAGAGCTCTGCAACACATGGTGTTTGGTCACGTCGTCGACGTGACCGTGAAATGTCACCGCATCGGAGATGCCGAGGAGTCGCGCATGCTCAACGAGTCGCTGTCGCCACCATCCGTCGCCGACGATATCCAGGTGCAGTTCGGGCAGTCGGGGCCGCAGCTCGGCGACGGTCTGTAGCGCATCCTCGATCTGCTTGTGCGGCACCAGCCGGGAGAGCACCACCACCCGAGGCGTGACCGAGCGCGGACCGGTCAACGACTGCGCCGGCGCCTCGTCGAGACCGTTGCGCACCACCGCGATCCGCTCGTTGTCCGCGCCCAGTGCGACCAAGTCCCGAGCCGACGGCAGCGACACGGTCAGGTACTGGTTGCGCCGGTGCAGCCGCGGCGACAGCCACGACTCGACAAACCAGCCCAGCCGGCCCAGCGCCGGCCCGGCCACCGGCCACTGCTCACGGTGGCAGTGGTGCACCAGCACCACCACCCGGTGGCCGTAGACCACCCGCGCGCAAAACGGCAGACCGTTTTGCGCGTCGACCACGACGTCGGGCCGTACGCCCCGCAACGGACCCAGGCCCGCCCGCGCCGCGGCCATCGCCAGCAGCGCCCACACATAGACCGAGTAGCGCCCGCCCGCGCGGCTGATCCGGACCCCGTCGACGACTTCGCGGCGTGGCGCGCCCGGATACCGAGCGGTGCGCAGCGTGACGGCAATGCCGGATGCGGCCAACTGCGCGCCGATGCGCTGCAGGTAAGTTTCGCTGCCGCCGCCCTGCGGGTGGCCGGTGTCGCGCCAGCACAGCAGCAGGACGGATCGCAGGTCAGACATCACTCGTCAGCCTAGCTGGCAGGTCCGTAGGGTTGCCCGTTGTGGCGGTGACCGACCTCTTTGCCCGACGGGCGACGCTGCGGCGCTCGGTGCGGTTGCTGTCGGAATTCCGCTACGAGCAGCCGGACCCGGCCAGGTTCTACGGCGCGCTGGCGGCCGATACCGCGGCCATGATCGGCGATCTCTGGCAGGCCACTCATGGCGAATCGCCGGCCGGCCGCACCTTGCTCGATGTCGGCGGCGGGCCGGGATATTTCGCGACGGCGTTCGCCGATGTCGGCGTCCACTACCTGGGTGTCGAACCCGACCAGAACGAAATGCACGCCGCCGGGCCCGCATTCGCCGGTGGTCCGGGCGCGTTCGTCCGGGCATCGGGCATGGCGCTGCCGTTCGCCGACGACTCGGTCGACATCTGCCTGTCGTCCAACGTCGCCGAGCACGTGCCGCGGCCGTGGCAACTCGGCGCCGAGATGCTGCGGGTGACCAGGCCGGGCGGGCTGGCCGTGCTGTCCTACACCGTCTGGCTGGGCCCGTTCGGCGGGCACGAAATGGGCCTGACCCATTACCTGGGCGGTGAGCGCGCCGCCGCCCGCTATGCGCGCAAACACGGTCATCGGGCCAAAAACGACTACGGGTCGTCATTGTTCGAGGTGTCGGCCGCTGACGGTTTGCACTGGGCCGCCAGCACCGGCGCAGCGGTGGCCACATTCCCCCGCTACCACCCGCGATGGGCGTGGTGGCTGACGTCGGTACCGGTGCTGCGTGAGTTCCTGGTGAGCAATCTCGTACTGGTGCTTTCGCCCTGAGAATGAAACATGTTCTCGTTTTGCTTCGGCTTTAGTAGGGTGGCGCCATGAGCGACGTGAAGACCGAAGCTAAGACCGAATACGACAAGCTTTTCATCGGCGGCAAGTGGACCGAGCCGACGACCTCAGAAATCATCGAGGTGCACTGCCCGGCGACCGGTGAGTACGTCGGCAAGGTGCCGCTGGCGGCGGCCGCCGATGTGGACGCCGCGGTCGCCGCGGCCCGCGCCGCGTTCGACAGCGGCCCGTGGCCCTCGACGCCGCCCAAGGAGCGCGCGGCAGTCATCGCCAACGCGCTCAAGCTGATGGAGGAGCGCAAGGACGGCTTCGTCAAGCTGCTCGGCCTGGAGACCGGCCAGCCGCCGACTTCCGTCGAGACGATGCAGTGGATGAGTGGGGTCGGATGCCTGAACTTCTTCGCCGGCCCCGCCGTCGACGAGGTCAAGTGGCAGGAAGTCCGCACCGGCGGCTACGGGCAGACCATCGTCCATCGTGAGCCGATCGGTGTGGTCGGCGCGATCGTGGCCTGGAACGTGCCGCTGTTCCTGGCGATCAACAAGCTGGGCCCGGCGCTGCTGGCCGGTTGCACGGTGGTGCTCAAGCCGGCGGCCGAAACACCTTTGAGCGCAAACGCTTTGGCCGAGGTGTTCGCCGAGGCCGGACTGCCCGACGGCGTGCTCTCGGTGGTGCCCGGCGGCATCGAGACCGGCCAGGCACTGACCTCCAACCGCGATGTCGACATCTTCTCCTTCACCGGCAGCTCGGCCGTCGGCAAGGAGATCGGCAAGCGCGCCGCGGAGATGCTCAAGCCGTGCACCCTGGAGCTCGGCGGCAAGTCGGCGGCCATCCTGCTCGACGACGTCGACCTGGCGGCCTCGATCCCGATGCTGGTGTTCTCCGGGATCATGAACACCGGGCAGGCCTGCGTGGCCCAGACCCGCATCCTGGCGCCCCGCTCGCGGTACGACGAAATCGTGGACGCGGTGAGCAATTTCGTGCAGATGCTGCCGGTTGGAAAGCCGGACGACCCGGCCGCCCAGATCGGCTCGCTGATCTCGGAGAAGCAGCGCGCCCGGGTTGAGGGCTACATCGCCAAGGGCGTCGAGGAGGGCGCGCGGCTAGTCTGCGGCGGCGGCCGTCCCGAGGGCCTGGACGGTGGATTCTTCGTGCAGCCCACGGTGTTCGCCGATGTCGACAACCAGATGACCATCGCCCAGGAGGAGATCTTCGGCCCGGTGCTGAGCATCATTGCGTACGAGACCGAGGAAGAAGCGATCAAGATCGCCAACGACTCGGCGTACGGGCTGGCGGGCAGCGTGTGGACCACCGACGTGCCGCGCGGCATCAAGATCTCGGAGCAGATCCGCACCGGGACCTACGCGATCAACTGGTACGCCTTTGACCCGTGCTGTCCGTTCGGTGGCTACAAGAACTCCGGCATCGGCCGCGAGAACGGGCCCGAAGGTGTCGAGCACTTCACTCAGCAGAAGAGCGTGCTGATGCCGTTGGGCTACACCCTCGAGAGCTAACGGCCCTGAAAGTGGGCGTCGCGTCGCTCGATGAACGACTGCACGCCCTCGGCGGCGTCCGCGCTGGCGAAGAGTTCGGTGACGGCGGGGCGCAGCCGCTCGATCGCGGCCGCTTCACCCTCAGTGCGCGCCAGGTGCGCCGACGCCAGCGTGGCCCGCACTCCTAACGGCGCGGCACGCTCGGCGATGGTGTGGGCGATGTCGCGCGCCCGGGCCAGGGCCGCGGCCGCATCGTCGGCCACCTCCTGGACCAACCCGATCCGGTGCGCCTCGGCGGCGTCGAACTCGTCGCCGGTAAGCAGCCAGCGCATGGCGTTGCCCCAACCGGCCTCGCGAGGCAGCCGGATCGTCGCACCGCCGAACGGGTAGATCCCGCGCCGCACCTCGAGCTGGCTGAATCTGGTACCGGCGGCAGCGATGCGGATGTCCGCGGCCAGCAGCAACTCGATACCCAGCGTCATGCACCAGCCGTGCGCGACCCCGACCAGCGGTGTGGTCCAGGTGCCGTCCAGCCGCCACGGGTCTCGGCCGTCGTCGGGGAATGGATTCTCACCCGAGGCGATGCCTGGTCCGACGTCGACGAGATCCAGGCCGGCGGTGAAGTGGTCGCCGTGCGCGAACAGCACCCCGGCCCGCACCGAGGCGTCGGCCTCCACCAGCGCGTAAGCGCGGGACAAGTCGGCGAGCATCTGGCGGTCAAACGAGTTGCGTTTCTGCGGTCGGTTCAAGCCGATCAGCAAAATGTGGCCATCCCGCTCCAGCGACACGGTTTCGAGGTCGGGAAGGATCTGGCCGGCAGGGCTGTTGGACGTGGATGCCATCTCCACAGTGAATCCCAGAGCCAGAAATTATGCAATCCAGCATAATCCTTACGCTTTGCTCAGCTTGAAGTTGGATGCACACAATGACCTACGTCACAAAGGCCCCTGGTCTGCGCGATTAGTACTACTAACAACTTGTCTAGTAGACCAAAGTTTTATATGATCCTCAGCATAATCATGCGACGCCGGCCCCGGCGCATGAAAGCAGCACACCGGCCGGGAGAGATTATGTGGATCATCGAGCTCAACGTCGCGGGCTACCAATTCACGCGGGAGTTTCCCGACGTGAAGCGTCCCCCTTTCCGCTTCAGCCCGCGTAATATCCACTGGCCGGTACTGCGGCATTCCAACGCTGCGTGACCTAGCTAGAGGAGGTACACCAGTGCCGACTACCAGCGACACAGTGCCGACTTCAGCCACCCCTAAACGAGGCGGCACTCGGACGAAAATGCTGGCCAGCGCCGCCGAGGTGATGCGGGAGCGCGGCGCGTCCGGTGTCACCATCGACGCGGTGCTGGCCCGTAGCGGCGCACCTCGCGGTTCGGTCTACTACCACTTTCCCGAGGGGCGCACTCAGATTCTGACCGAGGCGCTGCGCTACTCGGGCGACGCCATCACCGCCACCATCGACGCCGCCGCCAACCACGGCTCCCGGGAGATGCTGCGCGAGTTCATCGAACTCTGGGAAGGCCTGCTGACCGACGGCGACTTCCACGCCGGCTGCCCCGTAGTGGCGGCCGCGATCAGCTCGGACGAGAGCGATTTCCAGTTGACCTCCGAAGCCGGCGTGATCCTGGGCCGCTGGTGCAGCGCATTGACCCGGGCCTTCGTCAACGACGGCTTCGATGCCGAGGATGCCGCATCGCTTGCGGTGACGTCGATCGCCGCGCTAGAAGGCGCCATCTTGCTGTCCCGCTCAACTCGCTGTGTGCGGCCGCTCGGTCAGGTCGGCGAACAGCTCGAATTCCTAATCAAGGCAAGGGAATTCGTCAGTCGCAATGGAATTCCCGCCAAGGACGCGCCGAGCCAGTAACGGCGCAGGGTCCTCGGAGGAGAAATTCTCAGTCGCTGGCCGGCAGCGGCTTGACCTCTTTGAGCTGCAGCGCGGTCGCACCGATGCTCAGATTGCCCGCGCCCGGCTTGGTCACCAGCACCTCGGCACCGGTTTCGTCGACGTAACGCTTGCCCATCACGGTGCCATCGGAGAACGCCGGGTCGAGCTCACCCGATCGCGGGGCGCCGATCTCCACCATTGCCGTACCGCCGCAACGCAGGTCGTCGAGGCTGTCAGAGCTTCTGACGACGATGACCTGGGTGTCACACACCTGGCTGGCGAGGCGGGTTCCGTTCTTGATCATGCGCGTAATCCTTCTAGAGTCTCGATGATCTCCCGGCGAAGTACCTTGCCGGTGGGGGTCGTTGGCAGCTCGTCGCGGAAGACTACCCGGTCTGGGGTTCGTGACCCGCGCAAGCTCTTGCGGACATGCTCGCGCAGTTCTTCAGGGTCGGGCTCGACGCCGGCCCAGGGCACCACCACGGCAACGATCGCCTGACCCCACTGCGGGTCCTCCACACCGACCACCGCGACATCCCGCACCTGCGGGTGCTCGATCAGCACCTCTTCGAGCTCGGCGGGGGCGATGTTCTCGCCGCCGCGGATGATGGTGTCGTCGCTGCGCCCGCCGATGAAAAGGTAACCTTCTTCGTCCAGCATGGCGATGTCTTTGGTTGGGAACCAACCGTTTTCGTCGAGCACCGAGCCGATTCCGGTGTAGCGGCCCGAGACCTGCTCGCCCCGCACGAACAACTCGCCGGTCTCGCCGGCCGGCAGCACCGCGCCGTCCTCGCCACGGATCTCCAGCTCGATGCCGGGCACCGGCCGCCCGACCGACCCCAGCCGCTTGATGACGGCGGCGTCGGACGCCGCTTGCGCCGCGCGGTGGTCGTCGGGGCCCAGCACCGCGATCGTCGAGCTGGTCTCGGTCAGCCCGTAGGCGTTGACGAACCCCACGCCCGGCAGCAGTTCCAGAGCCCGTCGGACCAACGGCAGGCCCACCTTCGAGCCGCCGTAGGCCAGGTTGCGCAACGATGGCAACTCATGGCCCGCCGTCTCGAGCACGGTGATGACGCGGTCCAGCATGGTGGGCACCAGCGTCGCGGTCGTCACGTGCTCGGCATTGACCAGCCGCAGCCATTCCTGCGCATCGAAGTTGGGCAGATAGACCGTCTTGCGGCCGGCGTACAGATTCGTCAGCGCCGCCCCGACGCCGGCAATGTGGTACGGCGGCACGCAGATCAGCGCGGCGTCCGCCTCGTCGGCCGACTCGAATTCGACGGTGCCGGTGACGTAGCTGGTCAGGTTGTTGTGCGAGAGCTCGACGGCCTTGGGCTGCGAGGTGGTGCCCGAAGTGAACAGCACGATCGCGACCGAGTCCGGGTCGGCGAACTCCGCGACCGGTTCGGCACTTTGTGCGGCGGTCAAGAACTCGTCGGACAGCAGCACCCGTTTGGAGGATTCACCGATCATGTCGCGGTAGCGGCTGTCGACAATGACCAGGGGTTCGGGTAGCCGCTCGATCAGAGCCTGGATGCCCTCGGCGGACAGCCGGTAATTCAGCGGCGTGAAGGACAGCCCGGCGCGGGCCGAGGCGAAGATCAGCACCGGCAGCATCGCGCCGCCGAGACCGACGTAGGCCACGTGCGCCGCGCCCGATTCCGCGATGACACCGGCACCGCCGTCGGCGAGATCGCTGAGCTGCTGGGTGGTCAGCCGCAGCTCTCCATCGACGATGGCCGTGCGATCCGGGTTGCCCGATGCAGCCATCTCGAGAAGCAAGGAAATACTCACGCTTGAACTTTCTCTGGTCTCGTCACGTTACAAAGCTCGCCAAAAGTGTCATGCCCCCGCTGTAGTTTAGATCACGCAAGTATCTTGCGGCCCTGGGCCATCAGGCGATGCGCGGTGCCAGCGCGTTGCCGGGCGTTTATCCACCGGGGGTGTGGGTTATCCCCTCTCGATCGCCTCGACGCTGTCGCCGTCGACCATCGGGGCCCTTGTGCCCAAACCAACCACTCATCAGTTGGGGAAACGCGTTGACCGCATCAACAGTTGAAACATCGCCGACATCGCTGGTCAGGATGCGCGCCGGGTTGCCGGGCGCAATGCTGGCCGAATTCTTCGGCACCTTCGTGCTGATCCTGCTTGGCCTGGGTACGTGCGCGCTCAACGTGGTCGGCCTGTCCGGCTCGGGCCGCCAGGCCGTGCCGTTCGGCCCGGCGAACTGGCTGATCAACGTGTTCGGCTGGGCATTCGCCGTGATGCTGGCGGCCTACCTCGCAGGCGGGATCAGCGGCGCGCACCTGAATCCCGCCGTCACGCTGGCGTTCGCGATCCGGCGCAAGTTCGAGTGGAAGAACGTGCTGCCCTACTGGTTGTCCCAGCTCGTCGGGACATTCTGCGGGGCGGCCGCGGTCTATGCCGTGTACCGGTCGGCGATCGACGACTTCAACGCGACCCACCACCTGGCACGGCCGGATTCACCGGACACCTACTCGATCTTCGCGACGTTTCCCGCCTCGTACTTCCATGGCGGATACGTGGGACCGCTGGTCGATCAGCTCGTCGGCACCGCGATCCTCGTCGTGCTGATCGCGGCGTTAACCGATCACCGCAACCAGGCGCCGGCGGGCAACATGGCGCCGCTGATCATCGGCTTCGTCATCGCGGTCATCGGGTGTTCCTATGGGACCAATGCCGGCTACGCGCTCAACCCCGCCCGCGACCTGGGTGCGCGGCTGTTCGCCTACCTGGAGGGTTGGGGCAAATTGGCCTTCTCGGGGGATTACGGCCAGACGACCCAGTACTGGTGGATCCCGATCGTCGGGCCGCTGGTCGGCGCCGTCGGCGGCATCTTCCTGTACGACTTCTTCATCGGTCACGTGCTCGACGCGCGCGCGACGATGCTGCTCACGCCCGAACCGGGTCTTGCGCCGCCACCCACCACCGATGCCTCATCGAGGGTGGCCGGGCCCGTCACCGTCGAGGACAGCGCCGACGCCGAACAGGATGAGGATCGGGCCGCCTGACCTCAGGTGCCGGTCCACTGCGGCGCCCGCTTTTCGGCGAACGCGATGGCGCCTTCCTTGGCGTCGTTGGAGCCGAACACCGGAGCCAAGAGCTTGCCCTGCTCGGCGAAGAAGTCCTTCGGGTTCCAGCTGCGGGACTCGACGATGATCTGCTTGGTGACGGCCACCGCAAGCGGCCCGTTGGCGGCGATCTTCTCGGCCAGCGCAATCGCGGCGTCCAGCGCCCCGCCCGGCTCGGCCAGCACGTTGACCATCCCCAGCGCGTGCGCGCGCTCGGCGCTCAGGTTTTCACCGGTCAACGCCAGCTCCATGGCGATGGCCGACGGGATGCGCTGCGGCAGCCGCAGCAATCCGCCGCCACCGGCGACCAACCCGCGCCTGACCTCCGGGATACCGAACGCCGAATCCTTGGACGCCACGATCAGATCGGTGGCCAACGCCAGTTCGGTGCCACCGGCCAACGCGTAGCCTTCGACCGCGGCGATGAGCGGTTTGGTCGGTGGACGCTCGGTGAAGCCCATGCCGCGGCCCTCGACGATGGGGAATTCGCCCCGCGCAAACGCTTTGAGGTCCATGCCCGCGCAGAACGATCCCCCGGCGCCGGTCAGGATGCCCACCGAAAGACCCGCGTCGGCGTCGAGCCGGTCGACGGCCTCGGCCAGGCCCGTGGCCACCGCAAGGTTGACCGCGTTCTTGGCCTTCGGCCGGTTGATCGTGATGATCAGGATTCGACCCCGTTGTTCGACCAGAACTTCGGGCTCGTTGGCTTCTTCGTTCGCAGTGCTCACGGTGCTACGAAGCTCCTTTGCAATCGGTGCAAATCAGTGGCTGTTATCCGAGGAGATCGTAGCTGCCAACGGAAATGGCATTAACAACCAGGAGAGAGTGCCGTTACCCCGACACCGGATCGCTGAACAAACGGAACCGGTCAGGCCGGCGCCATCGCGACCTCGACGACCGTCAGCTCCTCGGAAAGCCCTGCGGCCCTGCGTAATTCGATGAAGTCGGCGACCATGGCCTCGGTGACCTCGTGCGGGTCCTTGACGGTGGCACCGTCGGACAATACCGAGATGTTGAGCTGATCGACATAACTCCACACGGTGATGTTGAGGCCGCTGCCGGTCGTCAGCGGTCCCACCGAATAGATCTCGGTGACCACCGCGCCGCCAACCC
>Ga0208987_1000059_pt1 | contig 26694 bp, 23 predicted proteins | sample MedBloCARef_O2_FD_187845 | JGI IMG/M metagenome (GOLD analysis project Ga0208987, IMG submission 187845) | Forest soil microbial communities from El Dorado National Forest, California, USA - Mediterranean Blodgett CA Ref_O2 (SPAdes) (version 2) | ecosystem: Environmental > Terrestrial > Soil >... | reverse complement strand
CACCCCCGATCATCGCTACCAGTCAACGGAATTCCTCCTCAGAGACGGTCTGCGACCGCACACAGCCACCCATATCGACGTGCCCGATTTGAAGATACGGGCGTGCGGCCGCGACATACGTTCCATTACTAATGGGACAGACATCCCATTATTCTGGGTCATTGCACCCATTTTGTCCAGGGCCCCTTGATACCAGTGCAGAAATTCCTCACAAGATGCCGCGACGGCTTCTGCCGTGTGCCAGGAGATGCTTGAACCTTCGGACACTTGACCCCCAGTCGGACACGGGCTGAATTTCGCTGTCTTGCAATGACTCTCGATACAATCCGACCAGGCGAAACCGTCTCACGCCGTCCCCCGTCTACTCCCCTTATTCGCACCTAGTTGTGACAGCATTGTGACAACGTCGCCGCCGGACTCATGAGCTGTCCGACTGTCTGCACCATTTGCTGACACGTCACGACGTCATTCGAGCCCGTCTAAGGGCCTGACCCAAACGCTTTCCGGTGCGAGGATGAGCGTGCAGCGATCGAAAGGGGCGACGGCATGGATTCGCAGGGCGGTGACGGCGGTCGCAGGCAGCTGCAGATCCTCGCGGCAACGTTGGCAGCCATCCCGTTCGTCTCCGGTCTGGCGGGGATGATCGCAGGCCCGGCGACGCTGCCCGGCGACAACAGTCGATTCGAATCCAGCGCCGACAGCGAGTACCGCTTCGCCAGCACATTCTGGTTCGCCACCGCACCCATCCTCTGGTCCGCGGTGCCCAACATCGAGAAGCGGGACGGCCGCTTTCGCACAGTGTGCGGTGTGGTGTTCCTCGGCGGCCTGGCGCGGCTGTTGTCTTGGCGACGCACCGGCCGCCCACATCCGCTGTTCGTCGCTGCGATCGGTCTGGAGCTGATCGGGATGCCAGCGTTGGTGGCCTGGCAGGCCAGGGTCGCGAACCGCTCGCGGAAGCGTAAGTCGAAAACCCGCCCTTAGAGATCGTCGGGTACGTGCCCGTCGCAGGACCCAAGTGGCATAGAAACGGGGACAGGATTCGAACCTGCGACCTCTGGGTTATGAGCTAGGCGCCAAGGATTTTCCCCTGTCCGCATCGTCTCAAAACTGCAGCTCAACGCCGTTCAAGTGTCTGAACCGTTGCACCACATCGCACCGATTCTGGCCGGTTTCGCCGTGTTTGGTTCCCAAATATGTTCCCAAATGAACCTGCTTGCGGGCTGCTCAGCAGCCAGGTGACCCGGGACCTCGGGCTTCCTGAAACGGTGTCGGAGCGGAAGGCGCGAAGCCCGCTTGACCACCAGATAAAAGATCGGTGTCCGCCACTGTTCGCTTAGTACAAAAGGGCGTACAGACCACTGGAGGACATCACCATGCACACCACCGACACCAGCTGTAGCGGCACCCTGCAAACCTGGTTCAGCCAGCACCCGAACAGTGGCGCTGGAGTCACATGCGACGATCCCGTGTTCATCGACTGCCCCGTCTGCGACGACGACCACCCTCTCGAAATCAGCAGTGTCGCCGGGCAAATCATCGTCACCGCCGCGCGGTGACAATCACGCAGAGGCCCATAGCTTTTGAACGTCACCCCACGCCGGGGCCAGCTCGGCGTCAGACCAACCGCGAGCCAGAAGCCCACGGTTGAAGCCGCCAGATGAACGATGCCCCAACAGGATTGCAGCGACCCCGGGTTCAGGGCCGCGTGGATTCAGCAAAAGCCATGTCCAGGAAATCTTTTGGCTGACCGCAGCTCGCGTAGTGCCAGGCACAGCGGACAGCCGTTGCGCGCTGTCACCAGACACCGAACCGTTGGTCGCGGTGTGTGCGGCTCCTCCGCCGCGCCCTGCGCCGGATCTCCCGCTGGTGCTCCCACCTGAGCCACTGGTCGATAAACCTGTCAAGCATTTTGTCCATGCCATCCACGGTGCAACGACTCGCGACCGGTGTCCAAGACCGGCCTTTGATCGTTGGATAGGCGTCCGTTATCAAGCGCTCAACGAGGGGGCGCTGCGTAGACCTCCTCGTTAAGCCCAAGGTCGCCCGACCAGCTGTGCGCAAGGGATGCTTTCGCCGCGGCCCGCTTCAGTGCTGCGGCGCGGGTCGATGGTTCGTGAGGAGAACGGCCGCGCACAGACAGCGGACAATGCTCGAAGAGCAGCAGAATTTACCCGGATAAGGGAAACTCAGTATGGGGGGCGGCGGGGCCGAACTGCCCTGCCTGGGACCTTTTCGACCTCGTCGTCCTTCCCATCTCTGAGCGTACCCGTACCAATTGCGCTCGCAGCCAGGGTCAACGACTGGCAACCACCCATACGGGCATCATGCCGACGCATCCCGACTACACGAGTTAGGACAAATGACGTTCGCCCCGTCAACATCCGCAAACGGCAAACCCCGCTCTGAACACCATTCAAAGCGAGCTTCTCCTGGTGGAGCTAAGGGGATTCGAACCCCTGACCCCCACACTGCCAGTGTGGTGCGCTACCAACTGCGCCATAGCCCCAAGTCGTGCCAATCGAAGCTACACCACTGACAACCGTGCTTCAAAGTTGCTGTTCAGGCCGCCTCAACGTCCGGTTCACACGCCAAGAGATCCGGCTCCTCATTGAGGATCGGCCGTGTTTCCGGCGCCAGCACCCAGCCGACGGCAGCGATCAGCAGAACAATCCCGCTGATAGTGAAGTCCCAGCTGAAGCTCAGCTCCTCGACTACCCAACCGACCGTCATGGAGCCGATGATGGCGCCCAGATCGGCCATCATCTGCACCGCCGCCACCGGAGTGCCCGCGCGCGCCTCGCTGCCGAGGATATCGGCGACCGCGGCTTGCAGCGGTGACATATAAATGCCAGTCGTCGCGCCCGACACAAACGCAATGGCCACGAACGCCGGCAATGACGACACGGCGCCCAGCAAGACGATCGCCACACCCGATGCCGCGAGGCCGACGATCAACAACGTGCGCCGGCCCATCCGGTCAGACAAGTAGCCGCTGGGGATCACGGCCAGAGCATTACCGGCCGCGAACGCCGCAAGCACCCCGCCGATAACGCCGACACTTCGGCCCATGACGTCGGAAATGAACAGTGGGACCAGCGCGATGCGCAGCCCAAACGCCGACCAGCCAGTCGCAAAATTGGCCAGTAGCACCGACCAATACGCAGGAAACCGCAGCGCCTCTCGCATCGTCACCGTTGATCGTGTCGGCCCCGAGAGCACGTCCAGCGTCGAATGCCGCAAGCCGTAAAACAGCACCACTGCCACGCCAAGCAGTGCAACGCCGTAGACGATGAACGGAGCGGTCAACCCCCAACCCGCCGTCAGGCCTCCGACCGCCGGCCCGCCGACAGCGCCGATCATGAACGACGTGGTGAACATGCCTGCGATCCGACCGCGCGCGGCGGCAGGGCTGATGTGGATCATCAGTCCCAACGCCGAGACAAAAAACATCGTCGACCCGATGCCGCTGAGGATGCGGAAGAGCAGCAGTTGCCAGTACGTCTGGGCGAGCGCGCACGCGATGGTGGACAACGCCACCACCAGCAAACCCGCGATGTAGATCCGCCGCTCACCTAGCCGCTGTACCAAAAGACCGCTTATCGGTGCAAAACACAGCCGGCTCACCGAAAAGACGGTGATCAAGAAAGTCACCGCCGTGATGCTGACCCCGAACGTACGTGCAAAAGATGGCATCACCGGCGAAACGACGCCGTATCCCAGGGCGATCATGACGTTCGCCCAGCTGAGGATCCAAACTTCGCGCGGGAGCCGTGAAGACCGGGACCCGTTTTCCCCCGGGCGGGCAAGACGAAGGGAAAAGGTCACCCGATGACTTTATTAACCACCTCGCGCGCAGTTTCCTGCACCTCGGCCAAATGCTCGGGACCGTTGAAGGATTCCGCATAAATTTTGTACACGTCCTCGGTGCCCGACGGCCGGGCAGCAAACCACGCATTGGCCGTCGTTACCTTCAATCCGCCCAGCGGGGCGCCATTACCCGGGGCGGCGGTCAGCTTGGCGATGATCTGCTCCCCCGCCAGCTCCGTCGCAGTCACCTCGTCGGCCGACAGTTTGGCCAGCCGGGCTTTCTGCTCACGGTTGGCGGGCTCGTCGACCCGGGCATAGAACGGGGTGCCGTACTTGTCGGCCAGCTCCTGATAGCGCTGCGACGGTGTGCCGCCGGTGACGGCCAAGATCTCGGAGGCCAGCAGCGCCAGGATGATGCCGTCCTTGTCGGTGGTCCACACCGATCCGTCGCGCCGCAGGAACGACGCCCCCGCCGACTCCTCGCCGCCGAAACCGATGGTGCCGCCGATGAGGCCGTCAACAAACCACTTGAACCCGACCGGCACCTCGACGAGCTTGCGGTCGATCCCGGCGACCACCCGGTCGATGATCGACGAACTGACCGCGGTCTTGCCCACGGCGATGCCGGCCGGCCAGGACGGCCGATGTGTGTACAAGTAGTCGATAGCCGCGGCCAGATAGTGGTTCGGATTCATCAGCCCCGCATCGGGAGTGACGATGCCGTGCCGGTCCGAGTCGGCGTCATTGCCGGTGGCGATCTGGTAGTGATCGCGGATGGCGATCAGCGAGGCCATCGCGTTCGGCGAGCTGCAGTCCATCCGGATCTTGCCGTCGTGGTCGAGCGTCATGAACCGCCACGTCGCGTCGACCAGCGGGTTGACGACTGTCAGCTCGAGCCGGTGGCGCTCACCGATCGCGGCCCAGTAATCCACGCTGGCCCCGCCCAGCGGATCGGCCCCGATTCGGATGCCCGCCTTGCGAATAATGTCGAGATCGACCACGTTCGGCAGGTCGTCAATGTAGGCGTCCATGTAGTCGTGGCGCTGGACCGTCTTGAGCGCGCGAGCCAGTGGTACCCGCTTCACGCCCAAGCCGCCGTTGCGCAGAATCTCGTTGGCGCGCTTGGCGATTGTGTTGGTGGCGTCGGTGTCGGCCGGACCGCCGTTGGGTGGGTTGTATTTGAATCCACCGTCGGCGGGCGGGTTGTGCGACGGCGTCACGACGATCCCGTCGGCCAGCGCCTCGGTGCGGCCGCGGTTGTAGGTGAGGATCGCGTGGCTGATGCCCGGCGTCGGCGTGTACCGGTCGGCCGAGTCGATCATGGTGACGACGTCGTTGGCGGCCAGCACCTCCAACGCCGACACCCAGGCCGGCTCGGAGAGGCCGTGCGTGTCGCGGCCGATGAACAGCGGTCCCGTCGTTCCCTGCCCGGCGCGATACTCGACGATGGCCTGGGTGATCGCCAGGATGTGAGCTTCGTTGAATGCGCCGTTCAGCGCCGAGCCACGATGACCCGAGGTACCGAAGGCCACCTGTTGAGCCACATCGTCGGGGTCGGGCTCAATCGAGAAGTAGGCAGTGATCAGGTGCGGCAGATCGACGAGGTCTTCGGGCAGGGCCGGCTGACCGGCGCGCGGGTGGGCCATGCCTACCGATTCTGCCTGTGTCCGGCGCGCCCCGCTGCTCTGGTCTTCCCGGGTACTTCCCGAGTTCACCCGCCGGTAAGTCTTGCCTTTACGCTGCTAGGCGCAGCACTCGCACGGCGGAGGGGATCGATCGGTGGCGCAACACGACTATCGCGAGTACGCCGCGATTTTCGCCGGCGGGGCGCTGGGTGCGCTGGCCCGGGCCGCTCTGAGCACGCTCGCCGCCGCCGACCCGGCGAGGTGGCCATGGCCGACATTCACCGTCAACATCGTCGGCGCCTTTCTGGTGGGTTACTTCACCACTCGGCTGCTGGAGCGACTGCCGCATTCGAGCTATCGGCGTCCACTGCTCGGCACCGGATTCTGTGGCGGATTAACCACCTTCTCCACGATGCAGGTCGAAACCCTGAAGATGATCCAGCATGGCCACTGGGCTCTGGCCGCCGGTTACACCTTGACCAGCATCGGGGTGGGACTGCTGGCGGTGCACCTGGCCACCGCGTTGGTTCGCCGGGCCAGGGTGCGCTCATGACCACGGTCTTGGTCTGGGTCGGCGTGGTGCTGATCGGCGGGATCGGCTCCGTGACCCGTTTCCTGGTGGATCGCACGGTGACCCGCCGGCTCGCGCGGCCGTTTCCGATCGGCACCCTTGCGGTGAACATCAGCGGTGCCGCGCTGCTGGGATTCCTCGGCGGCCTGGCATTGGGCAAGGACGCGGCGCTATTGACCGGGACCGCGTTCGTCGGCGCGTACACCACCTTCTCCACCTGGATGCTGGAGAGCCAACGGCTCGGCGAAGAGCGCCGGGCTTTGGCGGAGATCGCCAACATCGTCGTATCCGTCGTGCTTGGTCTGGCCGCAGCGTTACTCGGACAATGGCTCGCGGAGCAGCTATGAACCAGCCGTGCTTGAAATTGACCGCGTACTTCGGCGAACGCCAACGTGCTGTCGGCAACGACGCGCGGTTTCTGGCCGACGCATTGTTCGACGTGTTCGGCTCGAATGACGTCGCGGCCAGCGTGATGCTGCGCGGGATCGCGAGCTTCGGATCCAGCCACGAGTTGCGCACTGACGTCTCGTTGAGCCTGTCGGAGGATCCCGCGGTGGCGATCGCCGCGGTCGACGTCGAGCCGAAGATCCGTTCACTCGTCGACGAGGTGGCCGCGATGACCGGCCGCGGGTTGGTGACGCTGGAGCGGGCCCGACTGGTCACCCGGCAAACCGGTACTGGCGCGTTCGACAGCTTCGACAGCCACAATGGCGACGCCGCCAAACTCACCATCTATGTAGGCCGCCAAGAGCGCGTCGCCGGGAAAGTCGCACACGTGGCGATTTGCGAACTACTGCACCAACACGGATTCGCCGGTGCCATTGTGCTTCTCGGCATGGACGGCACGGCGCATGGCGAGCGTTACCGGGCGCGGTTTTTCGGCCGCAATGTCAACGTTCCAGTGATGATCATCGCCGTCGGGTCCACTGCGCAGGTTTCAGCCGCCGCAACCGAATTGGCCGCCGTAGTGCCCAACCCATTGCTGACCATCGAGCGGGTGCGATTGTGCAAACGCGACGGTGAACTGTTCGCGCGGCCCCCGCAGCTGCCGACGGCCGACGAGCAAGGCCGGACCCTGTGGCAAAAGCTGATGGTCTATACGGACGAGGGCATCACGCACGACGGGCTGCCGCTGCATCGCGCGCTCGTCCAACGATTGCTGCGTTCTGGGACGGCGCGGGGGGCGACGGTACTGCGCGGCATCTGGGGATTCAGCGGAGATCATAAGCCGCACGGGGACAAGATATTTCAGATCGCGCGGCGAGTTCCGGTGACCACGATCATCGTCGACACACCGGATTCGATTGCACGCAGTTTCGATATCGTCGATGAGCTGACGCAGCGCGACGGGCTAGTGACCAGTGAGATGGTTCCGGCGGTGCTCTCGCTCGACGAGACCCAACGGTTCGGCGACATCACCCTCGCCGAGCACGACTACTGACCGATTCAGATCTCGCGGAGCGAGGGCACGTCGTCGGGTGTGCGGGGCAACACATAAAGGGCCATCCGCCGATTCGACATATCGTGCTCACCGAGAAATGCGAGACCACCGCTCTCACAGAACCTGCGCGCCAAGGTATTGCGGTGGTCGGGATCCAACATGATTCGGCGACATTGCGGATCAAGAGTGAACATGCTGACCAGCAAGTGCGGCAGCAAATACCTGACGTGTCCCTGGCTCATGTAGTCCAAGTCGGCGACCGCGACGTGCAGGCCCAAATCGTAGGGGTCGTAAACGTAGCGAGTAGCAATGGAATCCTTTGCCGCCCGGTATATTTCGAGGTACCCGTGGTCTTCCCCGTCCAGGCTGGCGATGAACGGACGAGAGAAGCCGCTTTCGCGTTGCGCGCGCAGATATCGACGCCAACGTTCCGCCGGCCACGCATACTCCCACGATTCGGCCAAATGCGGCCGGTTCATCCACTCGGAGAGCAACTCCGCGTCGGCGTCTGGGTCGGCGAGGCGCAAGCCGTACGGCTCTGGTAGCTGCGGTATCGGCGGCGGCGGCACGTTGCGAACCTCGGCGCTGATATCGGTCAGCTGCCGGGGCAGGATCACTTCGGGGTCGCTCACGTCAACAGCGGAGTCTACTCCCCGTCGGGTCAGCACTAGCGGTCTTTCATCCACTGCTCGGCCAGCTCCCTAACCCAGCCCGCCGCAGCCTTCGCGCCATCGGGCGGCGATTCCACCAGCACCAATTCATCAATACCCAAGACGGCGAGCTCCTCACAATCCTCAACACTGGGACTCCTCAGCGCCACGGCCAGCCGCAGCTCACTGCGTTCACGATTCAACGCCGCACATAGTTCATCGATTTTAGTAATTCGCTTACGTACCTCCGCCACGCCGTCGAGGTTGAACCCGTACCAACCGTCGCCCCATTCCGCCACGCGTCGCAATGCCGCATCGCTGTTGCCTCCGACCACGATGGGGATACGACGCGAGCGGACCGGCTTGGGGTTGACCCGGATCGAATCGAAGCCGACGAACTTGCCGTTGAATGACGCGATGTCATCGCGCCACAAGGTTCGCATCGCTGCGGCGTATTCGGCGGTGCGGGCCGCCCGATGCTCGAATGGCACTGCGAGCGCATCGAATTCCTCCCTGGACCATCCGACGCCCACTCCCAGCGTCAGTCGCCCGCCGCTCAGCCGGTCCAGACTCGCGGCCTGCTTGGCCACCACCACCGGATTGTGTTCGGGCAGCAGCAGTACGCCGGTCGCGATACCGATCCGCGACGACGCGGCAGCCGCGAAAGCCAGCGCGATCATCGGGTCAAGCCAATCCGCCTCGGCGGGAACCGCGATGGCGCCGTCGTTGGAATAGGGGTAGCGCGACGCGGACTGGTCGACCATGACAACGTGCTCACCCGCCCATAGGGTGGCGAAACCGCAGCCATCCGCCGCCGACGCGACGGCGTCAATCACCGCACGGTCGGCGCCATTACCGATTCCCAACGCATGCAAGCCCAATCGCACCGCACGATGGTCTCACGCAGAATTCAGCGACTTTTCAGCAGCTTCGCCAAGACTGCTGCCTGACTGATGTCGAGTTCACGAGTGGCGGTCACCAGCGTCACGACGCCGCGCTGCGTCAGCGTGCACAGCTCCTGCAGTGCGCCACTTTCGGACAGTTCAGCCTCGTAGCGCGACGCGAATTCGTCGAATCTCTCCGGCTGGTGGTGATACCACTGCCGCAGTTCTGTTGACGGCGCGACGTCCTTGCACCACATGCCGACCCGTGGGTCGTCTTTGCGGATCCCGCGCGGCCAGACGCGGTCGACGAGGACGCGCTGGCCGTCGTCGGATCCCACCTCGTCATATATCCGCGCCACCCGGATCCGGCTTTCGACGCTCACCCCGTCAGCGTAGTGGCGGCACCAAACGGGGGCTGATCAGCGCGGTGACAGGTTTACCCGTGCCCGGCCGGGGTACCAGAAGCCTAACGGCGCACAGCCCATGCCCGTATTGATCAAACGCCCCTCCCGGAGGAATCGCCATGGCCGAAATGATGATCGAATCGCCCGACGAAGTCGTCGCATTCCTGAAAGCACAGCACAACCTGATCGAGGACATGTTCGACGAAGTGCTGCTTGCCTCGGATCCTGAAGCACGCGAGAAGCCGTTCGCTGCGTTGCGTCAATTGCTGGCGGCGCATGAGACGGCCGAGGAAATGTTGGTGCATCCCCGGGTGCGGCGCGAGGCCGACGCGGGAAACGCGATCGTCGACGCCCGGCTGAAAGAAGAACACGACGCCAAGGAGTTGCTGTCGCAGATCGAGAAGCTGGACATCACTTCCCAGCACTTCATCGACGAGCTCACCACGCTGCGACAAGCGGTGCTCGAGCATGCCGAAAATGAGGAGATTGACGAATTCCCTTATCTAGAAACGGAACTCGACGTCAACGAACTCAAGCGGATGACTACAGCGGTGCGAGCGGCTCAGGCCATCGCCCCAACCCATCCGCATCCCGGGGTGGAATCAGCCAAGCTGAATTTCGTAGTGGGACCCTTCGCGTCGATGCTCGACCACGCACGCGACGCCATCCGAGCAGTCATCGGCTAACGACCGGCTATCCGTAGTCTGGATGGCGTGAGTGTTGCACCGGAGATAAACGTCGCCCTGCAGAACCGCTTCGCGCGCGAATTGCCGGAGATGGGTGTCCCCTGGCAAGCCGAGACGCCTGCTGACCCACGCCTGCTCGTCCTGAACGAGTCGCTGGCCGCCGGGCTTGGCCTCGACACCGCCTGGCTGCGTGGCCCTAACGGACTGCGATTTCTGGTGGGCAACCTGGTACCCAGCGATGCGGCCCCGGTGGCTCAGGCCTACGCCGGGCATCAATTCGGTGGCCTCGTCCCGCGGCTGGGCGACGGGCGGGCCCTGTTGCTCGGCGAGCTCGTCGACGACGACGGCCGCGTCCGGGACCTCCATCTCAAGGGGTCGGGCCGCACCCCCTTTGCGCGCGGTGGCGACGGCCTGGCCGCGGTGGGACCGATGCTGCGCGAATACGTCGTCAGTGAGGCGATGCACGCACTGGGCATTCCGACGACGCGCTCGCTCGCGGTGGTGAGCACCGGCCGCCCAATAGAGCGGGAAACGGTGCTGCCCGGTGCCGTACTCGTCCGCGTCGCCAGCAGTCACCTGCGAGTCGGGAGCTTCCAATACGCCGCTTTGACCGGCGACGTCGACCTGTTGCGACGCCTGGCCGATCATGCGATCGCCCGCCACTACCCCAGCGCGGCGCAGGCCGACCGCCCCTACCTCGCGCTGTTCGACGCGGTGGTCGCCGTCCAGGCATCCCTGATTGCCCGATGGATGCTGATCGGGTTCGTACACGGGGTGATGAACACCGACAACATGACGATCTCCGGCGAAACCATCGACTACGGACCATGCGCCTTCATGGAGGCTTACGACCCCGGCACCGTGTTCTCTTCAATCGATCAGTGGGGCCGATACGCCTACGCCAACCAACCGGCCATCGCCGGCTGGAACCTGGCCCGGTTCGCCGAAGCACTGCTTCCCTTGTTCGCCGACGACATCGACGAGGGCATCGCGCTCGCCGAGGAGTCGCTCGGTGTGTTCCAGGCCGAGTACGACACCACCTGGTCGTCGGGCATGCGCGCCAAGCTCGGACTACCCGCTGACGTCCCAGCCGAGGTCCTCACGCCGTTGGTCGATGAGTTGCTGCGGCTGCTCCAGGAGAGCCGGGTCGACTACACGTCGTTCTTCCGCCACCTGGGCGACGCGTCACGCGGCCGCACCGAACCCTCGCGTGGGCTGTTCATCGATCTCGCCGGCTTCGACGCCTGGGTGTCGAGTTGGCGAGCGTTGGGGCCGGACGCCGAAACGATGGACCGTGCCAACCCGATCTACATTCCGCGCAACCACTTGGTCGAGGAGGCCCTGACAGCAGCGACGGCGGGCGATCTGCGTCCGGTCGGCCAACTGCTCGATGCGGTCAGCGCCCCGTATGACAAAAGACCGGGGCTGGAGCGCTACGCCCAGCCCGCGCCTGAGGACTTCGGCGATTATCAAACATTCTGTGGCACTTGAGAACTTTTACGCGAGTTTTGCGAACTCCGCCTGCAGCTCATCCAAATGGCGAAGCGACTCGTCGCGCGGCTCGGTCTCCAGCTCCACCAAGACGTGCTCGACTCCGATATCACGGTAGCCCGCAACGGCTTTCGCTGTCGATTCGCCCATGTGAATATTGATCACCGGCACGTCCTGGCCGGCCACCGCGCGCAATTCTTCGAGCTGACCCGACAGCACGTCCGGTGAGGGAGCCATCGCGATCCAGCCGGCCTTCAGCCCGGCGATGCGCTTGAAACTCGCCGGCCCACCACCGATGTATAGCGGGGGGTACGGCTTCGTCAGAGGCTTGGGCCAACTGTAGATCGGATCGAAGTTCACGAAATCACCGTGGAATTCTGCCTTTTCCTGCGTCCAGATCTCAATCATCGCGCGCAGCCGCTCATCAGACGCACGTCCACGAACCGAGGGGTCGACGCCATGGTTGGCGATCTCTTCACGCAGCCAGCCCACACCAACGCCGAAGCGAAATCGTCCCTCCGACACCAGGTCCAGCGACACCACTTCCTTGGCCGTCAAGATCGGATCACGTTGCGGAACCAGCGCGATACCGGTGCCTACCACCAATTTCTCGGTCGCTACCGCCGCCGCAGTCAACGCCACAAACGGGTCAAGCGTCCGGTAGTACTTCCGTGGGATCGGGCCTCCCAGCGGGTACGGAGTCTTCGCGTCGACCGGAATGTTGGGTGTGCTCGACGAGGAACAACGACTCAAACCCACGCTCCTCAAGTCCTCTACCCAGCTCAACTGGGCCGATGCCCTCGTCGGTAACAAAAGTCAGGACACCGAAACCCATGGTCGCTCCCATCGCCGATTGACGATGCTCAGTCAACAGGATCCGAGCCCTCGTGTCACCGGATCAGATCCCAGGTGGACCGAAGTCGTGCGACAGTTTCGGAGATGACAGCACACGTTGCCGTGATCGGGGCCGGACCGAGTGGGCTGGTCGTCGCTCGTTGGCTGTTATCCCAGGGATTTGAGCCGACGATCTTCGAGCAGGGACCAACGCTGGGCGGGCAGTGGGCGGCCCTGGAAGGCCGCAGCGGCGTGTGGCCTCGCATGTACACCAACAGCAGTCGCACCGTCACGGTGTTCAGCGATCTCGAGCACGACACCGACGACGTCTACCTATCGAATCGCGAGGTGCTGGAGTACTTGTGGCGCTACGCCGAAAAGTTCGGGCTCATCTCGCGTATCCGGCTCGGCGCGCGGGTCGAACTGATCAGACCAGACGGGGCCGGATGGCGAGTGGTTCACGACGGCACCGATGAGCGCTTCGACCGAATTGTGGTGGCAACTGGTAGATTTCACGCCCCCGCGATTCCGGCCGTTGCGGGGCTCGAGTCGTTCTCCGGATCCGCCGGAGCCATCCCCACCTACCACTACCGGGATGGGCTTGCGTATCGAGGCAAGCGGGTTTTGGTGGCCGGCTGCGCCGTCAGCGCGCTCGAAATCGCTTCAGAGCTAGCAGAACTCGGCGCCGCACGCGTGGTAGTGACCCAGCGGCGTCAACGCTACGTCGCACCGAAGTTCGTCGTCGGAGTCCCCTCCGACCACCGGATCTACACTCGGTACGGCGCACTGGCCAACGAGAGCCTTGCCGTAGCTGAGATCGACCGACAGCTGAAAGAGATCGTGGTTGTGGCCGCGGGCAGCCCAGAGCAATATGGTGCACCAGCACCCGACCCGTCCCTGTTCGCCGCCGGCGTCACGCTGAGTCAGCACTACCTTCGGCTGGTGGCCGAGGGCCGAATCACGATACGGCCCTGGATGAACGCCGTCGCGGGCACCAGCGTGACGTTCGCCGACGGGCATGCCGAGGACTTCGACGGGATCGTGTTCGGCACCGGCTTCACCCTGTCGCTGCCGTTTCTGAGCCAGGAGATCCAGGAAATCCTCGACCTCGATGCGGAGCATTTGGACACCGACCGCTACACCTTCCATCCCGACCTCCCGGGTCTGGCCTTCATGGGCATGTGGGATCAGTCCGGCGGATACTTCGTGCCGTTGGAACTTCAGGCCCGGTGGATCGCGTACACGTGGGGTGGCGCCATTGCGCCGACCAGTGATGCCGACCAGCGGTTGGCGATCAACGCTTATCGCGCCAACAGAGGTGGGTCGCAGAAGACCCGGATGAATCTGGTCGCGCTCACCTTCGCCCGCGCCGCCGGGGTCGAGCCACGCCTGGAGAACTGGCCGGACCTGAACCGCGCGCTGCTGTTCGGCCCCCTGGCACCGAGTTGTTTCCGGCTGGAGGGTTCCGATGCGCTGCCGGATGCGCCCGAGCGATTCGCGCGCGAAGCCGCCGCCCTGGGGACCATCACGTCGAACGAGTTGACCGAGCAGGAAAAGCGTTACTGGTCGCTGGTCAGCCTGCCTGGGCCTCTACCGCTTTAGGCGTCCGACGCGTCGCGCCCCATAGCCCGACACCGACTCCGACGACGGCGCCACCCAGGCCGATGAGCTGTTGCGAGCGGCGCAGCTCACTATGAACGCTCAACCCGCCGAGCAGATCGGCCGCGTCAGCGCCGCCGGACGCTAGGAACCAGCCACGGGTATTTCTGCCGCGCAGCCCCGCCACCGCCAGCAGACCGCCGATCAATGCGTCGCGATAGCCCATCGACCGCAACAACAGTCGCGCCGTCGGCGTCGGCTTCTCCGGGTCGCCCCACAGCCGGTTGGCACCGAGGGGATCAACAAGGAAATGGACACCTGAGGCAAGGCGGATGCTGCCGGCGAGAAGCGCGGCGCGATCGATCGACATGGCCGCAGCCTAGGAGCTGATTGAGTAGCAATTCAATAGCAGGCGGGCAGTTGGCACCACACGAAGCAAGCCGCATCAACAGACCATGGCTACCATGGCCCTCATGCCCGAGCCGGTCCAAGGTGGCGACGAGACCGTCGCACAGGACGTTGGCAAGACGGTTGCCGTGCCTAATCCCACGCCTACCGAAGCGGTGGATCTGGCCTGGTCCGGTAACGATGACGATGACAACGACCGCGCGGGCAGGCCCGGGGCTGTTCGGCAGTCATGGAGCTCTACGTGGGGCCGGGCTGGTGTGTTGGTGGCCGCCAGTCTGGCGCTAGCAGGCGCGATCGTATTGACGAGTTGGCTCTTGAGCGGTCCCGATCAATCGGCGGGCAATGGGTCCGGTCCTGCCGGCAAGTCCGTGGCCCAGCCGCCCGCTGCTCTGCCCACACCGAAGCAAGGCGGATCGACGACGGCTTCAGCTGCCCCATCATCCATCGCATCAACGCCGGATCAGGACCAAAAGTACGTCCAGTCCCTCAACGACCGGGGCATCTCATTCGCCAACCCGGAGGCTGCCATCTTCAACGGCAAGATGGTGTGTCAGGACATCGGCCGTGGGGTTTCGGTGCAGCAGATAGCCGACGCGTTTCGCGCGAGCAATCCCGCACTCAGTGACAGCGCCAATGCTTACGTGGGCATCTCCGTTCGCGCGTACTGCCCGCAAAACAGCGCCCTGGTTGCCGGGTTCTAACGCGATTGCCCGTCACTCCGGCGGCCCCGTCAAGGTGTCGACGTGGTAGCGGCTCGCGGTCCACGGCGGAGAGTCGGGATTCGGTGTGAGCGTGACGGTGAGCAGCGCCTTGCCGGCGGTGAGGGATTCCGGCACGAGGTAGGTGTCGTCGAGCCAACGGTGCGAGTTATTGCTGCGCGGTTGCAACCAGGTCCGGGCCGGCACACCGTCGATCGTCACGTCCGCCGATTGATAACCGATCGCTTGGTCGGAGGTGCGGCGCACCACCACTCCGCGATTGTCCGGGTCGATCTGGACGTGGAACGTGATGGCAGCCTGGCTGGTGCGGACTAACCCTGCGATGGTGCGCATGTCGCCGGTGCCCTCGTATTGGCTGATCAACAGTTGGTCGGCGGCGGCGTCATCGATGTAGCCGTGCACCAGTCGACTGACCGGATCGCTGGGGTAGACATCGTCGGCGGATTTTGCTGTGTCGTTCGGTTGGGTGTAGAGGAAAGCCGTTGAGTTGTAATCGGGTTGGACCATGTTGCGCTTACCGTGCTCGATGCCGAAGCGGATCGCGGAGTGGTACCCGATGGACTCGGCAAGCGTCAGGCGATACACGGCGACGCAGTAGTCGGCACATCCGCCGGTCGCGGTGCGCTGATCGGGTTGGCCGTTGAGTGGATCGCTGAAATGGGTGCCGTTCTTGAAGTACCAGCCGCCCTCGTAGAAGTCCTCGGTGCCGGTGCCATACCACTGCGGTGACGCGGAGCCATCCGCGTAGACGCGTTCGGCTCCTTCGAGAAAGTATGGGGCGTCGTCGCTGAACGCCGTTTTGGTTCGGGCCCCTCGGATGGTGTGGCTGACGCCGACGAATTTCCCGTGGCCTTGCTCGTCGGCGAATGACCAATCCTGGCCGACGGTTGTTGGTCCGGCATGCGAGCGTGCGGTGAAGTAGCCGGCGCGGCCACTGGATAGCGCGGGTTCCCACTGAGGATCGGAATTAGTCACGACGTCGCTGTCGATCCCCGACACGGCACCGCCGGTCGGGTTGACGAGGGTGACGCGGGCGGAGCGCGCGAAAGGCATTGGCCACCAGGCAGACAACGCCAACGACCCGTTGGGCTGCGGGATCGTGGAGAACATCAGCGATCGCACGTTGTTCGTGCCGAGCCCGGCACCGAAGAACTCGCCAAGTGGGGCGTCGACCATGATCTGGCCGTCGAACTCGATCTGCAGCCGCAGCCCGGATAGCGCTTGATCCGCCGGCTGCGGTAGCTGCAGACGCAGCGCCGAGATCATCCCGGAACCAACCGGTTCCGCGATCGTCTGCCCGGCGCCGGCAGCGAGATCAACGACCCGATTATCATGCACCGCAGCAGATTCCGCGGGCTTGGGATCGCCGGTGCCCGCGGCGCGCAGAGTGGCGACGACGTCGAGCGCGGGATCAGCGGGCGAGAAAGTGGTGATGCCATCGGCGGTCGAGAATTGGCGATAGCCGACGTGGTAGTACTGCAGATTCGTTGCGATGCTGATCCGCATCGACTGCCGGTAAGGCATCGGCACTTTGATGTAGACGCCTCCCGGTGACTGCTTGGAGTTGGCCACCAGCGGCCACACGAATGGCGCACCCAGCGCACCATCGACCAACGATTGCAATCCCGTGTCGACGACCGTCTTTCCATCCAGCTCGATGCGGATGTTTCCCATCGCGCGGACATTTCCGCCGTCGCGGGTGAACCAGATGTCATCGACTTCGCCGGGGCCGCGATCCTCCGCGATGATGCAGCCGGAACCGCCGGCGGCCAGACATCCGCCGCTGCCGTTCTGATTGCCCTGGGAAATGTCGAAATCGCCGCCACTTCGGTCGAAGCTCGAGACCTGCTCCGTCTGGGTGCCGGTGCTCAGATACGGCAGCCGATCGAGTCGACGGTAGGTGTCCCAGCCCACCACCCGTTGGCCGAGGCCGGCGTTTGGCGGTTCACCGGCCGCCGTGCCTGCGCTCTGCACACCCGCAATGCTCAGCAGCAGCAATGCGAATATCGCCCGAACGGCCACCGGCATAGAAACACAGGCTAGGGCGCCCGGCGAAGCCAGCACACTTCGGACCCCTGGGACTGCGTCGAGTTGCGCCTAGTCGCGGTTTATTTCAGACTCAGTGAATCAGCTTCCCAGGAAAGCAGGGGTCGCGTTGAAGTTCGCCTCGCGTCTGATTCTTCCAACGATCGTCACCGCGATGCTGGCGACCCTGATCGCGACCGCCGATACACCGTCGGCAGTGCCCTTGGCGTGCGGAGTCACCTGGACGATGGTGGGGGGAACAATTATGTTCATCCCGGACTGCAGAGATTCGCCGCCGCCAGGGAGAGTTCAGCCGAATCCACCGTGGTACCCGCCGCCTCCGCCGGACGCGCCACCTGGTCCCCTTCCACCACCGGGCCCGCCGCCGGACGGGCCGCCCCCGCCGGACGGGCCGCCGCCACCGCCGTAACAGCAACCCTCGGCGGGTTTTCAGCGTGAGCGGGCGTGCCGCGGACCCGCTGCCGTCAAGCGGGTGGACACAGACATAGCACCGCGCGACGGCCTGGGAGCAACCCCGACCGCCGCTACCCGATGGCGGCGCCTGGGGCGATGCGCAGTGATTCGCCGGCGTAGCGCGGACAGCGGCCGGCCCATGGGCTCGGCACGGACATACGGGCGAGCGCCGATGTCGGAGCCGGCGAACTCCCGGCCAGGCACTGCGGCGGGAGAGAAGACGTTGGAATTGCCCCACATCACGACGATCAGAATGCCGCCGATCTCTTGCAGAATCGTCAGTCCAGACATGTATCCAAGCACCGCGAGAATGACACCAGAGATAATCACACCGATCTCTCCCTATTACGCACCTGTCTAGTTACCCGACCAAAAGCGGGCTCACCCCAAATCGGGTACTTTCAATCCAGGTTTTGCGAAGGGGTTCTCCGGACGCGCACGCCGCCAGCCGATAGGGTTCAGGTCTACGTCCAGCCACGCGCGTAGGTCGGCGGCGCCTGGTTGAGCGGCCTCCTTCGGAACCGCAATCAGCCGTTGTCAGAAGGGGAACTGCAGCTGTGATGGACGCGAAAACACCTATCGATGTCTTGTTGGTCGAAGACGATGCCGGCGACGAACTGATCGCGCGAGAAGCCTTCGAGCAGAACAAGATTCGTAATAGGCTGCATGTCGCTCACGACGGCCAGGAGGGTCTGGACTTTCTGTACCAACGCGGCGCCTACGCTGATGCACCACGGCCGGACCTCATCCTGCTAGATCTCAATCTGCCCAAGTACGACGGACGTCAACTCCTCGAGCGGATAAAGAATGACTCCGAGCTCGGCTCGATCCCGGTCGTCGTCTTGACCTCATCGGGACTGGAAGAAGACATTGTGCGCAGCTATTCGCTGCACGCCAATGCCTACATCACCAAACCAGTGAATCTCGACCAATTCTTCAACGCAATCCGCCAAATCGACAGCTTCTTTGTCGAAGTGGTTCGGCTGCCCCCACGCTGAGCCCTAGTTCAGTCTCCGGTCGAACGCGGTGATTCCTCGGGAGTCCAGGCCGGTGGCTGCCCGGGGCGTCGCGGGAAGAGGAAGTCGAGGAACGCCGCCGCCGTGGGTTGTGGTTCGTGGTTGGCCAGGCCCGGTCGCTCATTGGCTTCGATGAAGGCGTAGTCCTCGCCGGCGACGTCGGGCACCAGGAGGTCGATGCCCGTCACCGGGATACCAATCGCCTCGGCCGCGGCCACTCCAACCCGACACAGCTCCGCGTTCACCTCCGAGGTGACATCGTGGATGGTGCCGCCCTGATGCAGGTTGGCGGTATGACGGACGCACAGCCGAGTTCCCTCGGGCAGCACGTCGTCCAGCTTCCAACCGGCCTCGGCGATCGTCGCCTCGGTGACCTCGTCCAGAGGAATGCGGGACTCACCGCCCGTCGCCGCAGACCGTCGTCGGCTCGCGGCCAGGATCAATTCCCGGACACTGTGGTCCCCCGTGCCAATGATCTCGGGCGGCAGTCGCAGCGCGGCGGCAACGACCCGGCCGTCGATCACCACCAACCGGAGGTCGCTGCCTGGCACACGCTGCTCGATGAGCACCTCGGGGTGTTGCTCTCGGGCGCGCGCCAGGGCGGCGGCAAGCTCGTCGGGGCCGCTGTCGGCGAGAATGCCGACGGTGATGCCTTTGCCCTGTTCCCCGCGGGTCGGTTTGACGACGACCTCACCGACTTCTCGCAGGAAGTCGTAGTCGCCTTCGTCGAAGGTGGCCAGCCGGGCACGAGGCACAGTAATGCCAGCCTCGGAAACCAGCCGCCGGGTAAGCCGCTTGTCGTCGCAGCGGCACATGGCGATGGCGGACGTGAACTCGGACAGCGATTCGCGGGTGAGCACGCTGCGACCGCCGTGGGTGAGTCGCATCTCGCCGGCCTCCGCGTCGAGGACCTCGACCCAGATTCCACGGCGCAACGCCTCGTCGGCAATGATCCGGGCGTAGGGATTCAGATCGTCGACGGTCTCCGGTGGCGGAGTGAACAACGGCTCGTTGATCGCGTTCTTGCGTTTGATCGCGAGCACCGGAACCCGGCGAAAGCCCAGCTTCTCGTATAGGCCGATCGCGGCGGCGTTGTCGTGCGCGACGGATAGGTCCAGGTAGGAGCGGCCCAACCCACGAAAGTGCTCGGCCAACGCTCGGGACAGGGCCTCGCCCACGCCGGGGATCGCTGCCGCGGGATCGACGGCCAGGGCCCAGAGGCTGGATCCGTGTTCCGGATCGGAAAAGAGCAACTCGTGGTCGACGCCGGTCACGGTGCCCACCACGGCGCCGTCGTCATCGCGCACGGCGAGCAGGTAGGTCACCGCGTTCGCGTGCAGATGGTTGTCCCAAATGGTCTCGACCGGCGCCGGGACCATGCCACAACGCACATAGACGCGGTTCATGGCGTCCGCATCGGTCGGGTTCTCGAGTGAGCGCACCGTCACGCCGACCGGCGAGGGAGCCAGGTCTCCCCCGGTTAAGTCACCGGGGAAGCGCAGTCGATACGTGTGACTGGGGTCGATGAAGAGCTCCCCCGGCGCACCGGCGATCACCACATGAGACTCGCGTGCGTAGATGCAGATGTCGCGCCGCCCGGGCGCTTCCCCTCGCAGCTCCTCGGTCAAGGTGGCTGAATCAGCGAACGTTTGTCCGAAAAAGAGTCGGCCCCAACCCAATTCGAGCTTCACATCCTTGGCCATCGCATCCACCATGTGCGGCGGAGAGGCGTCGTGCAGGCCGAGCGTAATCGCCTCGGGATGGTCCTCTGATGGGTCGAGGGCGGTCATGCCGCGGGCCCGGTCACACCATGGCGCTGCAGCCACAGCTCGAGCAAAGCGATCTGCCAGAGTTCGTTGCCGCGCAGTGGGGTCAGCCTGCCGTTGGGGTCGGCCAGCAGGGCATCGACGGCTCCGGCGTCGAACAACCCGCGCTCCTTGGCAACGGGTGCGTACAGCGCGTCGCGGACCATGTCGAGGTAGGGCCCCTCGAGGTGGGTCAGCGCCGGAACCGGGAAGTAGCCCTTGGGCCGATCGATGACCTCTGACGGAATCACCCGTCGCGCAGCCTGTTTGAGAACTCCTTTGCCGTTGTGCGCGACCTTCAGCTCTGGCGGGCAGGTCGCGGCCAGTTCGACCAACTCGTGGTCGAGGAACGGAACGCGGCCCTCCAGCCCCCAGGCCATGGTCATGTTGTCCACCCGCTTCACCGGGTCGTCCACCAACATCACCGTGGTATCGAGACGCAACGCCCGGTCGATGCCGGTGTCAGCATTGGCCTGCGCGAAATGCTCGGTGACGAACCGCTCGCTCGGATCGCCCGGAGCGACGTTGCCCGACGCCAGCAGCGCCTCAAGGCCCGCGACGTCACGGTCGAAGAATGCGGCGCGGTATGCCGCGACCGATCCGTCGAGGCTGGCGGCGTCGGGTGAACCCATCGGCGGGTACCAGTGGTAACCGGCGAACACCTCGTCGGCGCCCTGACCCGACTGCACCACCTTGACGTGCCGCGCCACTTCCTGGCTGAGCAGATAGAAGGCCACACAGTCGTGGCTGACCATCGGCTCGCTCATCGCGCCGATCGCGCCGTCGAGCGCGGGCAGCATCCGGTCGGTCCCGATGCGGATCTGGTGATGATCCGTGCCGAACCGCTCGGCGACGATGTCGGAGTATTGGAATTCGTCGCCCGCAACGCCACCCACCGACTCGAAGCCGATGGAGAAGGTCGACAGCCCGTGCTGGCCGGCCTCGGCGAGCAACCCGACGATCAGGCTGGAGTCCACGCCGCCGGAGAGTAGGCACCCGACCGGGACGTCGGCGACGAGTCGACGCTCGACCGCGGTGCGCAGCGACGAGAGCACGGCGTCTTCCCAGTCACGTTCCGACCAATCGGCCCGGTCGTCGTGCCGGGTGAAATCCGGTTTCCAGTACGTCGTGCTGGTGCGCTGCCCATCGGGTTCGATGGCCAGCAGCGACCCGGGAGGAATCTTGCGCACACCGCGAAGGATCGTCAGGGGCGCGGGCACCACGGAGTGAAACGTCATGTAGTGGTGCAGCGCGACGGGGTCGATCCGGGTATCCACCCCGCCGCCGGCCAGCAGCGCAGGCAGCGTCGACGCGAATCGGATCCGGTGACTGTCTTCGGTCAGGTACAGGGGCTTGATGCCCAGTCGATCCCGCCCGAGCAACACCCGACCGCTGTCACGCTCGACGATGGCAAACGCGAACATGCCCTTGAGGTGACTGACGAAATCGTCGCGCCAGCGGTGGTAGGCCTTGACCAGAACCTCGCTGTCGCTATGCGAGAAAAACCGGTAGCCGTGGCCCTCGAGTTCGCTGCGCAGCTGCTTGTAGTTGTAGATGCAGCCGTTCCAGGCGATCGATAAGCCCAGGTCGGAGTCGACCATCGGCTGCGCGCCCGCTTCGGTCAGGTCAATGATCTTGAGGCGCCGATGGCCCAGGGCAACCCGGCCCTGTGACCACACGCCTGACCCGTCCGGCCCTCGTGGCGCCATGACCTCGGCCATGGCTGCAACAGCCGCCACGTCCGGGGCTCGACCGTCGAGCCGCACCTCCCCAGCTGCTCCGCACATCTTTTCGAGACTACCCAGCTCCATGACGACACGCCGGGCGCGGCCCTTGGTCGGACGTTTGCCGGCTTATACGTCGTAGTAAAGCGCGAATTCGTACGGCGTCACCCGGAGGTTGAATGGAGCAAGCTCATAGTCGCGCTTGTAGTTGATCCACGTCTCGATCAAGTCGGGCGTGAATACGCCCCCCTCGGTGAGGTATTCGCTGTCTTGCTCCAGACGGTCGATCACCGCCGACAGTGAGGTTGGTGCCTGCACGATCTCCGCGGCCTCTTCGGGCGGCAGCTCGTAGAGGTCCTTGTCGATCGGGGGCGGGGGCTCGATCTTGTTCTTGATGCCGTCCAGCCCGGCCATCAGCATGGCGGAGAACGCCAGATACGGGTTGCCAGACGAGTCGGGGCAACGGAACTCCAGGCGCTTGGCCTTGGGATTGCTGCCGGTGATCGGGATGCGCACGCAGGCTGAGCGGTTGCGCTGGCTGTAGACCAGGTTGATCGGGGCCTCGTAGCCGGGAACCAGGCGCTTGTAGGAGTTGACCGTGGGGTTGGTGAAGGCCAGCAATGACGGCGCGTGGTACAGCAACCCGCCGATGTAATAGCGGGCGATGTCCGACAGGCCGGCGTACCCCGTCGCGTCGTACATCAGCGGGACGCCGTCCTGCCACAGCGACTGGTGGCAGTGCATCCCGGAGCCGTTGTCGCCGAATAGCGGCTTGGGCATGAATGTCACGGTCTTGCCCGCCTGCCAGGCGGTTTGCTTGACGATGTACTTGTACATCTGAAGGTCGTCAGCTGCGTGCAGCAAAGTGTTGAATTTGTAGTTGATCTCGGTTTGGCCGCCGGTGCCCACTTCGTGGTGACCCTTCTCCAGAGAAAAGCCGGCGTTGGTCAGATGGGTGAGAATCTTGTCGCGCAGGTCGACGTAGTGGTCGGTGGGTGCCAACGGGAAGTAGCCGCCCTTGGGGCGGACCTTGTGGCCGAGGTTGGGGCTGCCGTCGGGCTCGGTGTCTGCTCCGGTGTTCCACCACCCGGATGTCGCGTCCACCTTGTAGAAAGAGCTGTTGATGTTCGAGTCGAACTTCACCGAATCGAAGATGTAGAACTCGGCCTCCGGACCGAAGTAGGCGGCGTCCGCAATGCCGGAGCTGATCAGATAGTTCTCCGCCTTGCGGGCGACGTTGCGCGGGTCGCGTGAGTACAACTCGAGGGTGAACGGGTCGTGCACGAAGAAGTTCACGTTCAGCGTCTTGGCTTCACGGAACGGGTCGATGGTCGCCGTTTCGGGGTCGGGAAGCAGCAGCATGTCGGATTCGTGGATCGACTGGAACCCGCGGATCGAGGAGCCGTCGAAGGCCAAGCCTTCCTCGAACACGGTCTCGTCGAAGACGTAAATCGGAATTGTGAAGTGCTGCATGGTGCCTGGCAGATCACAGAAGCGGACATCGACGTACTCGATGTTCTCGTCCCTGGCGAGTTTGAAGATATCGTCAGGCGTCTTCTCCGACACAGAGTGCTCCTTTGCTTGGTTATCCGCGGGCTGACGGCGAACTGTGCAGTCATACGATGGCGCCGACGACGGTCATGCTCCCTGCGCCACCACAGCGCCCGGCAGACCTCGCAACACTCTCGCGAAATTTCCGCTCGGCAGCAGTGGCTGAGTTTTTCTACGCCTCAACTATTTCGTCTGCGTGACGGGCTAGAGTCGATCCTGTTGCGCGCCAATAGGCGCAGGTTCAAAGTAGGCGACTCCGGTTGCGGGACAAAGCTGTTGACTTCCTGTATACCCGCTCCTCAGCTGGCGCTTTGTGGCAAGGTGCCCGATAGTCATATGAGCCGAATATGAACGAGTTAACTCGCACGTCCAGTAAAGGTAAGAGGATCTATGCCGCGCAATAGGGTTGCCGCCTAATGCGCGAGATCATGCACCGCGAAATCATCGTTAGCGGTGATGATGCGCTGTCGAAGACGATCGCCGAGGAACTCCGGGGCGCCGGCGCCCGAATAATCCACATCAACAACGCCGCCGATCTCCTCGGCGCCGGGGTACATCGCGCACGCGCCGTCGTCTGCGCCGGACCAAGTGACGCGGTGAATCTCGAAATCGCTTTATTGGCACGACAATACAGCCCAGATGTCCGCATAGTCGCGCGTCTAGCCAACGACGTGCTACGGGGAAAAGTGGCCGACGTCAACGGCCCCGGTGCGATCTTGGACGTCGCCGAACTCGCGGCACCGTCGCTCGTCGAAGCAGTTCTATCGCGCAACGCGCACCAGTTCGACACGGCCGGTATCGAATTCGTTGTTTGGGGAGCCGAGGCACCATACGACGGGTCCTTGCGTGAGATCTATGCCGACCTGGCGCCGGTGGCGGTGATGCACGGCAAGAAGTCCCCCAACCCTGGCGAGGTGGTGCCATGCCCAGGAAGGGATTTGAAGGTCTACGCCGGTGATTGGACCTCGATGATCGGCGTCAAAGACGAACTGGAAGCCCGCGGGATCACCGTGCCTCCCCGAACCGCGACCCGCTCACGCCACTCCCGGGTGCGACGTGTAGTCGATGCCGTGCGTGCCATGCGCGACGACATCAACCCGATGCTCTACCCCTCGTTGGCCTTGACACTGGTCCTCATGGTCGGTGCGACAGTAGTGGTGCGCTACGGCTACCAGAACCCGCGGATGACGTGGATCGACGCCCTGTACTTCACCTCGGAGACGATTACGACCGTGGGCTACGGCGATTTCAGCTTCGCCCAACAATCAATTTCCCTACGACTGTTCGCGGTCGGGTTGATGTTCGGCGGCGTGATCGTTACCGCCATCCTCGTCGCGTTCCTGGCGGACCTGCTGTTGTCGCGCCGTTTCGTCCAATTGGCCGGACTCCGACGGGCACGCCACATGCGCGAGCACGTCGTCGTCATCGGACTGGGTTCAGTCGGCATCCGAATCGTGAGCGATCTGGCCGCCGCCGGATACGACGTCGTGGTCATCGAGCAGGACGAGAGCAACCGCTTCCTGCCGACCGCGGCCGAACTCGATGTGCCGGTGATTTTCGGAGACCCAACGATGCGCCAGACGCTGGAATCGGCGCGCGTCGAACGTGCCCGCGGAGTGGCGGTGGTGACCGGCGACGACATGAGGAACATCGAGAGCGGGATCGTACTGCTGGAGATCTTGGGCTCCGACACCAAGACGCCGATCGTGATGCGCGTTCAAGGCCGCGCACTGGGCACCGCGGTGAATCAGCGGTTCGGCTTCGAAAACGTACGATCGATCGTCGACCTGGCCGCCCCGTGGTTCATCGGCGCCGCGATGGGCCTGCATGTGGTGGGAACGTTTTGGGTCGGGCAGCGCTCCTTCATGGTCGGTGGAATGCTCGTCGCGGCGGGCAGCGCGCTCGACGGACGGCGAATGATGGATATGTCCACCCAAACGCGGGTCATCGCGATCATCCGACCGGAAGGGCCGATCAGGTTACGCCCGCGCCGGGACGCCCGACTGGAAGCCGGCGACACCGTCTACCTCATCGGCCCTTACCGCGAGTTGATCGCGACGCTGCGCACGGGCCAGCCTCCCGCGCTGACCTCGATCGACGGTGGCCGTTCGGCGCTGGCCGCGGCGCGTTCGACGCACAGGCAAGAAGAGCGCCGGCCACGATGGGCGCAAGAGACAGAGGTTTGAGAACCTCAGACCGCCGTCACGAGCATTTCGATGGAGTGCGACAGCCCGCACCACAGTGACGCCGCGGTGAAGACGGCAAGCCCGAAAAGATATACGTACTTCGGGCCGAGCCAGTCACCGAGGCGCCCGGCCACCATGAGCGGGACGGCGAAGCCCAGCAAGTAAGCGCTCGTGACCCATACGACTGAGTCGTAGTCGGCGTGTAGCGCTGCCATGATCGAGGGATTGGCGACGGAGACTGCGGTCCAGTCGATCAGCGTCATGAAGTAGCCGGCGAGCATCGCCCACAAGGTCCCCCAGGGACGAGTCGCCGGAGTATTCATGTCGCTAGAGCAACGATGCGACGTCGATCATGGATGAGACTGTAGACGCGCGAGCCCTCGCCGCGTGGGAAGTCTGCGTTCGGACGGCTAGTAGACGTCGCGCAGGTAACGGTGATTCTTGATGAGATCGTTGACGTAGGCGTGCGCGGCGACGTCGTCCATCCCGCCGTCGCGGGCCACGATGCCACGTAGTGCCGCGTCGACGTCTTTCGCCATTCGCTCGGCGTCTCCGCACACATACACGTGCGCGCCGTTCTGCAGCCAGTCGAAGATTTCTACCGAGTTCTCCCACATGCGGTGCTGGACATACTGTTTCGGGTCACCAGTTGCGCCGTCACGAGAGAAAGCCAAGTCGAGTCGGGTTAGCGTGCCCGACTCGACAAATGCGCTGAGCTCCTCACCGTAGAGGAAATTGCAGCCGCGCCGCCGGTCGCCAAAGAACAGCCACGATCGGCCAGACGCGCCGGCGGC
>Ga0208987_1000058_pt1 | contig 27039 bp, 21 predicted proteins | sample MedBloCARef_O2_FD_187845 | JGI IMG/M metagenome (GOLD analysis project Ga0208987, IMG submission 187845) | Forest soil microbial communities from El Dorado National Forest, California, USA - Mediterranean Blodgett CA Ref_O2 (SPAdes) (version 2) | ecosystem: Environmental > Terrestrial > Soil >... | reverse complement strand
CTTCGGCAAGCACTTGGGCCTTGATCTGGGTGGGTAGTGCGTCGGCGTTGATGGTCATGAGCTGTAGGCCGAATTCTCTTCGACGTAGGCGTGTGACAGATCCGTGGTCCGGATGGTGCCTTGGCCGTCGCCGAGGCCGAGGTCGACGATGACGTCGATGTCGGTCCCCGACAGGTCCACATCGCGCGAGCCCGGAGCCCCGGCCCCGTCGGCGCAGACCACAGAACCGTTGAACGACACGGTGATTCGATCGGGATCGATGACAACCCCCGGCACCAGGCCGACCGCCGCCACCACCCGGCCCCAGTTGGGATCCGATCCGAACATCGCGGTCTTGACCAGGCTGTCGCGGGCGATCGCCCGGGCGGCCAGCACCGCGTGGTCCTCGGACCCGGCCCCGGTCACGGTCACGGTGACGCGCTTGGTGACGCCCTCGGCGTCGGCTTGCAGCTGTGCGCACAGGTCGTCGCAGACCCGCAGGACGGCGTCGTCCAGCTCGGATTGGGGCGAGGCGATCCCGCTGGCCCCCGACGCCAGCAGCAGCACGGTGTCATTGGTGGAACAGCAGCCGTCGACGTCGAGCCGGTCAAAGGTGCGCAGGGAAGCGCGGCGCAAGGCCTGATCGAGTGCTGCCGCGTCAGCGACGGCGTCGGTGGTCAGCACACACAGCATGGTCGCCATCGACGGCGCCAGCATGCCCGCACCTTTGGCCATCCCGCCGACGGTCCATTTGTTCTGATGATGCAGCGCAACCTGTTTGGGCACCGTGTCGGTTGTCATGATGGCGTGGGCGGCCTCGTCGCCACCGGACAGCCCGCCGGCCATCTCGTGCACGATGTCACGCACACCGGCCAGCACCTTGTCCATCGGCAGCCGGTCGCCGATCAGTCCGGTAGAGCAGACGGCGACCTCGATGGCCCCGGTCTCGGTTCCCCAGTCTGATAGCGCAGTGGCGACCGCTTCCGCGGTGGCGTGGGTGTCCTGAAATCCCGCCGCCCCGGTGCAGGCGTTGGCTCCGCCGGAGTTCAGGATTACCGCCCGCAGCGCTCCGGTGGTCAGCACCTGCTGGCTCCACAGCACCGGCGCGGCCTTGACCTGGTTGCGGGTGAAGACTCCCGCGGCGGAGTAGTCGGGTCCCTCGTTGAACACCAGTGCCAGGTCACGGGCGCCTGATTTCTTGATGCCGGCGGCGATGCCTGCGGCCCGAAAGCCTTCGGGTGCGGTGACGCCCTGGGTGCGTACCAACCGTGCGTTGTCGGGGCTCACGGTGCCACTCCGACCACTGAAAGACCTTCGGTCTCCGGCCAATCCAGCGCCAGATTCATCGATTGCACGGCGGCACCACCGGTGCCCTTGACCAGGTTGTCGATCGCCGCGATCGCGACGAAAGTCTCGGCGGCCTCGTCCACCGCGACCGCGACGTGTGCCGCGTTGCTGCCGATGACCGAGCCAGTGCGGGGCAGCTGGCCCTCGGGCATCAGATAGATGAAAGGCTCTGCGTCGTAAGCCTTTTCATATGCCGCGCGTAGCTGCGACAGCGGCGTTCGGGTGCGCGCGGTGCAGGTCGCCAGGATGCCGCGGGAAGTCGGGATGAGCACCGGCGTGAAGGACACGGTGACATCGCGGTCGGTGACGGCGCGCAGGCCCTGGGCGATCTCCGGGGTGTGCCGATGGGCGCCGGCGATGTTGTAGGCCCGCGCCGATCCGATGACCTCGGAGCCGAGCAGGTCGGTTTTCGCCGCCCGACCGGCGCCGGAGGTTCCGCTGACGGCGACCACCGTCACCGCGGGTTCGACGAGGTCTTCGGCCAGCGCGGGCAGCAGCGCCAGCAGTGCCGCGGTCGGATAGCAGCCCGGGACCGCGATGCGCCGGGCGCCGCGCAGCCGTTCGCGTGCGCCGGGCAGCTCCGGCAGCCCGTAGGGCCAGCTGCCCGCATGCGGCGATCCGTAGTAACGCTCCCACGCCGACGCATCGGTAAGCCGGAAATCGGCGCCGCAGTCGATGATCACCGTTTCGGGTCCGAGCTGTTCGGCGAGCTCCGCCGAATGCCCGTGCGGCAGACCCAGAAACACCACATCATGGCCGCTCAGGACTTCGAGCTCGGTGGGCTCGATGACTCGCTGGGCCAGTGGCGTCAGGTGCGGATGGTGATCGGCGAGCGTGCTGCCGGCGCTGGCCGCCGCGGTCAGCGAACCGATCGTGAGCCGGCCGTCGGCGTACGCGGGGTGCCCGAGCAGCAGCCGGAGGATCTCACCGCCGGCATAGCCGCTGGCACCGGCAATCGCCACCTTCGTCACGTCGGCCATTCGGACAATTCTGCATGTTTATGCAACTGATTGCAAATCCATGCCAATAGCGTTGGAGGCCGCTCGACAGCCGGTCAGGCCCGCAATTCGGCGCCGAGGACTTCGGCGGCTCGCCGCACCGCGGCGTCCCGAGCCGCGCTCGCATCGTCTTCGGTCAACGTGCGATCCGGCGCGCGGAACCGCAGTGCAAACGTCAGCGACTTGCGGTCCTCGCCAATCTGCGGGCCGGTGAAGACGTCGAACAGCTCCAGGTCTTCCAGCAGTTCACCTGCCCCCTCCCGAACGGCGTCGGCCACCGCCCGGGCCGGCACGTGAGCGGACACCACGAGGCTGACGTCTTGGAACACGGCCGGGAACGGCGATACCCGGGGTGCCGGCAGCGCCTCGAGGATCGGAATCGCGTCCAGGTCCAGCTCAATGGCGCAAGCGCCTTTGGGTAAGCCGCAGCGCTCGATGACGGCGGGGTGCAGTTGGCCGGCGTAACCGACCGTCGTGTCTCCGGCGAGCACTTCGGCGCACCGCCCCGGATGCCACGGCAGCTGCTGCGCCGCTCGCAGTGTGACGTCAAAGCCGCCGGCCCGGGCGATGATTCGCGCCGCTTCGAACGCATCGCCGGCTTCGACTCGACGGCCCGGCCCCCACGGGCCGCGCGGCTCCCGCAGCCCGGCCAGTACCGCCGCGACGTGCTGTGGTTGACGGGGCAATGAGGCGTCGAGTGCGGCGATCTCGTCAGCGGTCGGTCGGCGATCGACCGGGATCAGGTCTACAGGACGAGTCCGCTCGGTGGGCTGGACCACCTGCGCGATGGCGAACAGTGCGACGTCGACCAGGCCGCGGGATACGTTGCGCCCCAGCGCTTCTAGCAGGCCGGGCAACAGGGTGGTGGCCAGCTCAGGACGGTCGGCCTCCAGCGGGTTGACTACGCGTGTGGTGGTGCGCCGCGGGTCGTCGACCGGCAGCCCCCATAGGTCGAACACACCGGCAGGCAGAAACGGTGTCGGCAGCACCTCGACGTACCCGGACTGCGCCAACGACTTTCCGATAGCGCGCCGGCGCTTTTGCGACGCGGTCAGTCCCCGGCCCGCGGGGGCTGCCGGCAGCACCGACGGGATCGCCTCCAGGCCCTCCAGCCGCAGCACCTCTTCGACGAGGTCGGCGGGCTGTAGGAGATCGGGACGCCAACTGGGCGGGGTCACGGTCAACGTGTCACCGTCTTGGGTCACCGTGGCACCGATCTGAGCCAGTCGGCGGGCGGTCGCGCCCGGGGCATAAGTCACCCCGGCGACGCGGTCCGGGAGGTCTGCGGCGATCTGGATAGCCGGCATTGACCAGTCCTCACCCGGCGGGTCACCGCGCCAGTCGGTGAGGGTCGGCGATACCGCTCCCCCGGCGATGTCGGCAAGTAGCGCGGCGCAGCGGTCCAGGGCGGCCACTGAAATGGCCGGGTCGACCGCACGCTCATACCGGCGGGCGGCCTCGCTGGGCAGGTGCAGGCGGCGCTGGGTGCGCGACACCCCGGCCGGGTCCCACACCGCAGCTTCCAGCAGCACGTCGGTCGAATCGGGGCGCACCTCCGTGGTTGCCGCACCCATCACGCCGCCGATCGCGGCGGTCGCCACCTCGTCGACGATGAGAACATCGCCCGGATCCAATTTGCGCTCAACGTCATCGAGGGTGCGCACAGTCTCACCGGGCCGGGCAAAGCGCACGCTAAAGCCGCCGGTGATGCGGTTGCGGTCGTGGGCGTGCATGGGGTGACCCAGTTCCAGCATCACGTAGTTGGTCACGTCCACGGCCGGAGACGTAGCGCGGATGCCGGATAGCAGCAGCCGGCGCTGCAGCCACCACGGAGACACCGCGGCGGGATCAATCCCGGTGACCGGGCGCAACGCGAAGCGTCGCACGCCGGTTTCGGCGTCAACCGTCAGCGGCCAGGCCTCGCCTTGCGCCGGCAACGATGCGACGTCCGCCGGGTCGACGAAGTCCAAGTCGTAGGCGCACGCGATTTCGCGGGCCACCCCACGCACCGACAGGCCGTAGCCACGGTCGGGGGTAATGGCCAGGTGGAACACCACGTCGTCGAGCCCGAGCACAGTGGCGCCGTCGGCGCCCGGCTCGGCGGTGCCCGGCGGCAGCACCAGGATCCCGGAATAGTCTGCACCCAACCCGAGTTCGGCCGCCGAGCAGATCATTCCGTCCGAGCTGCGGCCGTAGGTTTTGCGGGCCGCGATGTGAAAGCCGCCGGGCAGCGTGGTACCGGGCAGCGCCGCCACGATGAGATCTCCGACTGCGAAATTAGTTGCCCCGCAGACAATCTCGCGATCTTGATGCTCACCCACATCGACCAGGCAGGCGCGGATCGGCTTCTTGAAGTCGCTGAGCTCTTCGATAGCGCTGACTCGTCCCACCGTCAGCGGCCCCTCGACCGGGCCAAGTCCGATGACCTCCTCGACCTCGTGGCCGATCCGCACCAGCGCCTGCTCGAGATCTGCGGGGGTGACGTCCCAGCCTGGAGCGCCGACCGCAACGACCTCGCGCAGCCAGCTGTACGGAAGGCGCATCAGGCACCCACCCCGAACGGCAACGAGAACCGGACGTCACCTTCGACCATGTCGCGCATGTCAGGAATGCCGTTGCGGAACTGCAGGGTACGTTCCAGACCCATGCCGAATGCGAAGCCCGAGTAGATTTCGGGGTCAATTCCACTGGCCCGCAGGACGTTTGGATGCACCATGCCACAGCCGCCCCACTCCACCCAGCCGGCCCCACCTTTCTTGCCGACAAACCACACGTCGACCTCGGCGGACGGTTCGGTGAAGGGGAAGAAGTGCGGCCGGATCCGGGTGCGCGCCTGCGCACCGAATTCTGCGCGCGCGAACGCGTCCAGCGTGCCGCGCAGGTGAGCCATGGTCAGACCCCGATCCACCGCGAGGCCCTCGACCTGGTGGAAGACCGGCGTGTGGGTGGCGTCGAGTTCGTCGGTGCGGAAGGTGCGGCCGATCGAGATTACGTAGACCGGCGGTTCGCGCTCGAGCAAGGCACGTACCTGCACTGGCGAGGTGTGGGTGCGCAGCAGCTGCCGGGAATCCTCTGGCGCGATATAGAAAGTGTCCTGCTCGCTACGCGCGGGATGGTCGGGCGGGAAGTTCAGGGCGTCGAAGTTGAACTGTTCGGTTTCGACCTCTGGCCCTTCGGCCAGCTCCCATCCCATCGCGATGAAGGTATCGGCCACGTGCTCGGCCAAGATCGTGATCGGATGCCGCGCGCCGGTCGGTTGCCGGGTGGACGGCAAGGTGACATCGATGCCCTCGGCGACAAGCACGGCCGCGTCCCGCTCGGCACGCAACGTCGCCAAGCGTTCGTCGTAACTGCGTTGGGCCTCGCCACGTGCCGCGTTGACGCGTTTACCGGCATCGGCGCGCTGGTCCTTGGGCACAGTGCCCAGCGCCTGTCGCGCCAGTGCTAACGGCGAGCGGTCACCAAGCTGCTCGGTTTTGATGCGCGCCAGGGTGTCGAGATCGTCGGCCAGCGCGATGGCCTCGCGGGCATCGTTGACTGCCTTGTCCAATGCTTCGGACGACAGGTCGACGGGTTGATCACCCACGCGGCGACACTCTCCTTGCTGACGAGGCTGTTCAGGCTCCCCGCATCGTCGGCAGGCGGGCTGCTTCCGCGCGGCACGGGTCGAGTGCCGATCATAAGTGATTCAGTGCAGCCGACTCGGCGCGCGCTTGGTTGCGCGGCGCGGCGAGCGGCGGAGGCTTAACCAGCCAGGACCGGCTGCGAACCGGGCAACGCGTCCTGGTCCACGACGGCAGATGCCGGCACTGCACGGCGCGCCCGCCACCGCTGGGCGATTTTGTACGCCACAAACGCACCCAGCGAGCCGACGACCGGCACAGCGGCAAGGGTCACCCAGTGATGAGCCAGGACCAGGAATCCGAAGCCCGAGGATGCCACCAGCATCAGCAACAGCACCGGCGTCCACTGGATCCGCTTACGGAAACGGGCCGAGACCAGCACGCCGAGGATCACCGCGACGGTGTGTCCCGCGTCGGTGAAATCCGCGCCGATGATCGCCGCAGCCAAGCCGGCCGATATCCACCAGCCGACCCAGGCCGGACGCCACCGCGACGGGATCGCCGCCGTCATCGCCCCAAGCACCGCGAGGGCGCCGTAGCTCATCCCCACGTCACTGGCTCGGGCGACCGAAACGGGCATCCAGCCCAACTTGACCGCCCCAGCGAGCGCGGCCGCCACCACCAGCGTCGCGCCGATATGGCCGACCAGGAACGCCACGATCAGCCGGATGGTGTGCAAATGCAGCTCCGCGAGGGCCAGCAGACACGTCAGGAAGGGCAACCAGAAGTAGAGCGGACCGGCGTCAACGACAAAGGCACTGCCCAGCAGTGTCCCGATGTGCCCGTGCGCCAGATTGTGCAGGTTGGTGCTGGCGCGCTGCACGATGACGTCGTGCGTGTGTTGGCCGAGCATCAGGATGGCGCAGCTGACGCCAAGGAGCACCGCCACATACCAGACGGTGAATTGGACCCGGGCGAGCCGGGAAAGGATGCCCCCAAACATTGATTCCATTATGGCCGTTAATATGTTTCGGCTTTGTTGTGTGCGGCTGTCAACTCGTTAAGAGTATTCCAGCCGATATATCGCTAAGTCGGCCGGGATGCCCGCAACCTTGGCCGCAAAAACCGGTTTACGTGCGCGTTTAGCGACGACACCCATCGCGTCGAGTTCGGTTTGCGGGATCAAATCCAGAGTTTGGCCTGAAATCATCACCCCGCCTTTGCTAGCGCGGTCCATGACGCGAGCGGCGATATTGACGTCGACACCCAACCAATCCGCAGCCAGCCGTTGTGGGTGCCCGGTGTGGATACCGACCCGCATCCGCGGCCGGTAACCCGCGACCTCGACCTCCTTCAAAGCCGTCTTGGCGGCCAATACCGCCTGCACAGCGACGGTCGGATTGCGGAACACCGCCATGATGCCGTCGCCCATCCGCTTGACGATGTGCCCGCCGGCATCCAGCAACGGCGGTTCGACGGCCCGTGCCACCTGCCGCAGCAGCGTCAGGGCGGCATCGTCACCGGCTTGCAGCGACCAGGTAGAGAAGCCGACCAGGTCGGTGAAGACCAGGGTCACTTCCGGGTTCGCCGGCCGCCGCGCAACGGCCTCGGTCAGCGCCTGCCACACCTGCAGCACGGTCAGACTGACCTCGCGCGACGCCGCATCGCGGTCCCCCAGCAGCCGGTCGGCGGCTCGCGCCGCGGCGCGCGGGCCTCCGTCGCCCGCGGTGGACAGCGGGTCACCGAAATCAGGATCGCCGGGCAACAGCCGTCGCGCCCTGCGGATGAAGGCCACCACCCCTGGGCTGTGATTCGTTGCACGCCACCAATGCGCCGCGTTGTTCAGGGAGGCAGCAGAACGCCGTTCCGAGGTGGTAGCTGAGGCCGCGGCCGCCGCAGGAGTCGCCAATTCGGGGTCCGTCTGCAAGGGCTCGGCCGGATCCGGATCGCGAGGCGCGAGTTCCACTTCGCAAGACTATGTAGATTCGGCTGAGCCGGGCAACGAGGGTCGCCGCGCTGTGTCACAGGTCGCAGTGAAACCGCCTGATCACGCGGTTGGCACGCCGGAGTGGAATCTTCATAACAGCGTCTCGCGCCGGGCGTCGAATCGTAGACAACGCGCGTTGTCAAAAGTTATCGTGAGGCCAGTAGTAGTAGGAGGCCGTGATGACTACCGCATCAACTCCGTCGGCTGACCCGCTCGGGCCAGATTCACTGACCTGGAAGTATTTTGGCGATCTGCGCACCGGAATGATGGGTGTGTGGATCGGCGCGATCCAAAACATGTATCCCGAACTCGGCGCGGGCGTCGAGCAGCATTCGATCCTGCTGCGCGAGCCCTTGCAGCGGGTGGCTCGCTCGGTCTACCCGATCATGGGTGTGGTCTATGACGGCGATCGCGCCGCCCACACCGGTCAGCAGATCAAGCACTACCACGACACCATCAAGGGAACTGACACCGCGGGGCGCCGCTATCACGCACTGGACCCAGAGACCTTCTACTGGGCGCACGCCACTTTCTTCATGCTCGTCGTCAAGGTCGCCGAGTATTTCTGCGGCGGCTTGACCGAGGCCGAGAAGCGACAGCTGTTCGACGAGCACGTGCAGTGGTACCGGATGTACGGAATGAGCATGCGGCCGGTGCCCAAATCGTGGGAGGAGTTCCAGGAGTACTGGGATCGGGTCTGCTGCGACGAGCTGGAAATCAACCAGGCCACCCTCGACATCTTCCAGATGCGAATCCCCAAGCCGAAGTTCATCTTGATGCCGACACCAATCTGGGATCAACTGTTCAAGCCGTTGGTGGCGGGTCAGCGCTGGATCGCGGCCGGGCTTTTCGAGCCGGCGGTACGCGAAAAAGCGGGGATGCGCTGGACACCGGGCGACGAGATGGTGTTGCGGCTGTTCGGCAAGATGGTCGAGCTGGCGTTCCTGGCCGTGCCCGACGAAATCCGCTTGCACCCGCGGGCGTTGGCCGCCTACCGCCGTGCCGAGGGACGAGTCGCCCGCGACGCGCCACTGGTCGAGGCACCGGGATTCGTGGGGCCGCCGCGCGACCGTCGCGGGCTACCAATGCACTATTTTCCGCCGAGCAAGTCGCTGTTCGAGCGCGCTGGATCGCTGATGCACACCACGCTCTCGCTGGCCGGTCTACGGCCCGCGAGAGGCCGCAGCAGGAAGGCCGCCTGAACCCTAAGGGCGCCTGGGCACACCCAGCGCCTGCGCGCTCTGGTATAGGCAGATCGCCGCGGCGGCAGCCACATTCAGGCTCTCGGCGCCGCCGGACATCGGGATGCGCAGCCGATGGTCGGCCTGCTTCGCAAGCTCGGCCGACAAGCCGTGTGATTCGGGCCCGAACAGCCACGCCGTCGGCGTGCCGAGCACCTCGTCGGCCTCGTCGAGACGCAGCTCGCCGTCCACCGTGGTCGCCAGCACCTGCAGGCCGGCGCCACGCAGCGCGGTGAGGGCCGCGCCGACATCGGGTGCGGCGACGACTGGGATCGAGAAGATACTGCCGGCGGAAGCACGCAGGCACTTGCCGTTGTAGGGGTCGACGCTGTGCCCGCCCAGGATCACCGCCGCCGCGCCCATCGCGTCGGCAATGCGAATGAGCGTCCCAGCATTGCCCGGCTCGCTGATTTCGACGGCGACCGCAATCAACCTGGGTGAGCCGGCCAGCACGTCGGCCAGCTGGATCGCCGGCAGTTCACATACCGCCACCAATCCCGCCGGAGTGACGGTGTCGGACAACGCTTTTGCCGCACGCTCGGTCACCAGATGGACGGGACACTGCTGGGCGGCAAGCAGCGACGCGTACCGCTGCTCAGCGAGCTCGGTGACGAACACGTCGCGGACCAGTCCCCGCGCCGACGCCGCCTCGACCAGATTGGGGCCCTCGGCCAGAAACCGCCCCGCCCGCCGCCGGCCGACATGGCGATTCAATTTGGCCGCCGCGGCCACCCTGTCCGAGCGTTCGGTGAGCACCGAAAGTCCGCGCTAAGCGGCTTCTCCCGAGGGAGCGTTGACATCGTTGGGCAGCGCCGCACGAGCGACCTCGACCAGCGCAGTGAACGCGCCAGCATCGGTGACCGCGATGTCGGCCAAGTTCTTTCGGTCGACGTCGACACCGGCCAACTTCAGGCCCTGGATCAGCCGGTTGTAGGTGATGTCGTTGGCGCGTGCGGCCGCATTGATCCGCGAGATCCACAACTTGCGGAATTCACCCTTGCGGGCACGGCGGTCGCGGTAGGCGTAGCCCAGCGAATGGAGCTGCTGCTCTTTGGCTTTGCGGTAGAGCCTGGATCGCTGGCCGCGATAGCCCTTCGAGGCTGACAGGACGCTGCGCCTCTTCTTGTGGGCGTTGACCGCCCGCTTTACGCGTGCCATGGATGTTCCTTAATCTCGTTCAGGCAGTAAGTAGTTCGTTAGAGGTCTAGTGCGGACGCCGGATGGGCGGCCCGCCGCTTGGCCTACTTCAGGTCAGCCGTCCAGTAATGCTTTGACGCGCTTGGTGTCGTTGGCTGACACCTCGGTGCGGCCATCAAGCCGCCGGGTGCGCTTCGACGCTTTGTGCTCGAGCAGGTGCCGACGACCGGCTTTCTGGCGGACGATCTTTCCGGTGCCGGTGCGCCGGAACCGCTTGGACGCGCCGCTGTGGGTCTTGGCCTTGGGCATGTTTCCTCAGTTCTGCTGTTCTGGTCAGTTCGGTGCAGGGCTGGTGTCGCCGGCTGCATCGGCGTCTGGTGCCGCCTCGACCCTCGGGTCGTCCGGGTGCTGCGCCTTGGCGCGAGTCTTGGCGCCGCGATGCGGTGCCAACACCATCGTCATGTTGCGGCCGTCCTGCTTGGCGGAGGTTTCGACGAATCCGTATTCGGCGACGTCGCTGCCCAGCCGCTGCAAGAGCCGGTAACCCAATTCGGGTCTTGACTGCTCGCGACCGCGGAACATGATCGTGACCTTGACCTTGGATCCGGCCTGCAGGAAGCGGATCACGTGGCCCTTTTTGGTCAGGTAGTCGTGGTCGTCGATCTTGGGCCGCAGCTTCTGCTCTTTGACCACGGTCTGCTGCTGGTTCTTGCGGGACTCGCGCTCCTTCTGCGCCGTCTCGTACTTGAACTTGCCGTAGTCCATGATCTTGCAGACCGGTGGTTTGGCGAGCGGGGCAACTTCGACAAGGTCGAGATCGGCGTCCGCGGCGACGCGGAGTGCGTCTTCGATGCGCACAATGCCTACCTGCTCCCCTCCCGGCCCAATCAACCGGACTTCAGGTACGCGGATGCGCTCGTTGACGCGGGTCTCAGTGCTGATGGGGCCTCCCTATGTGGTCTTTCAATTCTGACCAGCGCCGGCAATCGCCGGGATCAGCAAGAGAAACACCCACCATCAGCAAAAAAGCCCTGCAGAAGCAGGGCCCAATGCCGACCGATCACGGCTCAATGCCGCCCGCGTCATGCGCGGAACAGACACCCGAAAGTGCCTTTGACCGGACCGCTACGCCTTGAAATACTTCGTGGCTAACGGTGGGAGTGGGACTCCACTTAACTGTCCCTGGCATTCGCCGGGATGGTCGCGAGGGCAAGTTTAGCAGCCGCGAGCCGTCTTCCAGCACTTCTAGTGCCCAGCCGTCCGCGCGCAGGCCTCTGGCCTGCGGAAGAAGGGCGCGACGGCACACACACAATTTGTCTCGGCGACTCTCGCGCTTCGTCAGGCATTTCACGGGTTGAGGGAATATCCTCGCGGTCTGTGACACTCGCTACGCCTCGCTCGGGATCTCGCTCGCGGGGCCGGCCGAACTCGAGGTATCGCTGGATACCGGCGGCGGCCGGCTGGACCGTTGGCGTCATCGCGACCCTGTCGTTGCTGGCCAGCGTCTCGCCGCTGATCCGATGGGTGATCAGGGTCCCGCGTGAGTTCATCAACGACTATCTGTTCAACTTCCCCGACACCAGCATCGCGTGGGCGTTCGTGCTGGGGCTGCTGGCCGCCGCGCTAACCGCCCGCAAGCGCATTGCCTGGTGGATATTGCTCGGCAACATGGTCCTGGCGGCGTTCCTCAACGCCGCGGATATCGCTGCCGGCGACAACACCGCAGCCGAGAGCTTCGGCGAGAATCTCGGGTTCGCGACGCACATCGTGGCGATCGTCCTGTTGCTACTGAGTTATCGGGAGTTCTGGGCCAAAGTCCGCCGAGCGGCACTGGTTAAAGCCGCCGCGGTGTTGGTCGGCAGCGATCTGATCGGAATCCTGTTGTCCTGGGGTCTGGTCGAGCTGTTCCCCGGATCGCTCGCACGACAAGACCGCCTACCGTACGTGGCGAACCGCGTGGTCGGGTTCGCCCTCGCCGATCCCGACCTTTTCACGGGCAAGCCGCACGTTCTGCTCAATGCGATTTTCGGCTTGTTCGGCGCACTCGCGTTGATCGCGGCGACGATCGTGCTGTTTCAGTCGCAGCGCGCCGACAACGCGCTGACCGGTGAGGACGAATCGGCCATCCGCGGGCTGCTCGAGCTGTGGGGCAAGAACGACTCGTTGGGTTACTTCGCCACCCGTCGCGACAAGTCGGTGGTGTTCGCCCAAAGCGGCCGGGCTGCCATCACCTTCCGCGTCGAGGTGGGTGTCTGTCTGGCCAGCGGCGACCCGGTAGGTGACCCCAGGGCATGGCCGCAGGCCATCGACGCATGGCTGGGGTTGTGCAAGAGCTACGGCTGGGCGCCCGGGGTGATGGGCGCCAGTACGCAAGGGGCCCGGGTCTATCGCGAACGCGGCCTCAACGCGCTGGAGCTGGGCGATGAGGCCATCCTGCGGACCTCCGATTTCAGGCTGTCCGGACCGGACATGCGCGGGGTGCGCCAGGCCGTGACACGGGCGCGGAGAGCAGGGCTGACAGTACGCACCCGGCGGCACCGCGACATCCCCGCCGACGAAATGGCCGCCGTCCTGTCCCGCGCCAACGCTTGGCGCGATACCAATTCCGAGCGCGGATTTTCCATGGCGCTGGGCCGGCTTGGCGACCCGGCCGATGGGGATTGCATGCTCGTCGAAGCAGTCGACCGCGACGACCAAGTGGTCGCGATGCTGTCGCTGGTCCCCTGGGGGAACACCGGGGTCTCTTTGGATTTGATGCGTCGTTCCCCGCATTCCCCCAACGGCACCATCGAACTCATGGTCAGCGAGCTCGCCCTGACCGCCGAACGGCTTGGGGTCAACCGCATTTCGCTGAACTTTGCGATGTTCCGATCGGCGTTCGAACAGGGCGCCCAACTCGGTGCCGGCCCGATCGCCCGACTGTGGCGCGGACTGTTGTTGTTCTTTTCCCGTTGGTGGCAGCTGGAGACGTTGTACCGCTCCAACATGAAGTACCAACCGGAATGGGTGCCGCGCTACGCCTGCTACGAAGATGCCCGGTTGATTCCCCGGGTCGGGGTCGCCTCGGCGATGGCCGAAGGCTTCCTGATACTGCCGTTCAGCCGCCGGGACAAGGAGCACACCGGACATCACTCGGCCGTGCCGGAACGCCTGGCGGAATCCGGGCTGCTGAATCAGGATGGCAGCACGCCGGATGTCAGCGGTCTGCAGCGAGCGCACGAGGCCAGCGAAGAAGAAATGAAATCTCGCCTGCCCGAACAGGTGCGGGTGCGGATGGCCAAGCTGAAGACGTTGCAACACAACGGCGTTGATGCCTACCCGGTGGGTTCGCCGCCCAGCCACACTGTCGCCCAGGCGATGGACGCCGACGACCAGGACACCGTCTCGGTGTCCGGCCGAATATTGCGGATACGCGATTTCGGCGGTGTGCTTTTCGCCCAGTTGCGGGACTGGTCTGGGGAAATGCAAGTGCTGCTGGACAATTCACGCTTGGAAGAGGGCCGTACCGCGGACTTCCATGCGGCCATCGATCTTGGTGACCTGATTGAGGTAACCGGGAACATGGGCTTCAGTAAAAACGGGACCCGATCGTTGGTGGTGCGCGACTGGCGGATGATCGGTAAGTGCCTGCGGCCGCTGCCGAACAAGTGGAACGGGCTGACCGACCCGGAAGCACGACTGCGCAGCCGCTATGTCGACCTGGCGGTGAACAACGAGTCACGTCAACTGATGGCGGCTCGCAGCAGTGTGTTGCGCTCGGTGCGCGAAACCCTGTTCGCCAAGGGGTTCATCGAGGTGGAAACCCCGATCCTGCAGCAGATCCACGGCGGAGCCGCAGCTCGGCCCTTCGTCACCCATATCAATGCGTACGACATGGACCTGTTCTTGCGCATCGCGCCGGAGCTTTACCTGAAACGGTTGTGTGTCGGCGGCGTGGAGCGCGTGTTCGAACTGGGCCGGGCCTTCCGCAATGAGGGTGTCGACTTCAGCCACAACCCCGAGTTCACCTTGCTGGAGGCCTACCAGGCCCATGCCGATTACCGGGTGTGGATCGACGGCTGCCGTGAGCTGATCCAGAACGCCGCTGAAGCCGCCAACGGTGCGCCGACCGTGATGCGGCCCCGTGTCGACGGTGCGGCCAACGGGGTCGATGCCCGGCTCGAGCCGGTTGATATCTCCGGCACCTGGCCGGTGAAGACCGTGCACGACGCGGTGTCCGAAGCGCTGGGTGAGCACGTCGACACCACCACGTCGCTGGCCGCGCTGCGCAAACTGTCCGATGCCGTGCACATCCCGTATCGCGACCATTGGGACGCCGGGGCGGTGGTGCTGGAGCTCTATGAGCACCTGGTTGAGAGCCAGACCGAGCAGCCCACGTTCTACATCGACTTCCCCACCTCAGTCTCGCCGCTGACCCGGCCGCACCGCAGTCAACCCGGTGTCGCCGAGCGGTGGGACCTGGTGGCGTGGGGTGTAGAGCTGGGCACCGCCTACAGCGAGCTCACCGACCCGGTGGAACAGCGGCGTCGCTTGCAGGAGCAGTCGCTGTTGGCCGCCGGTGGTGACCCCGAGGCAATGGAACTCGACGAAGACTTCCTGCAGGCCATGGAATACGCGATGCCGCCGACCGGCGGGCTCGGGATGGGCATCGATCGGGTCGTCATGCTCATAACTGGCCGCAGCATCCGCGAGACGTTGCCGTTTCCGCTGGCCAAGCCGCATTAATCGCGGGCTCAGAACTCGGGCGACACGGCAGGCGACTTCGCCGAAATTGTTCCAGAAATGTTAATAATCGATCACAATGGTTCGCGTGACAGGCTCGACGCCCGATACCACGGCGCAGTGGTTGGCAAGCGGTCACACCTCTTTGATGCACGGCTGGGTGCCCATCACCGTCCAGGCCCTCACCGCGATGGTGCTGACGCTGGCCGTCGGCTGGCGCTCACCACGGTGGCGGATGGTGTGGCTGCCGCTGGCCGCGTTGGTCGGCGGTAGTGCGGCCTACGGCGCGCATTGGTTCATCGTCGACCGCGGTCTGTCGGAGGAACCGGCTCCGTTGGCGTTGTGGTGGTGGATCGCAATGGCAGGACTTGCCGCGGCGGTGCTGATCCTCGGCTGGCGCAGCGCGCACCGCTGGCGCCGGGCCGCGACACTGATAGCCATACCGCTGTGCCTGCTCAGCGCGGTGCTGGTGCTCAACTTGTGGATCGGCTACTTCCCCACGGTGCAGTCCGCCTGGAACCAGCTCACCTCGGGTCCGCTGCCCGACCAGACCGACCAGGCCACCGTTGCAGCCATGGCCGCCAAAGGCACCCGGCCGCCGCATGGCAGCGTGATACAGGTCGTTATCCCCTCGGACGCATCGCATTTCAAGCACCGCGGCGAACTGGTGTACCTACCGCCCGAATGGTTTGCCAGCAGCCCACCCCCGCCGCTGCCGACCGTGATGATGATCGCCGGTCAGTTCAACACGCCCGCGGACTGGACCCGCGCCGGCAACGCGATCAGAACGATGGACAGCTTTGCTGCCGGGCACGACGGCAAGGCGCCGGTACTGGTCTTCGTCGATTCCGGCGGGGCTTTCAACAACGACACCGAATGCGTCAACGGAATCCGCGGAAACGCGGCTGACCATCTGACCAAAGACGTTATCCCGTATATGGTCTCGGCTTTCGGTGTCAGCTCCGACCGGTCGAACTGGGGCGTTGCCGGCTGGTCGATGGGCGGTACCTGCGCGGTGGACCTGACCGTAATGCATCCGGACAAGTTCAGCGCGTTTCTCGATGTCGCCGGTGACTACTTCCCGAATGCCGGCAACAAGACGCAAACCATCGCCCGACTGTTCGGCGGAAACGCCGACGCCTGGGCGACATTCGACCCGAGCACGGTGATCGATCGGCACGGCCAGTACAACCAGGTGGCCGGCTGGTTCGCGATCTCGTCGGAAGGTTCGGCGGTGCAACGGCGCCAGTTCGCAATCACCGATACCGGTTCGATGCGGCTGGCCGGCCGCGAGGCCGCAGCCAACCCGAGCAATCAAATCGCGGCTGCCTATTCGCTCTGTGCGCTCGGCCGCGCCAACGGCATCGACTGCGCGGTTGTCGCTCAGCCGGGTAAGCACGACTGGCCGTTCGCGGACCGGGTTTTCGAGGCGGCGCTGCCCTGGCTCGCCAGTCAGCTGGGCACTCCGGGGATTGCGCGAGTTGCGTTGCCGAACGCGTCGTCTACCGGCACGACGGTGGTGCCGGCTCAGCGTTCCAACAGCGCCGGCAAGTAGTCGCAGTAGCGTGACGGCATGCCCGACGAACCAGAAACACCACCGCCCGACCCCGGGTACGACAGCGCGGGTGTGCCGACCTTCGAATCCGTCCGCGAGAAGATCGAATCCCGCTACGGAACTTCGCTGGGCGCGGCAGAACTCGACGCGGAAAGTACCGAGGGGCGTGGCGTCGAGGAGCAATACGAGGAGCGCCAGCGCGCGGCGGCCGAGCGCCTAGCGCAGATTCGCGAGTCGATGCGCTCCGACGAGAGTTAGCCGGTCATCCAGTCGACCTGGTCACATCGTTGCGATGCGAACGGTCACGTCGTGTACGGTTACATCCATCGCTCGCATTACAAGTTGTTGATGCCAGCGGCGTCGTAGATGCCCTCACCGGGCTCCGAATGCAGATGTACCTCATCCGCACAGGTTCTTTTACGGCGATCGATATTGCCCGCCGGCAATCTCGCCATCCAGTGCCGTATGTCTCCGTATGAAACCCGGAGCGCTGCACAACCCCCAATCTGAAAGATCAATACATGACCATGCAGCAATCCTTCGCCGATCTCGGCGTGGGCCAACCGATGATTGATGTGCTCACTGCACGCGAAATCATCACCCCCTTCCCGATCCAGGTTGCGACTCTGCCCGACACTCTGGCGGGGCGAGACGTGCTGGGCCGAGGCAAGACCGGTAGCGGCAAAACGCTCGCCTTTTGCATCCCACTTGTTGACCGACTGGCACGTATGCGAAATACACGCGGGCCCAAGGGCTTAATTCTCGCTCCCACACGTGAGCTGGCATCCCAGATCGCCGCCGTCCTTGAGCCGTTGGCGGCCGCCTACAACCTGAAGGTCACCACTATCTACGGCGGCGTGCCGCAAAATCGCCAAGCCGCAGCCCTGAGGTCGGGCGTCGACATCGTCGTGGCTTGCCCGGGACGGTTAGAGGACCTGATGAAGCAGCGCCTCATCAGCCTCGACATGATCGAAGTGACCGTGCTTGACGAGGCCGACCACATGGCCGACCTCGGATTCTTGCCCGCAGTCACCCGAATCCTGGCAGCGACGCCCGATCGCGGGCATCGGATGCTGTTCTCTGCGACCCTCGATAATGACGTCGACAAGCTGGTCAAGCGATTCCTGCGCAACCCGGTGACGCACTCCGTCGATACGGCCGATTCACCAGTGCCTGCCATGACCCACCACGTGTTTCATGTCGCCGGCGCCGACGCCAAAAAAGAACTCGTGCACCGCCTCGCCTCCGGGACGGGCCGGCGGCTGTTGTTCATGCGCACCAAGCATCAGGCCCGCAGGCTTGCCAAACAGCTCACCGAATCCGGAGTTCCATCGGTTGACCTGCACGGCAACCTTTCTCAACCGGCCCGCGAACGTAACCTCGCGGCATTCAGCACCGGCCAGGCGCGAGTCCTGGTGGCCACGGACATCGCCGCTCGTGGCGTGCACGTGGACGGGGTTGAACTCGTCGTCCATGTGGATCCTCCGGCCGACTACAAGACCTACCTGCACCGCTCTGGCCGCACGGCACGCGCCGGTAGCGCGGGCAATGTCGTCACCGTCGCGCTTCCCGAACAACGCAATGAGCTTCAGGCGATGATGCGGAAAGCAAACATCGACGTGCGTCCCCAACAAGTCGCTGCCCATTCCGCGCAGGTGCAAGCACTCGTTGGCGACCCCGCGCCCTACCAGGCTCCGGCCCCGAAGGCTGAGCCGCCACGCAACTCGACCGAACGCAACGGCAGCCGATCACACAAGCGTCGATCGACGGTTGCCCAGAAGCACAAAACCGTTGGGGCCGGGCGTGTTCCGGTCGCCGTGACCGTCGGCGGCACTCGGCAAAACGGCGCACCGCAGCGTCGCCGCCCGGCTGCCGGAAAGTCGGCACGATAACGGCCCGCGATGCCAACGCCACCCGTAGGCACAGTGTCCCGCGAGTTTCCGAAACCCGCTATCTACCAAGGGATCTAGACGGCAGCAATTATCCTGCTATTTTGTGTTACGGTTAACCAAGGATGTATAAGTTACATCCACTTTCAATTAAGGAAATACAGTATGACGCAGGGAACTGTGAAGTGGTTCAACTCCGAAAAAGGTTTCGGATTCATCGCGCCTGATGGCGGCGCAAAGGACGTCTTCGTCCATCACTCCGAGATCCAATCGAGCGGTTTTCGCACGCTTGAGGAGAACCAGCGAGTCCAGTTCGAGATCACCCAGGGACCTAAAGGTCCTCAGGCCGTCGGAGTGACCGCAGTCTAGCGAACGCAGCACGTAAAACCCTGGGGCTGACCATGTCATTGGTCGACCCCGGGGTTTCGCGCGTCCGTCGAGCGACGTTCACTGAACACGCTCGGCGATTGCAGTTCTCCCCCTTGATGGCTTCGCCTCCGGTGGCGGACGATGACCGGATGGTTGCTCTCGAAGAAGATCACCTGGTTGTCTCTACGGCAGGCATGGCGACAACGATCCAGGGGGCGCACGCACGATGACCGACACCGGCACTACCCGCGTCGCGGTCTACCTTGACTTCGACAACATCGTGATCTCCCGCTACGACCAGGTGCACGGCCGCAACTCGTTCCAGAAGGACAAGACAAAAGGGCTCGAGAAGGACCGGTTGCAGTCGGCGACCGTCGACGTCGGTGCCATTATCGACTTCGCCTCGTCGTTCGGCACACTGGTGCTCACCCGCGCCTACGCGGATTGGTCCGCCGACGTCAACGCCGCGTACCACGGCCAGCTCGTCGGGCGCGCGGTCGATCTCGTTCAACTGTTTCCGGCTGCTGCCTACGGCAAAAACGGCGCCGACATCCGCCTCGCCGTCGACGCGGTCGAGGACATGTTCCGGTTGCCCGACCTGACCCATGTGGTGATCGTCGGCGGCGATTCCGATTACATCGCGTTGGCGCAGCGATGCAAGCGCCTTGGCCGCTACGTGGTGGGTATCGGCGTGGCCGGTGCCAGCAGCCGGTCACTGGCGGCCGCCTGCGACGAGTTCGTCACCTACGATGCGCTGCCCGGGATACCCACCCCCGCAGTGCAATCCGCCGAACCCGTGAAACGCGGGCGCCGCCGCAACGCCGCCGAACCCGACGACGACGATCAGGCGCCGGCCGACGCACTGGCCGCAGCCACCGGGTTGCTCGAACGCGCGCTGCGCATCGGGCAGGAAAAGGACGACACCGAGTGGCTGCACAATTCGGCGGTCAAAGCCCAGATGAAACGGATGGACCCGTCGTTCAGCGAGAAAGCCTTGGGCTTCAAATCATTCAGCGATTTCCTGCGATCCCACAGCGACCTCGTCGACCTCGATGAGACCAGCACGACTCGACTTGTGCGGTTGCACAGCGACGGCCCCTAGATCGGATATTGACCGGTGCTGTCGATCGGAGGATCCTCAAGGCGATCAGGGGACGATCCCCGGACGGTCGACACCGTCGGCCTACCACGACGGCCCGGGAGAGCAATGAGTTCCGAACACGCAACAGAACGGGTGCCGTTGTCAGAGATCCGAGAGGGTGACATGCTCCTGAATCCGAAGTCCGGCAGGTGGATCAAAATCACGCACACGGATTCAGCCGGCTCGCATCGTGTCTACTACGGCGACGGAGGCGAACAGATCGATTCCCGGTTCGTTCCAGGCATGGTCAATCGCCAGGTGAGAGAATAATCTCCGCGCCAATTAGGCTGTACTGCACCCAGTTTCAGTGCTAGCGCCCACCATTGTGGGCGAGTATCGCTGTCGCTAATCCGCGTCGACCCATGTCGTTGCCCACCTCCGCCACGTACGATCGTTGCGCCGTGTTCCGGAACCTATGCTCGGATGCGGTCTCTGGCGCGTCATCGGAGGTAGCGCTGAGAAACCGGTCCGGCAGCGAGAGTTTGCAAATTGTGCGCACGGTGAGCAGGAACTGGCGATGCAACGGGCCCGTCGTGTACGGCAGGTCGTAGCTGACGCACAACGCGCGCACCCGCTCGGCGATCTCCGGGTACCGGTTACTCGGCAGATCAGGGAAAATATGGTGTTCGATTTGGTAGCAGAGGTTTCCGCTCATGAACGCCATCACCCTGCCGGCCCGGAAGTTCGCGGTCCCCAGCATTTGCCTCAGATACCATTCCGGCTTCGTCTCGCCCACCAGTACTGACGGGTCGAACTTCTCCGCTCCGTCGGTGAAGTGACCGCAGACGATGACGATGTACGCCCACACGTTGCGCAGACCGTTGGCGATCACGTTGGCCCCCAAGGTGCGCCACCACCGCCGTCGACTCAGCGCCGGAAAGACCACGTAGTCCTTGCCGATCTGCCGAGCCATCTTGCGGAGCAGCACCGAGCGGTGCGCAACCTTAGCCGCGTCCGTCGTCTCGCGTTCCTGTACCGACAACAAACCGTGCAGTGCGACGCCCCACTCGAATAACAGCGCCAGCAGCAGCGCGCGCCCCGCCTGCGTCCACGCGTGCGGCTGCCACGCCTCGTCTCGGGTCACCCGCAGGACGCGGAAACCGAGGTCGTCGTCGACGCCGACGACGTTCGAAAAGACGTGGTGCTTGTAGTTGTGGGAGCTCTGCCACTGTGATGCGACACCGGCCATGTCCCACTCCCAGGTATTGGAATGGATTTCGGGGTCGTTCATCCAATCCCATTGACCGTGGCTGATGTTATGACCGAGTTCCATGTTCTCGATGCACTTGGCCGCGGCCAAGGCAGCCGTTCCGACGGCCCAGCCGAACTTGCCTCTGCTGCCACCGATGACCAGCCTCGCCGCGACCTCGATACCTCGGTGAAAAGCGATGGCGCGCTTGATGTATGCCCGATCGTCGGCACCGCGCGAAGACTCGATATCGGAACGGATAGCTTCCAACGCAGCCCCGAACTCCTCGAGGTCTGCACCGCTCAGATGGGCATATTCAGGTACGTCAGTGATGGCCATCGACGCTCAACGCAATTCGCGCACATTGGCGCAAGGCGTTCGCGCGGCGACGAACAGTCGGGGATGGTTTGCCAGCCGCAGCATTGTGGGGCACGTCCGATCTGTTTGGGTCCTACGTTGCGCGCGCGAGAAGAGGTTGGGCGCGAGGTCAGCTAAGCGAGAATGTCTCAATCGGCACAGCAGAACCGCGGCACCGAGCCACCAGAGTCGGACAGCAGGGCACCATGCAGCACCGAACATTTCCCGGAACGTACTGATCCGAGGCACGGTTGCGCCATCTGGTTGAACACCTGCCTTACCCCCCCGGGCGTTGCTTGATCTCGGAGCCTACATGAGCCGCACGATATGCGGATATGCGAATGCTTTCTGGTGCCTGGTCGTGATTTTCCTGCAATACAAGGTGACCGGCCTACGCTGACCGCAGGAGCGAGCGCAAGGGGGCGCCAATGCGACAACTGAGTTGGACCGACGACATGATGTTGCGCGCGGAGACGCCGGCGACGCCGTTACAGATCCAGCTGCTGCTGATCTATGACCCGTCGACCGCCCCGGGCGGCAAGGTGACCTTCAAGGGGATTCTCGAGGAACTCGACGCTCGGATGCACCTCGCGGAGGTCTTCCGGCGGCGATTGACCGAGCTGCCCGGTGGCTGGCACAGGCCCTACTGGGTAGACGACCCCAGCTTCGACCTCGAGTATCACGTCCGCCATATCGGGCTGCCCCAGCCCGGTGACTGGCGACAACTCTGTATCCAGGTCGCACGGCTGCATGCCCGACAGGTCGACCTGCGCCGGCCGCCTTGGGAGATCACCGTCATCGAGGGGTTGAACTGCGTGCCGGGCGTACCCAAGGGGTCGTTCGCAATGGCGTTGAAACTGCACCACTGTGCGGTCGACGGGATGGCCAGCGTTCAGATGATCGCGGCATTGCATGACCTTGCCGCTGATAGCCCCCGCCCCGCTGGACCCGACAGTCCTTGGCAGCCCGCCCCGCTGCCCTCGACCGCCGAATTGCTATCCCGCACGGCGATCAACGCGGCGCTGCAGCCAGTGCGGACGAGTAACATTCTCGCGTCCAGCGCCCCCAAGGCGGTCCGCGGCTTAGTGGGTCTACCGGGCAAGCTGATCGGAGGCGTGGTGCGGACGGCCACGCGCGGGAGTGTGCCGTCATTTCCTCCGAAGACCCGCTTCAATCAAACGGTGTCGCCGCATCGGGTCTTCGATGCGCGGTTTCACCCGCTCGCCGATTTCAAACGGATCAAGGCGAGGGTGCCCGGCGCAACGATCAACGACGTCGCGCTCGCCTACGTCGGCGGTGCCCTCCGCGCGTATCTAGACGGCCACGGTGAGCTGCCCGATGAATCGCTCGTCGCAGCCTGCCCGATGTCAATGCGCAAGGCGGACGATACGAGCAGCAACGGGAACGTCCTATTCGGCCGGCTGCAGACGCTCGGCACCGACATCGCCGATCCGCTCAAACGACTCGAAGCGATCGCCGAATCGACCGCGGGAAGCCGTTCCGGGTCGGATTCGACCAGAACCCAGCTCCTCGAATTGATCGGCACAGTGCCGACCTCACTGCTCGGGATGACGGCAAAGGCCGCCAGTGCGCTTCCGTTCTCTGGCCCGACGATCGCCAACACGACCGTCACCAACGTGCCCGGCCCAACCGAACCGCTGTTCTTCAGCGGTGCCCGACTGGTACGCGTGGCCGGACTCGGACCGCTGGTAGCCGGCTTGAACCTGATCCATGTCGTGGCGAGCTACCACGGAACGTTGTCGATCAGTGCTACCGCGGATCGCGACGCCTTGCCAGACCCCGCCAGGTACGCCGAATGTATGGAGCAGGCCTTTCAAGAGTTGCTCGCGGCCGCGGACTGAACCTCGAGAGCTCAGGCGCTGACTTTGCGACGGCGGGTGGAACGCTTCCGCGCGCCGGACGGTGTGGTGCTGCGTCCGACGACCTCGGCGAGAAACTTTCCGGTGTAGCTTTCCGGCACTGCGGCGACATCTTCCGGAGAGCCTTCGGCGACGATCGTTCCGCCCCCGGCACCGCCCTCCGGCCCCATGTCGACAATCCAGTCCGCCATCTTGATGACGTCCAGGTTGTGCTCGATCACGATGACCGTATTGCCTTTGTCGACAAGGCCGTTGATCACGCTGAGCAGCTTGCGGATGTCGTCGAAATGCAACCCCGTCGTAGGCTCGTCGAGGATGTAGATGGTGCGACCGGTCGAGCGCTTCTGCAATTCCGCGGCCAGCTTGACCCGCTGCGCCTCGCCGCCGGACAGCGTCGGGGCCGGCTGGCCGAGCCGGACATAGCCGAGGCCGACGTCGACCAGCGTGCGCAGATAACGGTGAATGCCGGAGATCGGCTCGAAGAACTCCGCCGCTTCTTCGATCGACATGTCCAGCACTTCGGAGATGGTCTTGCCCTTGTAATGCACCTCAAGGGTTTCCCGGTTGTACCGGTCGCCGTGGCACACCTCGCACGGCACGTACACGTCGGGCAGGAAGTTCATCTCGATCTTGATGGTGCCGTCGCCCGTGCACGCCTCACAACGACCGCCCTTGACGTTGAAGGAGAACCGACCAGGTTGGTAGCCACGGACTTTGGCCTCGGTGGTGGCCGCGAACAGGGTACGGATCTTGTCGAACACCCCGGTATAGGTGGCCGGATTGGATCGGGGCGTGCGCCCGATCGGCGACTGGTCGACCCGGACCAGCTTATCCAGATGGTCCAGCCCGGTGACCCGGGTATGCCGGCCGGGAACCTGGCGGGCGCCGTTGAGCCGGTTGGCCAGCACGGCCGCCAGGATGTCGTTGACCAAAGTCGATTTGCCAGAACCGGATACACCGGTCACCGCGGTCAGCACGCCCAACGGAAACGACACGTCGATGTCCCGCAAATTGTGCTCCCGGGCGCCGACGACGGTGAGTTGACGCTTCCGGTCGACGGGACGGCGCATCGCGGGGGCTTCGATGCGCTCCCGGCCCGATAAGTAGGCGCCGGTGATCGACTCCTTGTTGGCCAGCAGGTCGCTATAGGTTCCGCTGTGCACGATGTTGCCGCCGTGCTCGCCGGCACGCGGGCCGATGTCGACAATCCAGTCCGCGTGCGCGATGGTGTCCTCGTCGTGCTCGACGACGATCAGGGTGTTACCCAAATCCCTTAAGCGAGTGAGGGTTTCGATGAGACGACGGTTGTCGCGCTGGTGCAGACCGATGGACGGTTCGTCGAGCACGTAGAGCACTCCGACCAGGCCGGAGCCGATCTGGGTGGCCAGCCGGATGCGTTGGGCCTCACCACCGGACAGCGTGGCCGCAGCGCGGGACAGTGACAAGTACTCCAATCCGACATCGAGCAAAAAGCCGAGCCGCGACTGGATTTCCTTGAGTACCTGCCCCGCGATCGCCTGCTCGCGCGAACCAAGCGTGAGCGCATTCAGGAAATCCGAACAATCCGAGATGGACAGCTCGCAGACTTCGGCGATGGACTTCGCGCCACGCTCCCCCGCGGTCAGCGTCACCGCCAGAATCTCCGGCTTGAGCCGGGTTCCTTCACACACCGGGCAGGGCACGTCACGCATGAAACCCTCGTAGCGTTCCTTCATCTGCTCGGACTCGGTCTGCTCCAACTTGCGTTCCAGAAACGCCAGCACGCCTTCGAAATCGGCGTAGTAGGAACGGGTTCGGCCGTACCGGTTGCGATAGCGCACATGGACCTGATGGTCAGAACCTTCGAGAATCGCCTTGCGGGCCTTGGCCGGCAGTTTGCGCCATGGCGTGTCGACGTCGAATCCCAGCGCATCGCCGAGTCCGGCCATCATCCGGATGAAGTATTCCGCGGTGTGACCCGTCGACCACGGCGCCACCGCGCCCTCGGCCAGCGTGCGGTCCGGGTCGGGTATCACCAAATCGGGGTCGACCTCTTTGCGGATTCCCAAGCCGACGCACTCGGGACAGGCACCGTACGGCGAGTTGAAGGAAAACGACCGCGGTTCCAGGTCGTCGACGGCCAGCGGATGTCCGTTGGGGCAGGCCAACTTTTCGGAGAACCGCTGCTCGCGGGGATGGTCATGCTCGTCGCGATCGTCCGGGAACTCCAGCACCACGATGCCGTCGGCCAGGTTCAGCGCGGTTTCCACCGAATCGGTGAGCCGCTGCTTGGCGGTCGCCTTGACGGTGAGGCGATCGACCACCACCTCGATGTCGTGCTTTTCCTGCTTTTTCAGCTTTGGCGGGTCGGCCAGCGGATGCACGACGCCGTCCACCCGCACCCGGCTGTAACCCTGCGCGTTGAGCTTGTCGAACAGGTCCGCGAATTCGCCCTTGCGAGTGCGCACTACCGGGGCGAGTACCAGAAACCGAGTGCCCTCGGCCATGGCCAGCACCTGGTCGACGATCTGTTGGGGCGTCTGACGGGCGATCCGCTCACCGCAGACTGGGCAGTGTGGCGTGCCCGCGCGCGCATACAGCAATCGCAGATAGTCGTACACCTCGGTGATCGTGCCGACCGTCGATCTCGGGTTGCGGTTGGTCGATTTCTGGTCGATGGACACCGCCGGAGAGAGGCCCTCGATGAAATCGACATCGGGTTTGTCCATCTGCCCCAGGAATTGACGGGCGTACGCCGACAGCGATTCCACGTAGCGCCGCTGTCCCTCGGCGAAGATGGTGTCGAACGCCAGTGACGACTTACCCGATCCGGACAGCCCGGTGAAGACGATCAACGCATCGCGCGGCAGGTCGAGGTCGACGCCGCGCAGGTTGTGCTCACGGGCACCTTTGACGATCAGGCGGTCAGCCACACTGCCTCTTTCACTGAAACTATTACTTGCCTCGCGACGGTTACTGCGCACGGCGCATTCCATGCTAGGTGCCCCCACCGACAAGGCGCCCATCCCAGGCCAGGGACCAAGTAGCGTGAGCTTTATGACTCTCGTTGACGACAACTACACCGGACACGTCGCCCCTGGTAACCCCGCCCGTCGCACCTTGCCCGGGGCCACGATCCTCAAGGCGTCGGTGGGCCCCATGGACAACAACGCCTATTTGGTGACATGTTCCGCCACTGGGGAAACACTTCTGATCGACGCCGCCAACGACGCCGACGTCCTGATCGACCTGGTCCAACGGTATGCCCCGAAGGTATCGCTGATCGTGACCAGCCATCAGCACTTCGACCACTGGCAAGCGCTGGAGGCGGTGGCCGCTGCCACCGGAGCGCCGACCGCCGCCCACGAGATCGACGCCGAACCGCTACCGGTCAAACCGGATCGTTTGCTGGCCAACGGTGACACCGTGCAGATCGGCAAGCTGACCTTCGACGTCATCCACTTGCGCGGGCACACCCCCGGATCGATCGCGCTGGCCCTCGACGGGCCGGCGACCGGCGGCGTCACGCAGTTGTTCACCGGCGACTGCCTCTTCCCCGGAGGGGTGGGCAAGACCTGGCAGCCGGGTGACTTCACCCAGCTGCTCAACGACGTCACCAGCCGGGTGTTCGAGGTGTATCCGGATTCCACGGTCATCTATCCCGGCCACGGCGACGACACGGTATTAGGCACAGAACGCCCCCACG
>Ga0208987_1000057_pt1 | contig 27563 bp, 27 predicted proteins | sample MedBloCARef_O2_FD_187845 | JGI IMG/M metagenome (GOLD analysis project Ga0208987, IMG submission 187845) | Forest soil microbial communities from El Dorado National Forest, California, USA - Mediterranean Blodgett CA Ref_O2 (SPAdes) (version 2) | ecosystem: Environmental > Terrestrial > Soil >... | reverse complement strand
TTCTCGAACGTCTGCATGACCTGATTTAGTCAGTCCACACTGGACAGTTTTAGCTGTCTAGTTTAGGGTGGTCGCATGGATGGCATCGGCGAATCCGCTGGAGCCGCCGCCCGAGACCTTCGGGTGGTGTTCAGCCGCCTACGGCGCCGGTTGAGAGATGTCGCGATCGATGGCGATCTGACACCGTCGCAGACAGCGGTGCTTATCCGGCTTTGGAAAGAGGGGGCATCGTCGGCCAGCACATTGGCAGGCGCGGAGCGGGTACGCCCCCAATCGATGGCAACCATAGTGGCCGCCCTGGACCAACGCGGGCTCATCGAGCGCACACCCGACCCTGAAGATGGTCGGCGCCAAGTGCTCTCGTTGACCAAGGCGGGCCGACAGCGCGCCGAGAGCGACCATAAGGTGCGGGAGGAGTGGCTGGCACGCGCTATGCAGGACCGCTACTCCGAGCGCGAGCGTCGCGTCATCCTCGACGCGCTTTCCCTGCTCGAGAGATTGACCGACTCCTGAAAGGACGCTGACTGCAATGGAATTAGCGGTGCACTTCATCGACTTCCTACCCGGCGACCCGGCAAAGCTGGGCCCGACATTGGCCGACGCGGCCAAAGCCGCCGAACAAGGCGGTGCCACACTGTTCACCCTGGCCGACCACTTCTTTCAGATGGAAAAACTCTGGCCGGCCGAGAACCCGTTCCTCGAGGGCTATACGTCGCTGGGTTTCCTTGCCGCGCAAACGACGACGATCGACCTGAGCTTGTTGGTCACCGGAGTCACCTACCGCTATCCGGGAGTACTGGCCAAAGCCGTCACCACCCTTGACGTGCTATCGCAGGGCCGGTCGATGTTGGGGCTCGGCGCGGCCTGGTATGACCGCGAACACGCGGCCCTCGGCATTGCCTATCCGCCGTTGCGCGAACGGTTCGAGATGCTCGAAGAGACGCTGCAGATCTGTCAGCAGATGTGGAGCGACAACGACGGGCCATACACCGGCAAGCACTACCAGTTGGCCGAGACAATCTGTGCGCCGCAACCAATTCGGCGTCCCCCGGTGCTCATCGGCGGCGACGGTGAGAAGAAGACGCTACGGCTGGTCGCACAGTACGCCGACGTCTGGAACAGCACCGTGCCGGAAGTCGACGGGCTCAAACACAAGATCGACGTGCTGAACCGGCACTGCGACACGGTGGGTCGAGACCCCGACGAAATCCGCAAGACGGTCGGCCTTTTGGTGGTCGACCCGTTCGCGGACATCGACGGGTACCTGCAAACCGCAGAAGGCTACGCCAAGCTGGGTGTCGACATGATCAACGCCGGGCCGGTCCCCGGCAACCCCGACCCGGTCGGCTACATCCGACGTCTCGGCGACGAACTGGTGCCCAGGCTCGCCGAGATAGGTTGAGCGCCAAGCAGTCCTACGCCGCGAAGAGAGCCGCAACCGGCGGCTGGTCGATAGTGATGACCACCGCGGCGGGTGCGCCCGAAGTCGTCGTCTGCGTATTGGAAGCGGCGATCACCGCGATGATCCCGTAGATGATGCTTCCGACGATGACAAGCGCGCCGATGATGATCCCGGCGAGCGCCAAACCGCGGCCACTTTGCCCGCTCTGCTTGATCTGGTTCAGCGAGATGAAGCCGAAGATCAACCCGAGGACGGGTCCGATGACGCACAGCCAGCCCAACAAAGAGGACACCAACGAGGCGATCGCCATCGTGTTGGTACCAGTTGGTTGTTGGGGCGGCGGGTAACCTCCGCCTGGCGGTGGGTAACCCGGTCCCGGCGGCGGATAACCACCCGGTGGCGGCGGCGGGTAGCTGGGCGGTTGTTCCGTCAAGGAAGCCTCCTAGGCTGGGGTTAAGTGGGACACACTCTACGCTGCGGGTCGTTGCTTGTCGCCCAATAAATTCGCCTGTTAGGCCGGGTAGCGCGAGTAGCAGGCGTCCATGTTTCCGGCCACGCCGCCGCGGAACGCAGCGATGCGAGTGAACCCGGCCGGCACGCTGGTGCCGTCCGCGTCGCTGGCGACCAAGTGGTTGGTGAGCAGGCCGGAAACCGCTTCATCGAGATCGCCTGCGGTCAGCAACAACTCCTTGTGCGAGGGCGTGTCGATCGGTTCGGCCATCTTGCGGTGCACGACGCCGGTCAGGCACGCCGTCCGCAGCGCCGTCCACGGGCTCTGCATCGGAAGATTGCGTTCGTGCTGCACCGCCAGCGCGTACCTCGACATCACCATCGACAACGCAGTGTCGTCGCCCTGCGGCAGTGTGTTTTCGCTTTCGTTGGAAACCTTTCCCGCCTTCGCCAGGGTGGGCAGGTCGACCACGATGGTGTTGGTAGCAGGGCAGTATGACGCCGGCGGGCTGGCTTTCGCATCCGGGCAGTCGGCCGGCTTGTAGGACAACGTCGGCGGATTCTTGGGAGAGAACACCTTTCCCAGTAGCTCCATCAACGTTGACAAGGTGTCTTCATTGATCTCGACCTCACCGGTTTCCGAGTCACCGTTGGGGTCGACCTGCAAGGCCGTCGGCAGGTCGCCGCGGCGCGCCGTGATCTCCTGCTTGTTGATTCCCGCACAGGCCGAGGGGCCGGTGATGAAGCCCATCTGGAAGGCGCCGATCCGATCGAGCGCCGTCCCATGCTCGTCGTCGTTCATGGTGTCGGAATCCTGCACGGGATCGCGGGTGATGATGATCCCGGCCAGCACGTGGTCGAGCCCGTCGGCGGTGCTCAGCGTGAAGCGCGGCGACTTGCCGGAGGCAACCCAGTACAGATAGACGCCCGCGAAACAGTCGGCTTGCTGCTCGCGAACAATGGTGGGATCTGCTCTGGTCACCAGTTTCGCCATCTGCTGCAAGGCGTGTCCGAACTCGTGTGCCAGTACGCCGGTGACGGACATGTCGCCGAAATAGCGTTGCGCGACGGGCATGAATACGCCGCGGTCCCAGGCGATCAAGTTACAGCGCGAGTTGAAAAAGGCGTTGACGAGCTTGTAGGTGTCGTTGTGGCAAACGATCGGACTGCTCGGACTATTCGAGTCGTAGGACACCAACTTGCCGACCGGAAGGAATGACCCTTTCAGCGATTGGCTGTAGACGGATTTCCAGTAATCCTCGATGTCGTTAACCGACAGCAACGACAACTTGTCGATTTGCCCGTTGTCGGTGTTGACCACCGTGCCGTTCGGCGCCGGTGCGTTCGAGCGGATGCCGCTGGGCCCGTTGGTCGCGGGTAAGTCACTCACTCGGAACGGGTCGTTGAGCATGGACAGGGCCCGTCCTTGGGTGATCGTGCTGCACCCCGCCACCACGATTACCGCCGTTGTACAGGCGATTGCTGCCCGCAGCCCGGTGATCATCGGGTGGTCGCGACCACCGCCGTGCCGGCGTGGATTCCGCCCGCGGTTTTTCATGACCAACCTCATCCCGACCGGCCTATCAAAGGGACCTCATTCTAGATCCGTTGGTTTCAAGGGCGTAGCAAAAATGCGAGTCCCAGCAAACCACACAACCCGAATTGGGTCTACCGGTTGAAATGCGGCGACCCGCCGTTACGGCACCCGAGCGCGGTGCCGCTTCGAATGCAGCGGGACACCGTTGATGCCGGCGATTGACTCGGCGTAGCTGCCTACCGCGAATGCCACTCCTGACCCCATGACCGCCAAGACTTCCCGGTTGACACTATCGACCGTGTCCCGGGGGCTCTGGTTATTGGGGTCGAACCAGACACCGGCCTGGCCGCCCCATAGCCGTGCTTGCACAGTGGTTTTCGTCTGCGCGGCACCGGAGGTCAGACCACCGATCGGGATGCCGGCGACCAGGAACGGGTGGTAGTCCGTCCGGGTGCTCAGCGGCATATCCGCCGGCCGCTTGCCAGCCAGGTTCAGATAGCCGGCGAGTGTCCGCTCGATGCCAGCCGAACCTTCGGGCACATCACCCGGGGCCACCCCTTGCCCAGGCGGACCGGACTGATCGCCGTCATCGGTGAAGAAACCGGCGTTGGGCGAGGCCAACATGGCGAAGTCGAGATACATCGCGATGTCGTTGAGTTGATCGCGATCCAGGCCGAATACGTAGGCCATGACGCCGTTGAGGCCGTCCTCCTCGGCTCCCCAGAACACGAACCGCACCGCATTGTTCACCGGTGCCAGCGGGCCCAGCTGCAGCGCCGTTTCCAGCACCGCCGCCACGCCGGAGCCGTTGTCATTGATGCCCGGACTGTCCCGTGGACTGTCGAGATGCGCACCGACCACAATCACGTCGTTCGGTGAGCCGGTCCTGGTCTGCGCCAGCACGTTTCGTGAGGTGATCTTGATGTTCTCGGCATCCAGCACCAGATGTATCGGCGCGGTGGCGTGGGCCAGCGCAGCGCCGCCGGAGCTGCCGACGACGGCGACCGGCACGGTCAATTGTTTGAAGTAGCCAGAGTTGAACAATGTCGGTGGGGCCCCCTGGGCGGTGGGGGCGCTGATCACGATCAGCGCCACCGCGCCCTTGGCCACTGCGCTGTTTTGCTTGTCCACCACCGAGCAGTCGGTGTCGTCGACGACGGCGATCGCACCCGGGGGCAACGTGGCCGGATAGTCGCCGACCGCGCAGCCGGATCCTCGGGTGGGGCGGACCGGCTGACCGGTCAGACCGCCGGGCGGTGTCCGGACCAACAGCGAGGCCTGGTCGACCTGGTAGCTGCCGCCCGCGACCGTGACGGCCGGCTTGCCCGGCGAAATCGGGTACACCCGGTCGAACTGCGGGGTGGACACGTCGAAACCTCTGTCGCGCAATGCTTTCGCCACGTAGTCGACGCTGGCGTCGTAGCCGGGTGTGCCGTCGGCCCGGTTCCCCTTATTGGCATTGGCGATGTCCTGCAGGGCGTGCAGGTGGGTGAACATCCGCTCTGCGGTCACCTTTGGCGCCAGTTCCCGGCTCAGATCCGGGGCCGCGGCGTGGGGCGCCAGCGGCGGCGACGAGCACCCTGCCAACAGTGCAGTGAGCAGCGCCGCTGCGCCCCGCCGGCGGATCATGGCGTGGGGAGCACGTGTCGGACGCGGTCGGGCGTGCCGGGAACCCCGTTGCGACCGCCGAGGTCCTGCGCGTAGAGGGCCACCGTGTAGGCCACGCCGCTGCCTTGGATGCCGAGCGAAGTGCGGTCGATGTGGTCGAGGGTGTCAGTTTTCTGGTGATAGTTGGGATCGAACGGGGCACTCGCGGTCCCGCCCCACAGTTTGGCTTGTTCGTCGGACATCTTGGCCTCCGCACCGGAAAACAGGCCACCCGCCGGGATGCCGGCCAGGGTGAATCCGTCGTAATCGGAGCGACCGTCGAATGACGTGTCCTGCGGCGTCTTGCCTTCCGACTTCAGGTAGCCGACCAGGGTGCGCTCGATACCGGCCGAGCCTTCCGGTACCACCGGGTGACCGCGGGCGTCCCCGGGCAGTGATTGGTCCCCGTCAAGGGTGAAGTAGCCCGGATTCGGCGAGGCGAGCATATCGAAGTTCAGGTACAGCGCAATGTTTTTCAGATCCTCGAGGTTCAGCGTCTCGACGTAGTTGCGGGATCCGATCAACCCGAGTTCCTCTGCGCCCCAGAAACCGAACCGTACCGCATTGTGCACTTGCGGCGAGTTACCAAGCTGCACAGCAGTTTCCAGAATTGCCGCCACTCCGGACCCGTCGTCGTTGATGCCAGGCCCCTCGGGCACGCTGTCCAGGTGCGCGCCCGCCATCACCACGTCGGTGGGCGAGCCCGTCTTGGTCTGGGCGATGATGTTGCGGGCCTTGAAATTCTTGCTACTCGCATTCAACGCGATGCTTGTCGCCCCTGGCTGTGCGCGCAGCTGCACTCCGACGGACCGGGTCACACTTACCACCGGAATCTTCACGTCGGTGTTGGCCCCCAAAGTCCCGCCCATCTCCTGCTCGTCGACGTTGTCGGCGACAATCATCGCCACCGCGCCACGCTGGGCCGCGGCATCCTCCTTCTGAGCGAAGGGACAGCTGCCGCGATCCACCAGCACCACCGCACCTTGCACGCCCACGCTGCCGTAATCGGAGGCGGCACAGCCCGGGTGGTCGCCACCGGGCCCGACCACCAGCGGCCCGCTCACGCCGTCCGGCCCGGTACCGAGACTGAACTCCAGTGCGCGCGCTGTCACCGTCTTGCCTGCGACAGCGACCGCCGGCTTCTCGGCGTGAAACACCCGCGCCGAGAACTCAGGCGTCTGCACGTCAAACCCGCTGCTGCGCAATGTCTTCACCACATAGTCGACAGTGTCTTCATAGCCGGGGGTGCCCACCGCTCGAGTGCCGTTGTTGGCATTGGCGATGTCCTGCAGCTTCGACAGATGCGCCATCATCGCGTCTGTCGTGACCTTGTTATGCAGTGTGGCGGCGAATTCGGTCGCGCTCGCGTTGCCGGTCGACTGCTGCGAGTTGGCCGACCGATGAAAGCAGCCGGTCATCATCGCGGTGAGCGCGATCGCGGCGAGCGCCACCGGGATCGTCGTTGATTTGTTCACCATCCCGCCCAAGGTTAGACCGTGGCTAGAGGATCAGGCTTCGATCACCGGAGAAGTTCAGACATAGAGCCAGTTGAATGGCGCATACGGAATGTTGCGCACCACAAACCACGTCGACACCAAGCACAGCGTCACCATCGGCGCCCAGCGCCAGTGCTGCCAGCTCCGGATCCGTCGGCCCGTCACGCGGCCGTAGGTCCACGCCAGGTATGCCCACACCAATAACACCAGCGCCGCCAGTGCCAGCGCGTTAAACCTGGTGGCCGCCAGCACGTTGCCGTGCATCAGTGAATACAGCATCCGCAGACTGCCGCACCCAGGACAGTCGATGCCCAACAACGCCTTGGTGGGGCAGATCGGCAGCGGGCCGCCCGGGGTGGTCGGATCGCCGGCCCAGATAGCGGCGCACGCCAATGTCGCCGACGCCGCCACAATCAGTGGGGCGCCGAGACCAAGTGGAGCGTGCCGGGGCTGGGTGACCATAGGGCGACGCCGAAGTTAGAAGGCTCTCATCAGCATCGCCGCGTTATCAGGATGCGAATTCAGCACCAGCACCACGAGCAAGATCCCGTAGACGATGACTCCGACCACCCAGATGATGAGCGTCCACCGCACCCACTTCTTGGCACTGGCGGCGGCCGCCTGCGCTTCGGCGAAGCGGCCCTGCGACCACAATCCGTTGACCGACGCGGCTTTGACGATCGCCACAATCCCGGTAATGGGGAAGCAGAGCACGGTCACCAGAATCGACCACACCAAGTAGTTATCCGGCGGTTGCGCGCCAGGCTGCTGCGGCGGGTAACCGGGCGGCGGCTGTGCAGTCATTAATTCTCCACTCCAAGAAAGTTAGCTGGCGTAAGGCGGTGCCTACGCTACCGGAGCCTCGGCGCCACGGCATTGTTTCGGCAAAGTTCCGATTCGGCGCACCCCCACCAACCGGGCGGCGGCCATCCCGGCAGTCAGTCACCCATCGAAATATCCTGGCTTTCTTGGATTTTCAGCGTCGCGAAGAGAATGTCCGACGGAATGCGCAGCCGGGCTGTGAGGTAGCCTACGATCGCTGTAGCAAACCGCAAGGAGTCATCGGATGCCTCATCTCGCTAGCCAGCTACGCGCCGCGACGGCTGCCGCGCTCATGAGCAGTTTCGCCGTCACCGGTGTCGCGACGGCGAACGCGGACCCCACTCCCACCACCAGCCCGGCAGACCTCAACACCCTGGCGGCCACCCTGTCCAAGGGCTATGGCCTCGGCAATTGCACGTCGCAGAACATCATCGTCGGCGAACTCGCCTCACTTTCATGCGGACAAAGCCCCGATCCCAGCGGGCCCGTACAAGCGAAGTACATCTTGTTCACCAATGGCGACAACTTGGCCGCCGTGTTCAAGAACAGCATCAAAGACGACGTCTTGACCGCGTGCGGCGACCAGGGCCAATCGCCCAGTTCCTGGCACCAGGGCAGTTCCACCGCAAACGCGGGAAAGCTGGCGTGCGGGACATACCAGAACGGCGCCGAGATCATCTGGACCAATGACGCCAAGAACGTGCTGAGCTACATTCGCGCGTCCAACACCGATGTCGGATCGCTGTTCCAGTGGTGGCGGGCAAACGGCTGAGACTAGGCAGCAGCACTTTTGGGCAGTGTCGCCTGTCTGGGCACCGCCACCGCGAACGCGGGCCCATCGACACACTCACCAGCACCCTGTCGAAGGGCTAGACCAGCAGCAATTGCTCACCGCAGCAGGTGTCCGACGTGTAGGGATCGTTTAACGCCACGGTGGTAGCGGTGCTGCAGTGCGGACAGAACCCCGACTCCAGCGGTCCGATGGGCGGCAAGTATTTCCTGTTTGCCAACAGCGCCGACACAGCCAGCTCGTTCACCAAGCTCATCAGCAGCGACACTCAGGCCAACTGCGGGGACGCCAAGTCGCCGACCACCTGGCACCAGGGCAACTCCGACTCGGCCGGACAGGTTGCGTGCGGGACGGATTCGGGCCAGGCGGAGGTGCTCGCGACCGTGGACTCCAAGGACGTGCTGGCCTTCGTCCGCGCGACCAATGGCGGCACGGCGGCCCTGTACAAGTGGTGGCAGTCCAACCGCTGACCTACAGTTGGGCCGCAATAAGTTCCGCCACCGCACGCATCCCCGCCGCGTTCGGGTGTAGCGGTGCTGGCCGACCCGGCAGCGGCACAACGTATTTGGCCGGCGTGGTCGTCCATGGCTCGGCCGACCACGCGTGGTGATCACGGCTGGCCGCCCCGGCTCGGATGATCTCGCAGCCCGTTTGGGCTGCGGCGTCGGCGGTGAGCTTTTCGAGAGTGCTGGCGACCCGCCGCCCCAGGTCGGCATCTTCTTCCGAAAGAGGCTGTGCTGCAATACCTTCAGGTGGCAGCAGGGTTAGGTAGTCGACGAAGAAGATGCGGGCATGCGGGGCGCGCCTGCGCGCCTCACGACCGACCGCAGCCAATGAATGCGACACTTCGGCCAATACCCGATCACGCACATCACCGTTCAGCAACTCGGATATGCGCCCGCCCAGCAGCGGCAGGCGACGTGCGCCCCGCGGCAGCGCAGCCGCCATCAGCAGCGGAACGTAGCCGACGTCGTTTCCGCCAATGGTGACCGTTACCAAGCTTTCCGAGCCGTCCAGTGTGGTGATTTGCGGTGGCGCAGCATGCTGGCGGTCGGCGAGCAGATGGGCGGTGGTCGCCCCGGAAAAGGTGACGTCGGTCAGCTCGAAATCAAACCGCTCGGCGACTAGATGTGCGTAGTTGCGCGCCGAGCGGCCCGACCAACGAGGCGCTCCCGCGGCGCGGGGCCCGATACCGGGCCCGGCAGCCATCGAACTACCCAGCGCGACATACCGTTTCATCGGTCCGGGCTGGAGGCCTGAGCCCAAAACCGTTTGGGGATGCGTCCCGCTCGTCGGGCCAGGTAGCCGGCGGTCACGGCAGCGGCCATCGCGGTGGCCATGGCCGGCGGATCGGCGGCCCGGGTCACCGCGGTGGCCAACAACACAGCGTCACAACCCAACTCCATCGCCAGCGCGGCGTCGCTCGCGGTACCGATGCCGGCGTCGAGCACCACCGGGACGCCGGCCCGCGCCACGATCATCTCGATGTTGTGCGGATTGATGATGCCAAGGCCGGTGCCGATCGGCGAGCCCAGCGGCATCACCGCCGCGCATCCGGTGTCCTCCAGCCGACGAGCCAGCGCCGGATCATCGTTGGTGTAGGGCAGCACGACGAAGCCTTCGTCGACCAATTGTTCAGCTGCCCTGACCAATTCGACGGCATCGGGCAGCAAGGTGCGTTCGTCGGCGATCACTTCGAGCTTGACCCAGTTGGTGTTCAGCGCCTCGCGGGCCAGCTGTGCGGTCAGCACCGCCTCGGCCGCGCCGCGGCAACCCGCGGTGTTGGGCAGCGGCGTGATGCCGAGCCGGTTGAGCAGGTCCAGCAATCCAGTTCCGCCCTCGGCGTCGACCCGGCGCATCGCGACGGTGGTCAACTCGGTGCCCGACGCGACCAAGGCCTCCTCCAACACCGCCAGGCTGGCCGCTCCTCCGGTACCCATGATGAGCCGCGAGGCGAAGCTACGGTCCGCGATCGTCAGTTTGGTGTCAGCCACCTTGCACCGCCGTCAGCACCTCGAGTCGCGCACCATCGGATAACTTTGTGGCCCAACCGGAACGGGGCAGCACCGCGAAGTCCACGGCCACCGCGATGCCCCGGTCCGGAAACCCGAGCTGTTCCAGCAGCGCGGCGACGGTGGTCTGCTCGCCGACCTCGACCCGTTGTTCGTTGACCGTGACAATCATCAGTGGACTCCAACCGCGGTGAGCTCGGACACGATCTGTTCGGCGGTCCACGGCGCCAGCAGGAAGCCCGACCGGCCGTGGCCGGCCGCGACGAGGGTGCGTTCGTCCAGACGTTGCACGAGGGGCAGATTATCGGGTGTCATCGGACGTAGCCCGGCGGCGCACTCGGCCAGCTCGTACTCACCCAGCGCCGGCAAGACCGTGCAGGCATCTTCCAGCAGGTCACGCACCCCCGACACCACCGGGGCCGTGTCGCGACCGTGTTCATACTGCGTGGCACCGACGACCACCCCGTCCGCGCGCGGCACCAAATACACCTGACGGCCGTGCACCCGTGCCCGAATAACCCTCTGCAGCAACGGCATACAACCTTTTCGCCAGCGTAGGCGCAGCACCTCGCCCTTGACCGGGCGTACCGGTAGGCCGGGCCACAGCGCGGGCGCGTCGATGCCGTTGGCGATCACCACCGCGTCGCCATCGACAGCCGACAGGTCGGGTACCGGCAGTGCCCACTGAACGCCGAGACGCTCGCAGTCCGCCGCCAGCGCGTCCAGCAGCGCGCGGTTGTCCACCGCGAGTTCGGTGGGCGCCCGAAATCCGTGCCGAATGCCTTGGGCCAGTAGGGGTTCGATGTCACGGGCGGACGACTCCCAGGTCACCGGATGCCCCTGCTGCGACAACCAGTCCGCGACGGTGCGCAGGTCTGCTACGTCAGCCTGGTCGACCGCCACCACCAGCGACTCGCGAGCGGTGATCACATCTGGGGGCAGCCCATCCAGATAACCGCCCTCGTGCCACAGCCGCAGCGACTCCAGACCCAACCGCAACAATCGCTCTTCACCGGGCCAGCCTTCGCTGTGCGGGGCCAGCATGCCGCCGGCGACCCAGGAGGCCCCGGTATCGCCGGTGCGGTGGACCCGCACGGACCAACCCGTGCGTGCGGCCTGGCGGGCTACCGACAACCCGATGACGCCGCCGCCGATGACAGCCAGCAGCCCCATTGGGCGGCCGTTTAGCATCCCGGTCATTCTGTGGCCTCCCTTCGCCGGCATGATCCGGATCAGGTGTGACGGTAAGGGCAGGTCCGAGGTGCAAGCTGGCTTGCACAACGGGTTAGCCCACTCTCAGCCCCGCTCCCGGGACTCCCGTGTCTTGGTTCTTCGTGTCCTACGCTAGCGCGCTAGCGTCGCGGTGTGCACCAACGTCTTACCCGGCTCGCGGCGGCGAGGCTGTATCTGTGTACCGACGCGCGTCGTGAGCACGGCGATTTGGCCGAGTTCGCCGATGCCGCGCTGGCCGGCGGTGTGGACATTGTGCAGCTGCGCGATAAGGGTTCGGTCGGCGAGCAACGGTTCGGGCCGCTCGAAGCCCGCGACGAGCTGGCGGCGTGCGCGATCCTGGCCGATGCGGCGCGGCGGCATGGCGCCATGTTCGCGGTCAACGACCGGGCCGATATCGCCCGCGCGGCCGGCGCCGATGTGCTGCACCTGGGGCAGGGCGACCTGCCGGTCGATATCGCACGCGACATCGTCGGGCCGGGAACGCTGATCGGCCTATCCAGCCACGACCCCGAGCAGGCCGCCGCGGCCGCTCGCGGACAAGCCGACTACTTCTGCGTCGGACCTTGCTGGCCCACGCCGACCAAACCGGGCCGCACGGCCCCCGGCCTGGGACTGGTTCGAGCCGCCGCGCAATTGAGCTCCGCGCTCGGCACCGACAAACCGTGGTTCGCCATCGGCGGCATCGATGCGGCGCGACTGCCCGAGGTGATCGCTGCCGGTGCCCGGCGAATTGTGGTGGTGCGTGCGATCACCGCGGCCTCCGACCCGAGGGCCGCAGCCGACCAACTCAGGTCGGCGCTTGCAGCAGCGAGCTGATCCGGCGACTCAGCTGCGAGTGCGCCTGGTCTGCCTCCCCCGGCATGCACCAGACGAAAACCCCGGCCTCGATCTCCAGCGTCCGCGGCAGCCGCTGACGCCGCTCGTCGCCGTGGCCCAGCGGAACCAGCGCGGGTGCGGTGCGCAGCCGATCCCAGCTGGCGGCGAAGCCGGGATGCAGTGGCAGATCGGCCACCTCGTCCTCGCCGACCCAGCGCAGCTCGGCGCTCTCCCGGTTGGGCACGGTGTGCAGCAACTCGCCGGCATCGGCGACGACGGTGGTGTACGTCCAAAACGCGCCGCCGAGCCCGGGAAACTGGGCCGTCACCAACGTGGCCCGTACCGACACTCGCTCGGCGAGCAGGCCGGCCTCTTCACGCGCCTCACGGACCGCCGTCTCCTCCGCTGTCTCGTGGCTGTCTCGCGCGCCGCCCGGCAGGCCCCAGGTGCCGCCCTGATGGCTCCACACCGCTCGATGCTGCAGCAGCACCGCCGGAGTACCGTCGGGCCGCGGGGCTCGCAACAGCAGTCCCGCCGCGCCGTACCGACCCCAGTAGTGGGCGCCGCTGTCGGAGATCACCCATCCGTCACCGTCGCCCTGCACGAGATCAGGATATGCAGGTGATTGCGGAATTTGTTCCGCCTCCCCCCATCGGCCCGCAGATCCTCTTAGAATTCGCTTATACAGGTTGATGCAGCGAACTCCGGTGGCCGAGAGATGAGGTCTGATCAGACGTGACGGTTGAGCTGGCGCACCCGTCGACAGAGCCGCATGGGTCGCGGTCACCGGCCGAGCCGGCCCATCCGCGGTGGTGGTTCATCTCGACGACGCCCGGCCGCATCCTCACCATCGGCATCGTGCTGGCCGCCCTCGGGGTCTCCAGCGCTTTCGCCACCTCGACGACCATCAACCACCGACAGCAAGTGCTGTCCACCGTGCTCAACCACACCGAGCCGCTGGCGTTCGCCGCCGGACGGCTCTACACCACGCTGTCGGTCGCCGACGCCGCGGCGGCCACCGCGTTCATCGCCCAAGCCGAGCCGCGCCCGGTCCGGATGCGCTACGAGCAGGCCATCACCGACGCCGCCTCGGCGGTGACCCGGGCTTCCAGTGGACTCACCGATGAACCGTTGGTGCAACTGCTCGGCAAAATCAACGCCGAGCTAGCCGTCTATACCGGCTTGATCGAGATCGCGCGCACCAACAACCGGGAAGGCAACCCGGTCGGATCGTCGTACCTGTCGGAGGCATCGGGGCTGATGCAATCGACGATCCTGCCGGACGCGGCCCAGCTTTATCAGGCCACCTCGGAACGAGTGGACTCGGAGACCACGGCCTCGACGCACTTCCCGGCGCCGGTGATCCTCGTAGTCGCCACCACGACGATCTTCGGCGCGTTCTCGCATCGCTGGTTGGCCCGGCGCACCAGGCGCCGGGTCAATCCCGGCCTGGTCGTGGGCGCGCTCGGTATCCTCATCATGGTGGTGTGGGTGGGAACGGCGCTGACAATCTCCACGACCGCCAGTCGTAGCGCAAAAGACACTGCTGCCGAGTCGCTCAAAACCGTGACCAATGTCGCGATCACCGCCCAGCAGGCGCGAGCCGACGAGACGCTGTCGCTGATCCGCCGCGGCGACGAAGAGATCCGCAAGCAGTCGTTCTATCAGCGCATCGACGCCATGCACCAGCAGCTCGACCAGTACATGGCACGTCCCGATGCCGTCGACAAACCCGACCTGCAAGGCGCCGACCAGCTGTTGGTCCGGTGGCGTCAAGCCAACGACCGGATCAACTCCTACATCTCGGTCGGCAACTATCGGGCCGCCACCCAAATCGCGCTGGGCAGCGCCGAAGACGACTCCACGCCCGCGTTCGACAAGCTGGAAGACCAGTTGGGCAAGGCCATGACCCAATCCCGCTCGCACCTGCGCAACGACGTCATCAACGCGCGCAGCGGGCTGTCCGGCGCGCAGGTCGGCGGCGTGGTGCTCAGCCTTGGTGCCGCCATCGCGGTCGCGTTGGGCCTGTGGCCGCGGCTGAAAGAGTATCGATAATGACGCGCCTGCCTGGGGTCCGGCGGGCGAGCTCCTACCTCGGGGTGCTCGCCACGGCGATCATGCTGGCGGGTTGCGGGCACACGGAGTCGCTGACGACGGCCACCGTGCCGACCCTGCCACCGCCCACGCCGGTCGGCATGGACCAGATGCCGGCCGAGCCCCCGCTGCCGCCCGACGATTCCAGCCAGGACTGCAACGCGACCGCCAGCCTGCGCCCGTTCCCCAATAAGGCCGACGCGGACGCCGCGGTTGCCGATATCCGGGCCCGCGGCCGGTTGATCGTCGGGCTCGATATCGGCAGCAACCTGTTCAGCTTTCGCGACCCGATCACCGGCGAGATCACCGGCTTCGATGTCGACATCGCCGGCGAGATCGCGCGTGACATCTTCGGCGCCCCGTCACACGTCGAGTACCGGATCCTGTCGAGCGACGAGCGCGTCACCGCGTTGCAAAAGTCCGAGGTGGACGTCGTCGTCAAGACCATGACCATCACCTGCGAGCGGCGCAAGCTGGTGAACTTCTCGACGGTTTACCTCGACGCCAACCAGCGCATCCTCGCCCCACGCGACTCGGCGATCGTCAAGGTGGCCGACTTGTCCGGCAAGCGAGTCTGCGTCGCCAGAGGTACCACGTCGCTGCACCGGATCCGCCAGATCAGCCCGCCACCGGTCATCGTGTCGGTGGTGAATTGGGCAGACTGCCTGGTCGCGATGCAACAGCGCGAGATCGACGCCGTCAGCACTGACGATTCGATCCTGGCCGGGCTGGTCGAAGAAGACCCCTATCTGCACATCGTCGGGCCGAATATGGCCACCCAGCCCTATGGCATCGGGATCAACCTGGACAACACCGGCCTGGTCCGGTTCGTCAACGGCACGCTGGAGCGCATCCGCCGAGACGGCACCTGGAACACGTTGTACCGCAAGTGGTTAACGGTTCTCGGCCCGGCGCCCATGCCTCCCACACCGAGGTACCTGGACTGATGGCCGAGATTTCCGAGCCGGCCGAACAGTCCGATCACGAATCCGAGGAGGTGGGTCCCGGCACCCAATCGGCGGACACGTCCGGCGCCGCAACAACGGGGCGGTTACACGCCACGCAAGCGGTGTTCCGCCCCGATTTCGACGATGATGACGACCTGCCACATATCTCGCTGGGCACCATCGATACCGAACCGCAGGAACGGACCGTCGCGACACGGGTGCTTCCACCGATCAGACAGCTCGGCGGCGGGCTGGTCGAGATCCCCCGGATGCGTGATATCGACCCGCGCGAAGCCCTGATGACCAACCCCATGGTGCCGGAGTCCAAGCGGTTCTGCTGGAACTGCGGTAAGCCGGTGGGCCGGCGGTCCGGCTCCGAGGGCAGAGGCGCATCGGAGGGCACCTGCCCGCACTGCGGAAGTCCGTATTCGTTTCTGCCGCAGCTGAATCCGGGCGATACCGTCGCCGGCCAGTACGAAGTCAAGGGCTGCATCGCGCACGGCGGGTTGGGCTGGGTGTATCTGGCGGTCGACCACAACGTCAACGACCGCCCGGTGGTGCTCAAAGGCCTGGTGCATTCCGGTGACGCCGAGGCGCAGGCGATCGCGATGGCCGAGCGGCAGTTCCTCGCCGAAGTGGTGCACCCGCAGATCGTGCAGATCTTCAACTTCGTCGAGCACCGCGACCGGCACGGGGATCCGGTCGGTTACATCGTCATGGAGTACATCGGTGGGCACTCGCTCAAGCAGGGCCTGAAGAAAGACGAGCGGCTGGCGGTCGCCGAGGCCATCGCCTACCTGCTGGAGATCCTGCCCGCGTTGAGCTATCTGCATTCCATCGGCTTGGTGTACAACGACCTCAAGCCAGAAAACATCATGCTCACCGAGGAGCAACTCAAACTGATCGACCTGGGCGCGGTGTCGCGGGTCAATTCGTTCGGGTACCTCTACGGCACGCCCGGCTATCAGGCGCCCGAGATCGTGCGTACCGGCCCGACGATCGCCACCGATATCTACACGGTGGGGCGTACTTTGGCCGCGCTCACGTTGAACCTGCGCACCCGCAACGGCCGCTACGTGGACGGGCTGCCTCAAGAGGACCCGGTGCTGAGCACCTACGACTCCTTCGGCCGGCTGCTGCGCCGCGCGACCGACCCTGATCCACGCCGCCGGTTCGGTTCCGCCGAGGAAATGTCCGGCCAGTTGATCGGCGTGCTCCGGGAAGTGGTCGCTCAGGACTCCGGCGTGCCGCGGGGCGGGCTGTCCACGATTTTCAGCCCCAGCCGCTCCACCTTCGGGGTGGATCTGCTGGTCGCGCACACCGACGTGTATCTGGATGGCCAGGTGCATTCGGAGAAGCTCACTGCCCGGGAAATCGTGACCGCCCTGCCGGTACCGCTGGTCGATCCGACCGACGTCGCCGCCCCGGTGCTGCAGGCCACGGTGCTCTCCCAGCCGGTGCAGACCCTGGACTCGCTGCGCGCGGCCCGGCACGGTTCCCTGGACGCCGAGGGCGCCGACGTGTCGGAGTCGGTCGAGCTGCCGCTGATGGAAGTTCGCGCCCTGCTGGATTTGGGCGATGTGGCCAAAGCCACCCGCAAGCTCGACGACCTGGCCGAGCGGGTCGGCTGGCGGTGGCGGCTGGTCTGGTACCGGGCCGTCGCCGAATTGCTGACCGGCGACTGGGACTCCGCCATCAAGCATTTCACCGAGGTGTTGGATACCTTCCCCGGTGAGCTGGCACCCAAGCTGGCGCTGGCCGCCACCGGGGAACTGGCCGGCCACGTCGACGAGGACAAGTTCTATCAGATGGTGTGGCGCACCAACGACGGCGTCATCTCAGCCGCTTTCGGATTGGCCAGATCTCTTTCCGCCGAAGACGATCGACTGGGCGCGGTGCGCACTCTCGACGAAGTCCCGCCCACCTCAAGGCATTTCACTACCGCACGATTGACCAGTGCGGTCACCCTGCTGTCCGGCCGGTCCCGGACCGAAATCAGCGAGGAGCAGATCCGCGACGCCGCCCGGCGGGTCGAGGCGCTACCGGCGACCGAACCCCGGGTGCTGCAGATCCGCGCGCTGGTGCTCGGCGGTGCGATGGACTGGCTCGACGACAACGAGGCCAGCACCAATCACATTCTCGGTTTCCCGTTCACCCAGCACGGTTTACGACTAGGCGTCGAGGCATCGCTGCGCAGCCTGGCCCGGGTCGCGCCCACCCAGCGGCACCGCTACACGCTGGTAGACATGGCCAATAGGGTGCGACCCACCAGCACCTTCTAGGGCTTCGAGTGTGCGTCTATGGCGTTGAGTGTGCGTCCACGGCGTTGAGTGTGCATCCACGGCGTCGAGTGTGCGTCCACGGCGCCTTGAGCGCACACTCAAAGCCCTTGGTGCACACTCGACGACGCCAGCGCTGCGCGCACCCGACGCAGGATATTGGCTGGGCTGTCCTCGGTAACGACCCTGACGACTGTCCAGCCCTGCTGCTCGAGCATCTCCAGCCGTCGGATGTCTTTGACGTATTGCCTTCGGTCGCTTCGATGTTGGTCGCCGTCGTACTCGACCGCGACCATCTGCTCTTGCCAACCCATGTCCAGGTAGGCGATCGGAATCCTGTCCACCCCAAGCACCGGAATCTGGGTCTGGGGCCGCGGCAGGCCCGCGTCGATGAGCAGCAGCCGTAGGTAACTCTCCCGTGGCGACTGCGACCCCGCATCGACCAGCTCCAGTGCGGCCTCCAGCCGACCAATTCCGGGCGAGCGGGGGTGGCATGCGGCAATACGCAGCACGTCGTCGACCTTGAAACCGGTTGCGTTGGCGAGGGTATCCAGCCGCGCGATCGCCGAATGAACCGCTCCGCGCCGGCCGATATCGAAGGCAGTCCGCTCGGGTGTGGTGACCGCCCGACCGTCGATAATCTGCGTCTCGCCGTCGATCAGCACATCGCGTCGGGTCAATATACCGCGGGGCGATCGAGTGCTGGAATGGATCAATTCGACAGGGACGTTGTCCGGAATCCAGTTGGCTCCGTGTATTGCCGCGGCGGCCGCTCCGGCAATGGTCGCCCGACGCTTAGACCACAACCATGCCGCGGCGATGCGCCGTTCTAGCGACGCCTCGACTTCCTTCGATAGATAGACATTCGGAAACACCGCGCGGTAATGCATCCGAAGTTGTTGGCGGGTCAACGCCCCGCGCGCCACGGCCTCGCTGCCGATGAAGGGTTGTCCTGAGCAACGCATGCCGCGAACACTCGCACATCAGCGTTAGGCGTGATTTCGTCTATCCACAGGCCCGTCGAGTGTGCATCGTAGGCGCCCTGAGTGCACACTCGTGACCTTCAGCACACACTCGACGTACTGAAAACTCAGGGGACCGATCCCACGCCATCGGTCGGCACCGGGCGAAAGAGCCTGGGCTTCCTATAGTTCCGCAAGCGCCGCGACGCAATCGCGCGCAATGGCAAGCTCTTCATTCGTGGGAACCACCAGGACGGCGACCCGCGAGTCGTCGGTGGATATCCGCCGCGCACCTCCCTCGTCGCTGAGGTTGCGGTCGTCGTCGATGATGATGCCGAGCTCGCTCATACCTGCCACCGCGTCGCGGCGCACCAGTGCATCGTTTTCGCCGATGCCGGCGGTGAAGGTCAGCACGTCGGTATGACCCAGCACCGCCAGATACGCCCCGATGTACTTGCGCAACCGGTGAATGAACACGTCGTACGCTAATTGCGCTGAGCTGTCGCCGGATTCGATCATCTGGTGCAGCCTGCGGAAGTCGCGCTCACCGGCCAGGCCCCACACCCCCGACCGGTTGTTGAGCATGGACTCGATGTTCTCAACGCTCATGTTGGCGCGACGCCACAGGTAGCTAATGACACCGGGGTCCACGTCACCGCTGCGGGTGCCCATCACCAGCCCCTCCAGCGGGGTCAGGCCCATGGATGTGTCGACCGGTCGTCCGCCGGCGATCGCCGAAGCCGAGGCGCCGTTGCCCAGGTGCAGAATGATTTGATTCAGGCGGTCCAGCGGCCGGTCCAGGAAGGCGGCGGCCCGCTCGCTGACGTAGCGGTGCGACGTGCCGTGAAATCCGTAGCGGCGTATCTCCCATCGCTGCGCCAACTCGCGGTCGATGGCGTAGGTCGCCGCCGCGGCCGGCAGGTTGTGGAAGAAGGCCGTATCGAAGACCGCGATGTGCACTACGTCGGGCAGCAGCTTTCGCGCCACCTTGATTCCCTGCACCGCGGGCGGATTGTGCAGCGGCGCCAGCTCCGAGAGCTTGTCCAGTTCGGCGATCCGGGCGTCGTCCAGCACCGTTGGACGATAGAAGTGCTTGCCCCCGTGTACAACCCGGTGCCCGACCGCCAGCAGATCGCGGGACTGAAGGTCGATGCCAGCCTCGGCCAACTGCTGGAAGGCGAGCCGCAAGGCCTCCTCATGGTCGGCGACCCGCGACGACGGCTCACCGATCTGCTGAATGCCACCGCCCGCACGCTCGACGCCGGAGTCGGGGTCGAGCAGTTGGAATTTCAGCGAGGACGACCCGGAATTGATAACCAGCACAAGCTGATCAGCCATTGCGAGCGCCCTGCGCCTGGATCGCGGTGATCGCGATTGTGTTGACGATGTCTTCGACCAGCGCGCCCCGGGACAGGTCGTTCACCGGTTTGCGTAAGCCCTGCAGCACCGGTCCGATCGCGATCGCACCGGCACTGCGCTGCACCGCCTTGTAGGTGTTGTTGCCGGTGTTGAGGTCGGGAAAGATCAGCACCGTAGCGTGACCGGCCACCGGCGAGTCACCCAGTTTGGTGGCCGCAACCGAGGGTTCTACCGCGGCGTCGTATTGGATGGGTCCCTCGACCAGCAGTCGCGGTTCTCGGATCCGCACCAATCCGGTTGCCGTCCTGACCTTGTCGACGTCGACTCCGGTGCCGGAGTCGCCGGTGGAATAGGACAGCATCGCCACTTTGGGCTCGATACCGAACTGCGCGGCGGTGCGCGCCGAACTGATCGCGATGTCGGCCAGCTGTTCGGGGGTGGGGTCCGGGACGATCGCGCAGTCGCCATAGGCCAGCACCCGATCGGGCAGGCACATCAGGAAAATGCTGGACACCGTCGACACGTCCGGAACGGTTCTGATGATCTCGAATGCCGGGCGGACCGTGTGCGCTGTAGTGTGGGCGGCGCCCGAGACCATGCCGTCGACCATGCCGTTGTACACCAGCATGGTGCCGAAATACGAGACATCGCACATGATCTCGTGGGCTCGCTCGACGGTGATCCCCTTTGCCTTGCGCAATTCCGCGTATTGCGCTGCGAACTGGTCGCACAGGCTCCCGCCGCGCGGGTCGATGATTCTCGCCTCGCTCAGGTCGACGCCGAGTTCTGCCGAACGCAAACGGATTTGGGCCTCATCCCCCAGGATCGTCAGATCCGCGATGCAACGTTTCAGCACCCGCCCGGCCGCTTTGAGGATCCGATCGTCGTCGCCTTCGGGCAGCACGATGTGCTTGCGGTCGGAGCGCGCCTGCTGCGTCAGCCGGTGCGTGAACATCTGCGGCGTGGTCACCGTGGGGATTGGAATCGCAAGCTGTGCAATGAGATCCGCGACGTCCATGTGGCTGTTCACCAGCTCGATCGCGGTGTCGATCTTGCGCTGCGACTTCGCGGTGACCCGGCCGCGCACCGAGGCGACCGTTCTGGCCGTTTCGTAGGTGCCCAGGGTGGTTGCGATGATGGGCAGCCGCAGTCGCAGGCCCGATACCAGGGTCGCAATCGAGGGGTGCAGGTCGAACCCACCGTTGAGGATGAGGCAGCCGAGCGACGGAAACCCTTCGGCCGCATGCGCACTGGCGACGGCCAGCACCACGTCGGAACGGTCACCGGGGGTGATCACCGCCATGCCGTCGCGCAGCCGTTCCAGCACATGGTCCGCGGTCATCCCGGCCACCAGCACGCCCATCGCCTCACGTTCGACCAGCGCGGTGTCGCCGCTGACCAGCCTCCCGTGCAGGGCGTTCTGTAATTCGTCCACCGTCGGCGCCAGCATCAGCGGCTCGTCGGGCAGCACGTAGCCGCGGGGCGTGAACATGTGCAGCGCTTCGGCAACGGCGCCGACCTGTGCCGGGGCGCACCGGTTGGCGACCACTGCCGCGGTGTGGGCGCGCTGCGCGTCCAGCTCGGCCAGACAGACCTCGACGACACCGGCGACCTGTTCGGCACTGCGGTCGTTGGCCCGCACCGCCAGCAGCACCGGCGCACCCAGGTTGACCGCGATCCGGGCGTTGACCGAGAGTTCAGCCGGGCTGGCGACATCGGTGTAGTCGCTACCGACGATCACCACCGCGTCGCACGCCTGTGCCATGGCGTGATACGACTCGACGATGCCGGTGATCGCGGCGTCGATGTCGGCGTGCAGCTGCGGGTAGGTCACGCCCACGCACTGTTCGTAGGACAGGCCCGCGGTGGTGCGCGTCAGCAGGAGTTCCAGGATGTAGTCGCGGTCCTCGCCGAGCCGGGTGATCGGCCGGAAGACACCGACTTTGGCGACCGTCGCGGTCAACCGGTTCAGCAGTCCCAGCGCGATCGTCGACTTGCCGGTTTCCGGCTCAGGCGCCGCGATGTAAATCGCTGAAGTGTCAGCCAAGTCGTCGCAACCTGGGCGCCAGATCCTTTTCAAAGAGGTCGAGGAAGCGGCGCTGATCGTGGCCCGGCGCATGGAACACCAAGTGGTTGAGGCCCCACCCGACGTACTGACCGACCTTTTCGACGGCCTCGTCGGGATCCGACGAGACGATCCAGCGCTTGGCGACCTGCTCGATCGGCAGCTCGTTGGCGGCCTTCTCCATCTCGAGGGGGTCGTGAATGCTGGTCTTCTGTTCGGCGGTCAGCGACAAGGGCGCCCAGAACCGGGTGTTCTCCAGCGCCAGGTCCGGGTCGGTGTCGTAGGAGATCTTGATTTCGATCATCCGGTCGATGTCGTCGGGATTCTTGCCCGCCGCCTCCGCACCTTCCCGCATGGCGGGGATGAGCTTGTCCTTGTACAGCTCCTCGCCCTTACCGGAGGTGCAGATGAAGCCGTCGCCCGCGCGGCCGGCATATTTGGCGACCTGCGGTCCGCCCGCGGCGATGTAGATCGGGATGCCGCCCTCGGGCACGTCGTAAATCGAGGCGCCCCTGGTGTGGTAGTACTCGCCCTCGAAGTCGACCCGGTCGCCCAGCCACAGTTCGCGCATCAGCCGCACCGCTTCGCGCAGCCGGGCGTAGCGCTCCTTGAAGTCCGGCCATTCGCCCTCGTAGCCGGTGGCGATCTCGTTGAGCGACTCCCCGGTGCCGACGCCCAGGAAGATGCGATCCGGGTACAGGCACCCCATCGTGGCAAAGGCCTGGGCGATGACGGCGGGGTTGTACCGGAAGGTCGGGGTGAGCACCGAGGTGCCGAGTTGGAGTCGCTTGGTGCGTTCACCTACCGCGGTCATCCAGGCCAGCGAGAACGGGGCGTGCCCGCCCTCGTGCCGCCAGGGCTGGAAGTGGTCACTGACGGTGGCGCTGTCCATGCCGTGCGCTTCAGCGGCGACAGCCAGTTCGACGAGCTCGCGCGGTGCGAATTGTTCAGCAGACGCTTTGTATCCAAGTTTTAGTTCAGCCACTCGTTCTTTCTACTCCTTCCCGCGCCCCTACAAACGGTCGCGACCCGCTACGCCCGGCTTCGCCGCGCTTGCGATCGCTTCTAGACTCGCGGGCATGGCACCAGCGCCAACACTTGTTCAAGTCAGCGACACCGTGCGCCTCGCCCAGGGGGAGGCCGTCAACTGGACGTTGGTCACCGACGAGACCGGGGTGCTGCTGATCGACGCAGGCTATCCGGGCGATCGGGAGGACGTGCTGGCCTCGCTGCGCCAGCTCGGATACGGTCCCGGCGACGTGCGCGCCATCTTGCTGACGCACGCACACATCGACCATTTGGGCTCGGCGATCTGGTTCGCCAGCGAGCACGGCACTCCGGTGTACTGCCACGCCGACGAAGTCGGTCACGCCAAACGGGAGTATTTGGAGCAGGTGTCGATTCTTGATCTGGCGCTGCGTATCTGGCGGCCCAGGTGGGCGGTGTGGACCGCTCATGTGGTGCGCAGCGGCGGCCTGATCCGCGCTGGGATTCCGACGACCAAGCCGCTGACACCCGAAATCGCCGCGGGGCTGCCGGGCCACCCAAGGCCCGTTTTCAGCCCCGGCCACACAGGAGGCCACTGCTCATACGTCGTCGGCGGTGTGCTGGCCAGCGGTGACGCGTTGGTCACCGGCCACCCGCTCATACGTCACGACGGGCCACAACTGCTGCCGGCGATATTCAGCTACAGCCAGCAGAATTGTCTGCGCAGCCTCGAGGCGCTGGCCCTACTGGACACCGAGGTGTTGGTGCCAGGCCACGGCGACGCGTGGCGCGGACCGATCCGCGAGGCGACCGAGCGGGCCTTGAAGCTGGCCCAGTAAGGAAGATTCGTTGTGACGGTTGCCAAGTCGATCGCATTGTTCGTCCTCGCGGCCCTGTTCGAGATCGGCGGCGCCTGGCTGGTGTGGCAGGGGGTGCGCGAACATCGCGGCTGGGCGTGGGTCGGTGGTGGCGTCATCGCACTGGGCGCCTACGGCTTCGTCGCCACCCTGCAGTCCGACGCTCATTTCGGACGTATCTTGGCCGCCTACGGGGGTGTTTTCGTGGCGGGTTCACTGCTGTGGGGCATGGGCTTCGACGGATTTCGCCCGGACCGGTGGGATATCGCCGGCGCGGTGATCTGCCTGCTGGGCGTCGCCGTCATCATGTACGCGCCCCGCCCGCACTAGGCGGTCAGCCCCAGGTGATCGCGCAGCGTTTCGCCGGTGTACTCGGTGCGAAACGCGCCGCGCTCCTGCAACAGCGGCACCACCCGGTCGACGAACTCGTCGAGGCCACGCGGTGTGAGATGAGGCACCAGGATGAAACCGTCGCAGGCGTCGCCCTGGATGTAGGTGTCGATCTCGTCGGCGATGTGCGCGGCGGTGCCGACAAACTGCTGGCGGCTGGTGACGGCAATGACCAGCTCGCGAATCGAAAGGTTCTCGGCCTCGGCACGGTCCCGCCACTTGCGCGCGACCGCCACCGGATCGGTGTACCGGACCCGCCCGCGGGTGATGTCACTGTCGACGACCGGATCGATATCGGGCAGCGGCCCGTTCGGGTCATAGCTGGATAGGTCGCGGCCCCACACCTGTTCAAGCATCGCGATCGCCGTCGCGCCGCTGACCTGCTGATAGCGGATATGCCGAGCTTTCTCGGCGGCGTCGGCATCGGTATCGCCCAGGACAAACGTCGCCGCAGGAAAAACCTTGAGCTGATTGGGATCTCGACCGTAGGACGCGGCGCGGCCCTTGACGTCCGCGTAGTAGCGCTGGCCGTCCTGCAGGGAGGAGTGCAGGGTGAACAAGGCGTCGGCGTGCCGGGCCCCGAACGCGCGGCCGACGTCGGAGTCACCCGCCTGCAGCAACACCGGATGGCCCTGCGGCCCGGTGGGCAGCGTGGCGAAACCCCGAACGTCGAACTGCGGGCCCGAGTGTTCGACGGCGCGAATCCCGGACGGGTTGACGTACGTACCGCTCTCGATATCGGCCAGCACGGCGTCGGCCTGCCAGCCGTCCCAGAATTGGCGGGTGACAGCGAGGAACTCCTCGGCCCGCAGGTACCGGTCGGCATGGTCCAAGAAGCCGCCGCGCCGGAAGTTGGCACCGGTGAAGGAGTCCGAGGAGGTGACGATGTTCCAGCCGCCGCGGCCGCCGGAGAGATGGTCCAGGGTCGCGAATTGCCTTGCCACTTCGAATGGTTCGTTGAACGTCGTATTGATCGTCCCGGTCAGCCCGATCCGGTCGGTGACGCCCGCAAGCGCCGCCAGCACAGTGAAGGTGTCCGGCCGGCCCACGACATCGAGGTCGTAGATGCGGCCGCGGTGTTCGCGCAGCCGCAGCCCTTCGGCCAGGAAGAAGAAGTCGAACAATCCGCGTTCGGCGGTGCGGGCGAGGTGGGTGAACGAGTCGAACTCGATCTGGCTGCCCGCGCTGGGGTCGGCCCACACCGTGGTGTTGTTGACACCAGGGAAGTGAGCGGCCAGGTGAATCGGCTTGCGGCTCATGAGCTCAGCCCCCAGCGTTGCGCGATCAGCTCGTGCGAGCGCAGCCGGTCCTGGTGGCGATGGGTCACCGAGGTGATGACGAGTTCGTCGGCGCCGGTGACCCGCTGCAGTGCCTCTAACCGCTGCACGACTTCGTCCGGGCTGCCGACGAATTGCGTGGCGATCCGGTCTTTTACGACATCCAGCTGCTCCTCGGTCAGCGGCGCAAGATCGCTGGAGTCGGGATAGGGCATGGCGCCGACACCCGTTCGAATCGAATACACCCAGTGGCCGTAGCCCGCCGCCAAGCGCCGGGCGGTGGCGCTGTCGTCGGCCACCACGATGTCGGCTGACACCACGACGTAGGGCTGCGACAACGCCGCCGACGGTACGAACGTGTCGCGGTAGGCCTCGATGGCCTCCAGCGCGGTAGCCGGCGTGATGTGGTAGCTCGCGACGAACGGCAATCCCAACGCTCCGGCAACCCGCGCGCTTTGCCCCCTGGTGCTGCCGAAGACCCACGGCGTCAACGCCGCACCCTCTCCAGGCACCGCGTGAACGTCGAACTTGCCGGCCAGGTACGTGCCATCCAGCAGCGCGAGAATGTCTTTCACCTGCTCGGTGAAGTCCGGCGATACCGCCTCCGGCTGCTGCAGGATCGCCATGGTGGGCGCCAACCGTTCCAGATCGAGCAGTCCGCGCAGATCGAACGGGGTCGGAATGACCACGCCGTCCACCTCGTGCCACACCCGCGGCGGCCGGGGTTCTGGCGGCTTCTTAGGTTTGCGCTCTTCGGACCGGCGCTGCCCGGACCGACCAATACCGAGATCGATGCGGCCGGGATAGAACGCATCGAGCATGCCGAAACTCTCGACCACCGCGACGGCAGTGGTATAGCCCAGCTGGACCGCGGCCGCGCCCACGTGAATCCTGTTGGTAGCGGCGGCAATCTGGCCGATCAACACCGCCGGTGCGGCACTGGCGACGCCGACGAAGTGATGCTCGGCAATCCAGTACCTGCGAAACCCCCACTGTTCGGCGCGCTGGGCGAGGTCGATGGTGTTGCGCAGCGCAGTGGCGGCGTCACTGCCGGCGCTGATCGGCGCCAAGTCCAGAATCGAGAGCGGAACCCGGTTCATTCGACGACCGTCGCGTAGCGGTTGGGCGCTACCGGCAGGCCAAGCCGCGCGCGCAGCGTTTCACCGTCCGGATAGTGGGTGCGAAATCGCCGGGCCCGCTGTAGAAGCGGCGCCACCTCGTCGACGATCACCGACAGATCGGTGGCGTTGACGGCGGGGCGCAACCGGGCGCCGTGGATGCCCAGCCGCTGCCACTCCAGCAGCATCTCCACCAATTCTGCTGGGCCGCCGGTGAAGTTGAGTGCATCGGAGCGGGGGTCGCCCTCGCCGCCGAACGACACCAGCACGTCCGCAAAGACTTTCAAATCGGCACCGCCGGCTGCGTTGACCTCGTCGAGGATGCTGCGGAGCGAGGCGGCATCGGTGGGCGTGATGAACACGACATCGGCAGCGGCGGAGGCGAACTCGTAAACCGGCCCGGCATGCGCCAGCACCGCCACCACCGGTTGGCCCTGCGGCGGGCGCGGCGTGATCGACGGGCCCTTGACCGAGAAGTACTTTCCGGTGAAGTCGATGTAGTGCAGTTTGTCGATGTCGACGTAGCGGCCCGTCGTCACGTCTCGGATGATTGCGTCGTCTTCCCAGCTGTCCCACAACCGGCGCACCACCTCGACGAAGTCCACCGCCTCGTCAAACAGACCGTCCAGTGATCCGTCCCGGCGACCGAAGAGCGCCGCCTCGTGTGCGGTCGAGCTGACCCGCGGCTGCCAGCCGGCCCGGCCATGCGAGACATAGTCAAGAGTGGCAACGGCTTTGGAGATGTGAAAAGGCTCGGTGTGCGTCACCGTCGCCACCGGAATCAGCCCGATGTGGCGCGTCGCCGGCGCGATGCGGGCCGCGACCAGCACGGCGTCGCCACGGCCCGCCAGCCGTCGCGCCGAGATCGGCTCACGACGCCCGGGCTGCGGCATCAGGGTGTCGTCGATGGTCAGGAAGTCGAGCAGCCCGCGCTCGGCGGTGACAGCTTGCTCGGCCCAATAGCGACCGCTGAGCGCCGACGGGGTGTCGGGGTTGGCGGCCAGGGTGACCCGCCACGCCTGC
>Ga0208987_1000056_pt1 | contig 27785 bp, 26 predicted proteins | sample MedBloCARef_O2_FD_187845 | JGI IMG/M metagenome (GOLD analysis project Ga0208987, IMG submission 187845) | Forest soil microbial communities from El Dorado National Forest, California, USA - Mediterranean Blodgett CA Ref_O2 (SPAdes) (version 2) | ecosystem: Environmental > Terrestrial > Soil >... | reverse complement strand
CCAGCCGATCGGACAGCGACACCACGGCTACTCGACCCCGATCAACAGCGCGTCACCGCGATGGCGGGTGGGGTAAATCACCAGCTCGATCCCGGGATGGTGGTCGTGGACATGCTCGCCCAGGATGTCGCCCACCGCGGTGGCGTCGACGTCGGTCTGGATGCCCTCACCGACCAGCACCGTCACCAGATCGCCGCCCACCGCCAGCAGCACGTCGATGAGTCCGATCGCCGCCGCGGCCGCGTCGGCGGCCACGATGAGCACCTCGCCACCGGCGATTCCCAGGCCGTCGCCCGGCTGACAGCGACCCGCCCAGGTCAACGCGCTCTCGGTCGCGATGCGCACCGATCCGTGCCGAGCCCCACCGGCGGCGCGGGCCATGGTGTAGCCGTCGTCGACGGCCTGCCTGCCCGTTTCGTGCACGGCCAGCGCGGCCAGACCCTGCACCATCGACTCCGTCGGTATCGGGACCACGTCGATTCCCCAGCCGATGGCCGCGGTGCAGCCGGCGACCAGCTCCTCGGCGGCCACATAGCCATTAGGCAGCACCATCACCTGCGCGGCACCGGTGTCGACCACGGCCCGCACCAACTGGTGAGCGCTGATGGCGGTGGCCGGATGGCAGGCCTCGGCGTCCGGCTGCAGCACGCAGGCGCCCTCCCCGGCGAACAGCTCGGCGGCACCGCTGCCGTCGACTACGGCCAGCACCGCCCGTTCCCGGGTCCAGCTGCCGGCAGGCAATCCGCCGATGCCGGAGCTCAGGACCGAGACCACGATCCGGCTCAGCTGGCCGGCCACCAGTCCCGCTTCGACCGCGGCACCGGCGTCGTCGGTGTGCACGTGCACCGAGTAGCTGTCGGACGGTGCGGCCGCGATGGCCACCGATTCGCCCAGCTCCTGCAGTCGATCCCGCAGTACGTCGGCCGCCGCGGCATCGCAGCCATCCAGCAGGTACATCACCTCGAACTGCGGCCCCGGCCGCTCGGTGACGGCCGAGGCCGGCCCGACTCGCGGCGAGAGCTCGTAGACCGTACGGGCCGCCGTCTGGCCGGTGACCGTCGAGCTCAGCGCGTCCAGCAGCACCAGCAGCCCACGCCCGCCGGCATCTACCGCACCGGCGTCGGCGAGCACGTCAAGCTGCTCGGTGGTCTTCTCCAGCGCGACCACGGCCGCATCGCTGCCGGCGATGATCGCCGTGGCCAGCCCCTCGGCGGCGCACTCCTCGACGGCGCCGGCGGCGGCGCGCAGCACCGAGACGATGGTCCCCGGGACCTCCTGTCCACCCATCGAGGTGATGACCAGCTCGACACCGCGCCGCAGGGCGGCCCCCAGCAGCACGGCGTCCAGCTGCGGCAATTCCCCGCCGGCATCGGTGGCCGCTGCAGCGGTGACGTCGGCGATGCCGCGCAGGATCTGGGACAGGATCACGCCGGAATTGCCCCGGGCGCCGTTGAGCGCGCCGGCCGACAGGGCCGACGCCACCCGCGCGACACACCCGGGACCGCCGTCGGCGCTGACCCCCGCGTTGGCCTCTGCCAGCGCAGAACGCATGGTGAACAGCATGTTCGCGCCGGTATCGGAGTCGGCGACCGGGAAAACATTGAGGCGATTGATCTCGTCGATGTGGGTGATCAGGTCGCTGACGGCGGTGTGCGCCCAATCCCGCAAGGCCGAGGCGTCCAGCTGCCGATCCACTCCTCACCCACCTCCTCGGAGCTTTAGCCTAGCCAGCGGGAGCGACACCGGCGGCCTGGCGCCGCGGGTCAACTGTTGATGGTTTTGGTGGTTGCCCACAACAGCCGGTATTCTTGCCTAGCCCTGGTCAAGCTGGGCCGTCCCGGCCAGGAGCCGGACCCCGATCATTTGAGGAGTTTCAACAATGGCCGCTGTGTGCGATATCTGCGGGAAAGGCCCCGGCTTCGGCAAGTCGGTGTCGCACTCCCACCGCCGCACCAGCCGTCGCTGGGACCCCAACATCCAGACTGTGCACGTGGTGAACCGTCCTGGCGGCAACAAGAAGCGCGTCAACGTCTGCGCATCCTGCATCAAGGCCGGCAAGGTCGTCCGCGGCTAGCTGACCCGGCTGGCTGACTTGGCTGGCCGACGTTTAGGGCAGCCGCCAATCGATGGGGTCGGCGCCCTTCGCAGCGAGTAGTTCGTTGGCCCGGCTGAACGGGCGCGAGCCGAAGAACCCACGCGACGCGGACAACGGCGACGGGTGCGGCGATTCGATCGCCACACAGTCACCCTCGGCCAGCACCGGTTTGAGGGTCGACGCGTCACGACCCCACAGGATCGCTACCAGGGGCTGCGACCGGGCGACCAGCGCCCGGATGGCGCACTCAGTGACCGCTTCCCACCCCTTGCCCCGATGCGACGCCGCGTTGCTGGGGCGCACGGTGAGCACCCTGTTCAACAGCAGCACTCCGCGCTGCGCCCAGGGGGTCAGATCGCCACACGAGGGCCGCGGATAACCCAGGTCGGCCGCGTACTCGTCGAAGATGTTGGACAGGCTACGGGGCAGCGGGCGGACCTCGGGGGCCACCGAAAAGCTCAGGCCCACAGCGTGTCCCGGCGTCGGGTAGGGATCTTGCCCGACGATCAGCACGCGCACGTCATCAAACGGGAAGGTGAAGGCGCGCAACACGTTTGGTCCGGCGGGCAGATACTGGCGGCCTGCGGTGATTTCGTCCCGCAGAAATTGGCCCAGCTGGGCGACCTGATCGGCCACCGGCTCCAGCGCGGTCGCCCAACCCTGCTCGACGAGTTCGTTCAACGGTCGCGCGGTCACTGCGCCACCTTAACTTCTAGAAGGACTCCCAGCCCGCGTATCCCTGCCACTGCGCGCCGTCGACGAGCACTCGGGCCGGGCCGTCCAGCACTCGGCCGATCGCCCGCCATCCGTCCGGCGGCGCACCGGCGAAAGACGCCACCAGGGCATGGTCTTCGCCACCGCCCAGCACCCATGACCACGCGTCGGCGCCGGCCGCGGCAGCGGCGGCGGCCAGCGCGTCCCGGTCGACGGCCAGCGCCGCGGTGAACAGATCGATCCCGACGCCAGAGGCCTCGGCGACGTGGCGCAGGTCGGCGACCAGGCCGTCGGAAACGTCGATCATCGCTTGGGCCCCGGCAGCCGCGGCGGCCGCGCCCTGGCCGTACGGCGGTTCGGGCACCACATGCCGGCGGCGCAGTTCGTCGAATCCGTCAATTCCCTTGCGCCACAATTCATATCCGCCAGCTGAGCGGCCCAGCTCCCCGGCCACGGCAAGCACCGAACCCGGTTTCGCCCCCGACCGCAATATCGGCGCGCGGCCGTGCAACTCGCCGAGCACCGTCACCGACACCACCCACAACGGGCAGCTGACCAGATCACCTCCGGCGATGCCGGCACCGATCCGGCCTGCCTCGTCCCACATTCCGTCCACCAGCGCGTCCACCGCGGCTGCCGGGGTATCGCCGGGCGCGCCGAAACCGACCACGAATGCCGAGGGCTGCGCGCCCATCGCCTCGATGTCGGCGGCGTTCTGGGCGATCGCCTTGCGGCCGACGTCGTGCGGCGTCGACCAGTCCAGCCGGAAATGTCGGTCCTGCACCAGCATGTCGGTAGACACCACGGTCCGCCCGTCGTCGCTGGCCACCACCGCCGCATCGTCGCCGGGTCCGAGCGTCACCGCAGCGGGCTGGCGACGGCCGCGCACCAAGCGATCGATGATGGCGAACTCGCCGACCTGCTGCAGCGTCTCCGGCTCTTCGTCGCGCACGCCACCTCCTCCGGCGGCTGCCGGCCGGTAAATTAGCGGGCAGACCGCGACAGTGTATGAGATGGGAGGTGCCCGGGTGGCCGAGGCCAGTCCGGATACCGACCTGGGCGGACCGCCGCGGGTCGCCATCATCGCCGCGATTGTGTTGGCCGTGGTGGCGATCGGCGTGGTCTTGGTGATCGCGGCTACCCGCCAGACACCGTCGCAGCCGGTTGTCATTCCCGACGTTCCGGCCCCGCAGGCCGCCGATCCCGCCTGCCGCGCGCTGGCGGCCGCACTGCCGCAGCGGCTCGGTGACTATCAGCGTGCGCCGCTGGCAGCACCGGCGCCGCCCGGGGCCAGCGCCTGGCGAGCCGGACCGGACGGCGAGCCGGTGGTATTGCGTTGCGGACTCGAGCGCCCAGCCGATTTCGTCGTCGGCTCCCCGATCCAAGTCGTCGATCGGGTGCAGTGGTTTCAGGTTGCGGCCCAACAGCAATCAGCCGGTGACGCGGGTCGGGCCACCTGGTACACGGTGGACCGGCCGGTTTATCTGGCGCTGACGCTGCCGTCGGGATCGGGTCCGACACCGATCCAGCAGCTCTCCGAGGTGATCGACCGCACCATCGCGGCGGCCGCGATCGACCCCGCGCCCGCCCGTTAGCGCAGACTCGTTAGCGCAGACCCACGCCGCGGGCCAAGGCCGTCTCGACCATGGTGGCCAGCAGGGTGGGATAGTCGATGCCGCTGGCAGCCCACATCCTGGGGTACATCGAGATCGTGGTGAACCCCGGCATCGTGTTGATTTCGTTGATCACCGGCCCGTCCTCGGTGAGGAAGAAGTCAACGCGGGCCAGGCCCTGGCAATCGATGGCTTTGAAGGCACGGATCGCCAATTGGCGCACGGTGTGCGCGATCTCGTCATCGACCTTGGCCGGCACGTCCAATTCTGCTGCCTCGTCCAGGTATTTGGTCGCGAAATCGTAGAAGGAGTCCTCGCGTCCCCGCACCCCGGCCACCCGGATCTCCCCCAGGGTGCTGGCTTCGACTGTGCCGTCGGGCATTTCGAGCACACCGCATTCCAGCTCGCGGCCGTTGATGGCGGCCTCGACGATCACTTTCGGATCGTGGCGCCGCGCGTTGTCGACCGCGGCCGGCAGCTGGTCCCAGCTCGCGACGCGACTGACGCCGATCGACGAACCACCCCGCGCGGGTTTGACGAATACCGGCAGACCCAGTCGCTCGCGCTCCTCGGGATGCAAGGTCGCCGTCGAGGGACGCAACACCGCGTGCTTGCCGACCGGCAGGCCCTCGGCAACGAGCAGCTTCTTGGTGAATTCCTTGTCCATGCCGGCGGCACTGGCCAGCACGCCGGCACCGACGTAGGGCAGGCCGGCCAATTCGAGCAAACCCTGAATAGTGCCGTCCTCGCCATACGGGCCGTGCAACACCGGAAACACCACGTCGACCGACGCCAAGACTTCGTTCGCGCCGGGTGACAGGGACACCAACTGGCCGCCGAGCTGCGGATCGGCCGGCAACGCCAGCTCGGCACCGGAACTGGCGGTCACCTCGGGTAGCTGCCGGTTGTTGATCGAAAGCGCGTCCGGATCCCCGTCGGTGAGCACCCAGCCGCCGCCGGGCGTGATGCCGATCGCGACCACCTCGAACCGCTGCGGATCGAGATTGCGCAGGATGCTGCCGGCGGAGACACACGAGATGGCGTGCTCGTTGCTGCGTCCGCCGAAAACGACGGCGACCCGCACCCGGTCACCTGGTTTGGCGCTCACAACCTTCAGAGGCTACCGGTTGAGGCGCCGCGCGACCCGCTACGCGCCGCTAGCTGCGGTTTTGCTCATTCGGGCTTGGGGCTGCGGCCCAGCAGCAAGGCCATCGCCTCGTCGACCGAGAGCCCTTTGTGACAGACCCGGTGCACCGCGTCGGTCAGCGGCATCTCGACGTCATAACTGGACGCCAGGGCCAGCACCGATTCGCTCGACGTCACGCCCTCGACGACATGCCCGGAGCTGCCATCCGGGGAACCCTGCAAGACCGACTGCACGGTGGCGCCGCGGCCCAGGTGCTCGCCCATCGAGCGGTTACGCGAATGCGGCGACGTGCAGGTCGCCACCAGGTCGCCCACACCTGCCAGACCGGCCAGGGTCGCGCCTTTGGCACCGAGCGCAATGCCCAGTCGCATGATCTCCGCCAGCCCCCGGGTGAGGATCGCCGCGGCGGTGTTTTCGCCCAGACCAACGCCGGCCGCCATCCCGGCCGCCAGCGCGATGACGTTCTTACAGGCCCCGCCGACCTCGGTGCCGACCACATCACTATTGGTGTACGGCCGGAAATACGCGCTGTTGAGCATGCGCTGCAGCGCGACCGCGCGGCCCGAGTCGCTGCAGGCGACCACGGTGGCGGCGGGCTGGCATTCGGCGATCTCACTGGCCAGGTTCGGCCCGGAGATCACCGCGACCTGCGTTGGGTCCACGCCGGTCACCTGCACGATGACCTGGCTCATCCGCATCAGGGTGCCCAGCTCGATGCCTTTGGCAGTGCTGACCAGAGTCGCGCCGTCGGCCATCAGCGGAGCCCACTGCTCGAGGTTGGCCCGCATCGTCTGCGCCGGCACCGCCAGTAACACCGTGGTCACACCCGTCAGCGCCTCGCCGGCATCGGCGGTGGCGGAGATGCCGGGCGGCAGCGACGTCCCGGGCAGATAGTCCGGGTTGTACCGGGTGGAATTGATCTGTTCGGCGATGTCAGAGCGCCGGGCCCACAGCCTGACCGCTGTTTCTGGACCACCGGCGTCGACGAGCACCTTGGCCAGCGCGGTGCCCCAGGCACCGGCGCCCATCACCGCAATCGCGGTTGTCGTGCTGGCCATCGTCTACTCCGCTCCGTCGTCGGCCGCTACACCCTAGAACAGCTCTGCATTCCGCGGCGCTGGCAGGATGGCCTCATGACCGGGACACGCACCGACGTTGCGGGCGAGGGTGCAGGTGACGTGGCCTTGATTGTCGCCGTCAAACGGCTGGCCGCCGCGAAGACCAGGCTGGCTCCGGTGTTCTCGGCGCGGACCAGGGAGACGGTGGTCCTGGCCATGTTGATCGACACCCTGACCGCCGCGTCGGGCGTTCCGTCGGTGGGCTCGATCACCGTCGTCACTCCCGACGAAGCCGCGGCCGCCGCGGCGGCGGGGCTCGGCGCCAACGTGCTGGCCGACCCGACACCCGAGGGGCACCCTGACCCACTCAACAACGCCATTGCCGTCGCCGAACGTTCGATGGCCGGAATATTCACCAATACCGTTGTCCTGCAAGGAGATTTGCCCGCATTACAGACACAAGAGCTGGCCCAGGCGATCGCGGCAGCCCGCGCGTACCGGCGCAGCTTCGTCGCCGACCGGCTGGCAACCGGGACCGCCGCACTCTGTGCGTTCGGCGCCGACCTCGACCCGGAATTCGGCTCGGATTCGGCCGCGCTGCATCGCCGTTCGGGCGCGATCGAACTGACCGGAGCGTGGCCCGGGTTGCGCTGCGACGTCGATACTCCGGCCGACCTGGTGGCGGCCCGCCGCCTCGGGGTCGGGGCGGCGACCGCTCGCGCGATCGCACCGCATTGACGCCAAGTCTGTCCGAGGGATGAACGGGACGCCAACGGCGCATAGATCTCTCTCAGTCGCTGGCAGCGCAGCCGGTGATGAGCAATGATCTCAGGGTGACCGAAATCGAAGCTGAAGCACGCGTGGAAGAATCTGTGTGGCCACACGGCGACTCGGCTCTCGCAGCTCCACCGGCTGCAACCCCCGCTGCGATCAACGACCCACTGCCAGAAGACCGTTACCTCAACCGGGAACTGAGCTGGCTGGACTTCAACTCGCGAGTGCTGGCTCTGGCCGCTGACACCTCGCTGCCGCTGTTGGAGCGGGCCAAGTTCCTCGCGATCTTCGCCTCTAACCTCGACGAGTTCTACATGGTTCGGGTTGCCGGTCTCAAGCGCCGCGATGAGATGGGATTGTCGGTCCGATCGGCCGACGGCCTGACGCCGCGCGAGCAACTGGCCCGCATCGGTGAGCAGACGCAGCGAATCGCGACCCGGCACGCCCGGGAGTTCCTCGATTCGGTGCGACCGGCGCTGGCCGCCGAAGGCATCTACATCGTCAATTGGACCGATCTGGATCAGGCTGAGCGCGACCAACTATCGACGTATTTCACCGAACAGGTCTTTCCCGTCCTGACACCGCTGGCCGTCGACCCCGCTCACCCGTTCCCGTTCGTGAGTGGGTTGAGCCTGAATCTGGCGGTCACGGTGCGCCAACCCGACGACGGCGCACAGCACTTCGCCCGGGTCAAGGTGCCCGACAACGTCGATCGCTTCGTCGAACTCGACGGCCCCGAGGAGACCGACGGGCGGCCGGTAATCCGCTACCTGCCAACCGAAGAGTTGATCGCGGCCTTTCTTCCGGTGTTGTTCCCGGGCATGGAGATCGTCGAGCACCACGCATTCCGCATTACCCGCAACGCTGACTACGAGGTTGAAGAGGACCGCGACGAGGATCTGCTGCAAGCGCTGGAACGGGAATTGGCGCGCAGGCGGTTCGGTTCGCCAGTGCGGCTCGAGATCGCCGACGACATGACCGAGAGCATGTTGGAGTTGTTGCTGCGCGAACTCGACGTGAATCCCGGTGACGTCATCGAAGTGCCGGGGCTGCTCGACCTGTCGGCGTTGTGGCAGATCTACGGCGTGGACCGGCCGGCGCTCAAAGACCCGGTGTTCATTCCGGCCACCAGTCCCGCCTTCGCCGACCGCGAAACGCCCAAGAGTATCTTCGCGACCCTGCGCGAAGGCGATGTGTTGCTTCATCATCCGTATGAATCGTTTTCCACCAGCGTGCAGCGGTTCATCGAACAGGCCGCTGCCGATCCCAACGTGCTGGCGATCAAGCAGACGCTGTACCGGACATCCGGTGACTCGCCGATCGTTCGGGCACTCATCGCCGCCGCCGAGGCCGGCAAGCAAGTAGTGGCTATGGTGGAGATCAAGGCGCGCTTCGACGAGCAGGCCAACATCCGCTGGGCACGAACCCTTGAGCAGGCGGGCGTGCACGTGGTGTACGGGTACGTCGGACTCAAGACGCACTGCAAGACGTGCCTGGTGGTGCGGCGCGAAGGCTCGACCATCCGGCGGTATTGCCATATCGGGACCGGCAATTACAACGGGAAGACGGCGCGACTGTACGAGGACGTCGGTCTGCTCACGGCATCTCCCGAGATCGGGGCCGACCTGACCGACTTGTTCAACTCGCTCACCGGCTACTCGCGCAAGGTCGCCTACCGCAATCTTCTGGTCGCACCGCACAGCATTCGCACCGGGATCATCGAGCGCGTCGATCGCGAGATTGCCGCGCACGGCGAACACGGCGGCGGCCGGATCAGACTGAAGATGAACGCACTGGTCGACGAGCAGGTGATCGACGCGCTATACCGCGCATCACGGGCCGGTGTGCGGGTCGAGGTGGTGGTGCGCGGTATCTGCGCGCTACGCCCGGGGGTGGCGGACTTCTCGGAGATCATCACGGTCCGCTCGATCCTCGGTCGATTCCTCGAACACTCACGGATCATTCATTTCAGCCGCATCAACGAGTTTTGGATCGGCAGCGCCGACATGATGCACCGCAACCTCGATCGCCGCGTCGAGGCGCTGGTCCAGGTCAAGGATCCCAAGCTGACCGGATATCTCAACGACCTGTTCGAGTCGGCGCTGGACCCGTCCACGCGGTGCTGGGAACTCGAGTCCGATGGGAAGTGGACCGCGTCGCCACGGGAGGGTCACTCCGTGCGCGATCATCAGGAATCACTGATGGAGCGTCACCGGAGCAACTGAGGTGGTGTGGTAACTTTCCACGTCACACCCACGGCCCGGAGCGATCCCGGCCGAATTGACCTGCAGGAGTGAGGTGTCCGGAAGCCGGATCGTTTACGCCGCAGGCGCGGTGTTATGGCGTCTAAGCAGCGCTGATTCGGCCAACCCGGAACTCGAGATCGCCGTCATCCACCGCCCGCGCTATGACGACTGGTCACTACCCAAGGGCAAAGTGGACCCCGGCGAGACAGCGCCGGTGGCCGCGGTGCGTGAAGTCCTGGAGGAAACGGGGCACCACGCCATCTTGGGCAGGCGCTTGGACATGATCAGTTATTCCATCGACCAGGGCGTCAAGAAGGTGTACTACTGGGCGGCCCGCAGCACCGGTGGCGAGTTCACGCCGGGCAAGGAAGTCGACGAGCTGGTCTGGTTACCCATCGCCCCCGCGATGGAGAAACTCGACTACGCCCAGGACCGAAAAGTGTTGCGCCGCTTCATGAAATGCCCAGCAGACACGCAGACCCTGTTGATAGTCCGGCACGGCACCGCCGGCCGGAAATCGCGTTTCAAAGGTGATGACACCAAGCGCCCCTTGGACAAAAGGGGACGCGCTCAGGCGGAAGCACTAGTGCCGCAGCTGATGGCCTTCGGCGCCACCGACGTGTACGCCGCCGACCGGGTGCGTTGCCACCAGACGGTCGAACCGCTCGCGGAGGAACTCGGCGTCACCGTCCACAACGAGCCGACCCTGACCGAGGAGACCTACGCCAAGAGCGCCAAGCGAGGCCGACACCGGGCGCTGCATATCGCCACCGGAGACGGCACGCCGGTGATTTGCACGCAAGGCAAGGTGATTCCGGACCTGATCAACTGGTGGTGCGACCGCGACGGGGTGCGCCCCGACAAGTCCCGCAACCACAAAGGCAGCACCTGGGTGCTGTCGCTATCGGCAGGGCGGCTGATAGCGGCCGACCACATCGGGGGGTCGCTGGCCGCCAACGTGCGGGCCTAGCACGCGAAAACCCTTCGGGAGCAACGCTGCCTCCGAAGGGTATTCGCGTGTGAACTTGGTTACTGCCTTACTTGCGACCGCGCTTGGCCGGCGCCTTCTTGGCGGGGGCCTTCTTGACGGCCTTCTTGGCCGGAGCCTTGGTCGCGGCCTTCTTGACCGGAGCCTTGGCTGCAACCTTCTTCACGACCTTGGTCACGGCTTTCTTCACCGGAGCAGCCTTCTTGATGGCCTTCTTCACCGGAGCCTTGGTCGCGGCCTTCTTGACCGGAGCCTTCTTGGCGGGGGCCTTCTTGACCGCAGCCTTCTTGGCGGGGGCCTTCTTGACCGCAGCCTTCTTTGCGGGCGCCTTCTTCGCAACCTTCTTGGCTGCGCCTGCGACAACTCCACGTTTCACGGCGGGTCCTTCCGACGGGAGACGCTGTGCGCCAGCGACAACCGCTTTGAATTGGGCGCCCGGGCGGAACGCGGGGACGGACGTGGGCTTTACCTTCACCGTCTCACCGGTACGCGGGTTGCGTGCGACACGCGCTGCGCGGCGGCGCTGTTCGAACACACCGAACCCGGTGATAGTCACGCTGTCGCCCTTGTGCACCGCACGCACAATGGTGTCGACAACATTCTCGACGGCGGCGGTGGCCTGCCGACGGTCCGAGCCCAATTTCTGTGTGAGCACATCTATGAGCTCTGCTTTGTTCATCCAAACCCTCCGAAGCCAGTGGTTCCATTTTGGGAACCGACTAGCGAACACGGTAAACCCTCACCCAGCAAATTTCCAAGAGCCACGCGCAATTTCGTGACATCTTGATTTGAAATTCGGCAATCCGGTTGCCGCCCTTGGCCGGTGGCGCGACCGCAAATTAAGACGGGCTACCTAATCCGCCGGAGGCCGAAATCGCCCTCCCGATTGACCCTTTAGGAGGTGGGCACGGTATTCGGTTTCCACGTTGGCCGCGTCTGTTCGAAGGTTTCGATCTCCTGGAGTTTCCGCAGCGTAAGGGCTATATCGTCAAGGCCTTCGAGCAGTCGCCACGCGGTGTGATCGTCAATCTTGAACGGCAACACCGCCGTTCCCGCGGTGATATTTCGATCTTGAAGATTGGCAGTGATTTCCAGTCCCGGACTCTGCTCGATGAGCTTCCAAAGCAGTTCCACACCGTCTTGGTCGACTTCGGCGGCCAGTAGCCCCGACTTGCCGGCGTTGCCCCGAAAGATGTCTCCGAATCGAGACGAGATGACTACCCGGAACCCGTAGTCCATGAGCGCCCACACCGCATGCTCGCGTGACGATCCGGTGCCGAAATCGGGTCCGGCGACCAGAACCGAACCTCGGTCAAAGGGGCTGAGATTGAGCACGAATGAGGGATCCGACCGCCAAGTCGCGAACAATCCATCCTCGAATCCGGTTCGGGTTACGCGCTTCAAATACACCGCGGGGATGATCTGATCGGTATCGACATTGGAGCGCCGCAGCGGCACGCCAATACCGGTGTGGGTCTGAAAGGCTTCCATGCTCGTCCTCGATTCTTGTTTCAGTTCAAGTCGGCCGGCGATGACAGGGTGCCGCGAATGGCGGTTGCCGCGGCGACGGCCGGCGACACCAGATGGGTGCGGCCCCCTTTGCCCTGCCGCCCTTCGAAGTTGCGGTTGGACGTGGCGGCGCAGCGTTCCCCTGGCGCAAGCTGATCCGGATTCATGCCCAGGCACATCGAGCAGCCGGCCTGCCGCCATTCGGCGCCGGCCGTGAGGAATATCTCACCGAGCCCTTCGGCTTCGGCTTGGGCGCGCACCCGCATCGAGCCGGGAACCACCAACATCCGAACGCCGTCGGCCACCTTGCGGCCACGCACAATGTCGGCCACCACCCGCAGATCTTCGATACGACCGTTGGTACAAGAGCCGACGAACACGGTATCGACGGCGATATCGCGCATCGGCAGTCCGGGTCGAAGGTCCATGTACGCCAAGGCTTTCTCCGCTGCCTGCCGCTCGCCGTCGTCGGCGATCATGTCGGGATCCGGCACGGCGGCGGCCAATGGCACCCCCTGGCCGGGGTTGGTGCCCCAGGTGACGAAGGGGCTCAAGGAGGCCGCATCGAGAAAGACCTCGGTGTCGAAGACGGCGCCGTCGTCGGTACGCAACTGCCGCCAGTACTCAACGGCGGCGTCCCATTCCGCGCCGGTTGGCGCGTGCGGGCGACCGCGCAAGAACTCGTAGGTGGTCTCGTCGGGCGCCACCATGCCCGCCCGGGCGCCGGCCTCGATGCTCATGTTGCAGACCGTCATGCGGCCCTCCATCGACAGCGATTCGATGGCGCTACCCCGGTATTCGATGACATGACCCTGCCCGCCGCCGGTGCCGATCTTGGCGATCAGCGCCAGGATGACGTCTTTGGCGGTCACGCCGTCGGGCAACTCCCCTTCGACATTGACCGCCATTGTCTTGAAAGGCCGCAACGGCAGCGTCTGGGTGGCCAGCACATGCTCGACCTCCGAAGTGCCGATACCCATTGCCAGGGCGCCGAATGCGCCGTGGGTGGAGGTGTGGCTGTCGCCGCAGACGACCGTCGTTCCCGGTTGGGTGAGGCCCAATTGCGGACCGACGACGTGAACGATGCCCTGTTCGATATCGCCCATCGGGTATAGCCGAACCCCGAATTCGGCACAGTTGCGCCGCAGCGTTTCGACCTGAATGCGGGACACCGGGTCTGCGATCGGCTTGTCGATGTCGATGGTGGGCACGTTGTGGTCTTCGGTGGCCACCGTCAGGTCGGTCCTGCGCACCGGGCGGCCGGCCAGTCGTAGACCGTCGAACGCCTGCGGGCTGGTGACCTCGTGCACCAGATGCAGGTCGATGTAGATCAGGTCGGGCGCGCTGCCTTCGCCGGAGACCACAACGTGGTCTTCCCAAACCTTTTCGGCCAGGGTGCGCGGACGGCTGGTTGTCATCTGAATCACCTCGCTTCGCTCGTTGCGACTCGCTGATCAGCTGGGCTGTGATCTCATAATGCGAGACGCTAATATCTCTCTATGAGACAGCATAGCGGCATCGGCGTGCTCGACAAAGCGATGGAGGTGCTGCACACGACCGCGGAATCGCCGTGTGGATTAGCCGAACTATGCGAGCGCACCGGCTTTCCGAGGGCGACCGCGTACCGGCTGGCGGCGGCGCTGGAAGTCCACCGCCTGCTGGCCCGTGACGACGAGGGCCGCTGGCGGCTCGGTCCCGCGGTCACCGAACTCTCGGCGCGCGTCAACGATCCGCTGCTGGCCGCCAGCGTGGCGGTGCTCCCCCAATTACGCGAGAGCACCGGCGAGAGCGTGCAGCTGTACCGCCGCGAGGGCACCTCACGGGTCTGTGTGGCCGCCCTGGAACCGTCTGCGGGCCTTCGCGATACGGTGCCCGTCGGCGCCCGGCTGCCGATGACGGCGGGTTCGGGGGCCAAAGTGCTGCTGGCACACAGCGACGCCGCAACTCAGCGAGCCGTGCTGCCGCACGCGAAATTCACCGACCGGACGTTGGCCGAAGTACGCCGACGAGGTTGGGCGCAAAGCGTGGCCGAGCGCGAGCCGGGCGTAGCGAGCGTGTCGGCGCCGGTGCGCGACAGTCGCGGTGTGGTGATTGCCGCTATATCGGTATCCGGCCCCATCGACCGAATCGGCCGGCGGCCGGGAGCGCGCTGGGCGGCCGACCTACTTTCGGCGGCCGAGGCAATGGCTCGCCGGCTCTAGTCATCTCGCGGGCGGCGGGTGTGCGTCGTTGGCATCGAGGGTGCGCCGTGGGCGGCAAATGCGCATCCAGGGCGCCCTAGGCGCACACTCAACGCCACCAGTGCACAGTCATCGCTGACAATTTGACAAACTGACGCGATGGGAACCAATCAGCGCGCGAGCATCGTCATGTCCGACGACGAAATCGCCGACTTCGTCGTCAAGAGCCGCACCGGAACAATGGCCACCATTGGACGCGACGGCCAGCCGCACTTGACCGCCATGTGGTACGCCGTCGTCGATGGCGAAATCTGGATAGAGACCAAAGCCAAGTCGCAGAAGGCCGTGAACCTGACCCGCGATCCGCGGGTGACTTTCTTGATCGAGGACGGCGACACCTACGACACGTTGCGCGGGGTGTCCTTCGAAGGCGTTGCCGAGATCGTCGACGACCCCGACGTCTCGCATCGCGTCGGCGTCAGCGTGTGGGAGCGCTACACCGGCCCCTACACCGACGAGATGAAGCCGTTCGTCGAGCAGATGATGAACAAGCGGGTCTGCGTGCGCATCGTGGCACGCCGCGCGCGTTCGTGGGATCACCGCAAGCTCGGAATGCCGCCGATGCCGGTCGGCGGATCAACCGCCCCGGCCGCACTGGGGACCGGCCAGTAAATTCTTGTAGCCCCGATGGGATTCGAACCCACGCTACCGCCGTGAGAGGGCGGCGTCCTAGGCCGCTAGACGACGGGGCCAGACCGATCCGAGCAGCCAGCATAGCTCACCGGGCTAGGGCTGCCTAATCGCTTGTCGTGAACAGAATTTTGCTGGGGTACCAGGACTCGAACCTAGAATGGCGGTACCAGAAACCGCTGTGTTGCCAATTACACCATACCCCATCGGCCAGCTAAAACCACTGGTCAGAGCGTTTTCTGCGAGCCATTCATAGCGCCCGAGACCGCCGCTGTCAGCAGTTGTTGGCCTTTGCAAACCGCTGTGCAGACTACCAAAGATTTACGTGGCACCGTCGCGCGCGGCCCGCAACCGCGCCACGCTGCGCTCGCGGCCGAGCAGCTCCAGCGACTCGAAGAGCGGCGGGCTGATCGTCGTCCCGGTGGCGGCAACGCGGATCGGGCCGAACGCTTTGCGTGGTTTCAGCTCGAGACCCTCGATGAGGGCGGATTTGAGCGCCTCCTCGATGCCTGCCGTCGTCCAGTCCGAAACGCCGTCCAGTGCCGCCAGCGCGGCATCGAGCACCGGGCCCGCGTCTGCACTCAGCTCCTTGGCGGCGGCCTTGGGGTCGATCGCGTATTCGTCGTCGTTGAGGAACTTCAGCAGCTCCCACGCGTCGCTGAGGACGACGATGCGGGTTTGGACGAGCTGCGCGGCGACGGCGAATCCGGTGTCGTCCAGGCCGGTGTCATGCCCGTGTGCGCTGAAGTAGTCGCGCAGCCGGCCGGTGAAGTCGGCGGCCGCGAGCATCCGGATGTGCTCGGCGTTGAGGGCGTCCGCCTTCTTCTGATCGAAGCGGGCCGGGTTGGAATTGACGTCGACGACATCGAACGCCGCCACCATTTCGTCGAGGCTGAACAAATCGTGGTCATCGGCGATCGCCCAGCCGAGCAACGCAAGATAATTCAGCAGCCCTTCGGGGATGAAACCGCGGTCGCGGTGAGCGAACAGATTCGACTGCGGGTCGCGCTTTGACAGCTTCTTGGTCCCCTCACCCAATACCGTTGGAAGGTGGGCAAACTGCGGAACGCGCTCGGCGACCCCGATCCGGATCAGCGCCTGATACAGCGCGAGCTGGCGCGGTGTCGACGGCAATAGGTCTTCGCCGCGCAGCACGTGCGTGATCTTCATCAAGGCGTCGTCGACCGGGTTGACCAAGGTGTACAACGGTTCTCCGGTAGCCCGGGTCAACGCGAAATCCGGAACGGTGCCTGCCGCAAACGTCGTGGTTCCGCGCACCAGGTCATCCCAGCTGAGATCTTGGTCGGGCATCTTCAGCCGTACCACCGGGTTACGGCCTTCGGCGGCGTATGCGGCGCGCTGCTCGTCGGTCAGCTCACGATCGAAGTTGTCGTAGCCGAGCTTGGGATTCCGGCCGGCGGCCACATGACGCGCCTCGACCTCCTCGGCCGTCGAAAAGGCGTGGTAGGCCTCGCCTGCCTCCAATAGCTGGGCCACTACGTCACGGTAGATCTCGCTGCGCTGCGATTGCCGGTACGGGCCATAGGGTCCGCCGACCTCGGGGCCCTCGTCCCAATCGAGGCCGAGCCAGCGCAGCGCGTCGAGCAACGCCAGATAGCTTTCCTCGGTGTCACGTTGGGCGTCGGTGTCTTCGATGCGAAACACGAAGGTGCCGCCGGTGTGCCGAGCGTAGGCCCAGTTGAACAGCGCGGTGCGAACCATCCCCACATGCGGTGTACCAGTCGGCGACGGGCAGAATCGGACCCGAACCGGTGCCGTCACGACTTTCCTTTGCGGACCACCGGATTGCTCAGGGTGCCGATTCCGTCGACGGTGACCGAGACGACGTCGCCGTCCTCAATGGGACCGACACCTGCCGGTGTTCCGGTCAGAATGAGATCGCCGGGCAGCAAGGTCATCACGGCCGAGATCCATTCCACGATGGCACCCACGTCGTGGATCATCAGCGAGGTGCGGCTGTCCTGCTTGACCTCGCCATTGACTTCGGTGCGCAGTGCCAGATCGGCGGGATCGACATCGGTGACCACCCACGGGCCAACCGGGCAGAAGGTGTCATGCCCTTTGGCCCGCGTCCACTGACCATCGGCCTTCTGCTGATCGCGCGCCGACACGTCGTTTCCGATGGTGTAGCCCAGGATGTTGTCGGCGGCCTGAGCCGCCGAGACGTCCTTGCACGGCCGTCCGATCACCACCGCCAGCTCCCCCTCGAAGTGCACGGGTGATGCGTTGGCGGGCAACCGAATCGGCACGTTCGGTCCGATGATCGCCGTGTTGGGTTTCATGAATATGACGGGATCCGCCGGTGCCGGACCGGTTGCGAAGCTACTCATCTCAGCAATGTGATCGGTGTAGTTCTTGCCGACGCATACCACCTTGCCGGCCAGCATCGGGGCCAACAGCCGTACGTCGGCGACCGGCCATGAGCGACCAGTAAAGGTCGGCGTGCCGAATGGATGCTCGGCGATCTCGCGGGCAACCATCGCACTGGGATCATCCAGCGCTCCCTCGACGCTGACGAAGGACACACCATCCGGACTGGCTATTCGACCAAGGCGCATTCATCTGAGCCTAGTGAGGCGCCGTTGGACAAGATCCAGCCGGGCGACCATGCGGCGCCCCGACCCAGGCCAAAAAGAAAAATCTGACGCACCGACACGTCCGGCGGGCGAGAGGCTTCGAACTACTAGGGGGCAGGTTTCGTGACAGGCGAAAGGAGTCCGCGAGCATAGAGAGCAGGAATACGTGCCGGAGCAGGCGATCAGCAGGGTCAGACGATGGACGATGCTCATCGTCTCGCTCACCGCGACGTTGTGCGCCAATGTCTTCATCAATGGCGTCGCCTTTCTGATCCCCACGCTGCACGCTCGCCATGGCACCAGCCTGGCCGAGGGCGGTCTGCTGGCTTCGTTGCCGAGCTTCGGCATGGTGATCACGCTGTTCGCCTGGGGCTACCTGCTGGACCGCATCGGCGAGCGCATCGTGCTCACCCTGGGGCTGGCCCTGACCGCGGCCGCGGGTTTCGCTGCGGCATCGGCACACTCGACGTTGGCCATGGGTGCCTTTCTCATCCTCGGCGGCATGGCCGCGGCCAGCAGTATCAGCGCGTGCGGTCGGCTGGTGACCGGCTGGTTCCCCCCGCACCAGCGAGCCCTGGCGATGGGCATCCGCCAGACGGCGCAGCCACTGGGAATTGCATTGGCCGCACTGGTAATTCCCGAGCTGGCCAAACGAAGCTTCTCGACGGCGCTGCTGTTTCCCGCGGTGCTGTGCGCGGCGGCGGCGGTGCTCAGCGCCCTGGGTGTCAAAGATCCGCCGCGACCGATACGGGCGGATGCCAGCGATGCGCAGCTGGCGAACCCCTACCGCAGCACGGCCACGCTGTGGCGAATCCACGCCGCTTCGGCGCTGCTGATGGTGCCTCAGCCCGTCGTCCTGACCTTCATGCTCGTCTGGTTCATGCTCGACCGCGGCTTGTCGGCGGCATGGGCCGGTGCGCTGGTGGGCCTCTCCCAGCTGATCGGCGCGCTCGGCCGCATCGCAGTCGGCCGATGGGCGGACCACGTCGGCTCGCGGATGCGGCCGCTGCGAATCCTGGCCGTGGCCACCAGCGTGGTCATGCTGGCGCTGGCATTCACCGATCACTTGAATTGGCCACTGGCCGTGCCGATGATGGTGACCGCCGCGGCGCTCACCGGGGACAGCGGCTTGCCGTTCACGACGATCCCCGAACTGGCCGGGCCGTTTTGGAGCGGACGCGCATTGAGCGCCCAGAATGCCCTCGAACGACTGATGGTTGCCCTCGGGCCGCCGATATTCGGCGGATTGATCAGCACGGCCGGCTTTCCGGCGGCGTTCGCGGTCTGTGCAGTGTTTCCCCTAGCGGCGCTGCCGTTCGTGCCGGTTGGCCCGCAGCCGCCGCCTCCCGGCGGTACTACCCGGGAGCGATCCGCTGGCGGCGCTGCCGCACATACCGGTCGGCAACAAAGAGCAGCCGCAGTCGAATCCTGATGCGCTAACCGCAGTTAGCATGGGGAATGACCCTTAGCGGGGGCGCACGCTGGTCGATCATGATCGTCTCGCTGATTGTGACGTCCAGTTCCTTCCTCTTCATCAACGGTGTCGCCTTCCTGATCCCCGCGCTGGAAGCAGAGCGCGGAACGCCGCTGACCGAAGCCAGTCTGTTGGCGTCGATGCCCAGCTGGGGCATGGTCGTCACCCTGGTCGGCTGGGGCTATGTGCTGGATCGGGTCGGTGAGCGGATCGTGCTGACCGCCGGCTCGGCGCTGACCGCCGTCGCGGCCTACGCGGCCGCATCCGTGCATTCCCTGGTGTGGGTCGGAGTGTTTTTGTTCCTCGGCGGTATGGCCGCCGCGAGTTGCAACAGCGCCGGCGGCCGGCTGGTCTCGGGCTGGTTCCCGCCGCAGCAGCGAGGCCTGGCGATGGGGATTCGCCAGACCGCCCAACCACTGGGTATCGCCGTGGGCGCCTTGGCAATACCCGAGTTGGCCGAACACAGCCCGCACGCGGGACTGATGTTTCCCGCGGTGGCGTGCACGCTGGCCGCTCTGCTCAGCGTGGTTGGTGTTGTCGACTCACCACGAAAACCCGTGGAGACGGCCACCGACGAGGAACTGGCGAGCCCCTATCGCGGGTCGTGGGTGCTGTGGCGAATTCACGCGGTGTCTGCGCTGATGATGATGCCGCAGACGGTGACCGTCACCTTCATGCTGGTCTGGTTGATCAGAAACGACGGCTGGTCGATTGCGTCGGCGGGCGCGGCGATGACGGTTTCGCAGCTGCTCGGTGCGCTGGGCCGAATCCTGGTCGGGCGCTGGTCAGATCGGATCGGCTCGCGGATGCGCCCTGTCGCGGTCATCGCTGCCGGCGCCGCTTTGGCCCTGTTCCTGCTGGCCTACGCCGACCACCGGGGCTCGCATTACGAAGTGCCACTGATGATCATCGTCTCGGTGCTCGCGGTGCTCGACAACGGTTTGGAGGCCACGGCGATCACCGAATACGCCGGGCCGTTCTGGAGCGGGCGCGCGTTGGGCATCCAGAACACCACCCAGCGACTGATGGCGGCCACCGGTCCCCCGATCTTCGGTGCATTGATCAGTGCGGCACGGTATCCGTCGGCGTGGGTGTTGTGCGGCCTGTTCCCATTGCTGGCAATTCCGTTGGTGCCCACCACGTTGGTGCCGCCAGGTTTGGAAACTACAGCGCGGCTGCAATCCGTTCGCCGACAGCGCTGGTGGCGAGCCGTTCGTCCCCCCGAGACGCCAGATAAGTCTCGACCGCCCGGTCCACCCGAGCAGCCGCATCGTCCTCACCAAGATGGGCAAGCAGTAGCGCCACCGAAATGATCGCCGCCGTCGGATCGGCGATGCCCTTGCCTGCGATATCGGGTGCACTGCCGTGCACCGGCTCGAACATCGACGGATTGGTCCGGGTGGCGTCGATATTTCCACTGGCGGCCAAGCCAATTCCGCCGCATACCGCCGCGGCCAGGTCGGTGATGATGTCACCGAACAGGTTGTCGGTGACGATCACGTCGAAGCGCCCGGGGTCGGTGACCATGAAGATCGTCGCGGCGTCGGTGTGCTGATACGCCACCTCGACGTCGGGGTATTCCTCGCCGACCTCGGCCACGACCCGCGACCACAGCTTCCCGGCGAAGTTCAGCACGTTGGTCTTGTGCGTCAGCGTTAAGTGCTTGCGGCGCTGCTGGGCCCGTTCGAATGCGTCCTTGACCACTCGCTGCACACCGAACGCGGTGTTGACGCTGACTTCGGTGGCGACTTCGTGGGGTGTGCCGACGCGGATCGCCCCACCATTACCGGTGTAGGGCCCTTCGGTCCCCTCGCGCACCACCACGAAATCGATGTCGGGGTTTCCCGCAAGCGGACTGCTGACCCCCGGATACAGCCGGGCCGGCCGCAGGTTGACGTGATGGTCGAGCTCAAAGCGCAAGCGCAGCAACAAGCCTCGCTCCAGCACGCCGCTGGGCACCGACGGGTCGCCGATCGCTCCGAGCAGAATGGCGTCGTGCTCGCGCAGCTCGGCAAGCACCGATTCCGGCAGCAGCTCGCCGGTGGCGTGGTAGCGCCGAGCGCCCAGGTCGTATTCGGTTTTCTGCACGCCGGGCACCACCGCGTCGAGAACCTTGATCGCCTCGGCGACGACTTCGGGCCCGATCCCGTCGCCGCCGATTACCGCGAGTTTCACGACAGATCAACCACTTCCAGCTTGTTAGCGCCGACGGCCTCCGAGATCGCCGAGCGGACATCGCCGGGCACATCCCGGTCCAGCCGCAACAGAATCGTGGCACTCGAGCCCTCGGCATCCTCGGAGAGCTGTGCGGCTTGGATATTCACCCCGGCCGTGCCCAACAAGGTGCCGATCTTGCCCAGCGCGCCGGGCTGGTCGTGGTAATTGATCACCAGGTTGGTGCCTGTCGCGCGCAGGTCGAAGTTGCGGCCGTTGATCTGCACGATCTTCTCAACCAATTGCGGACCCGACAGGGTTCCGGCGACATTGATGCGCGAACCGTCGTGACCGGCCACCCGCACGTCCAGCAGACTGCGATGGTTGGGGCTTTCCGAAGCCGTGCTGATTTCGGCGGTCACACCGCGCTCGGCGGCCAGCGCGGGTGCGTTGACGAACGTGACCGGGTCCTCGATGACGGCCGAGAACAGACCGCGCAGCGCCGAAAGCTTCAGCACCTCAACATCTTCGGAAGCCAGTTCGCCGCGCACCTGCACGGACAACGAGGTCGGAGCGCCGTCCGAGAGCGCCGCCGCCAACACCCCGAGTTTGCGCGCCAGATCCAGCCAGGGCGCCACCTCTTCGTTGACCACGCCACCGCCGACGTTGACCGCATCGGGCACGAACTCGCCGGCCAGCGCCAACCGCACGCTCTCGGCCACGTCGGTGCCGGCCCGATCCTGCGCCTCTTCGGTCGATGCCCCCAGATGCGGCGTCACCACCACTTGCGGCAACTCGAAAAGCGGGCTGTCGGTGCATGGTTCACTCGAGTACACGTCCAGACCGGCGGCGCGCACATGGCCGCTGATGACCGCTTCGGCCAACGCCGCCTCGTCCACCAGGCCGCCGCGGGCGGCGTTGACGATGATGACGCCCGGCTTGGTCTTGGCCAACGCGTCCTTGTCGATCAGACCGGCAGTCTCGGATGTCTTCGGCAGGTGCACCGAGATGAAGTCGGCCCGGGCCAGCAGTTCGTCCAGGGGCAGCAGTTCGATGCCCAGCTGCGCGGCGCGGGCCGGCGAGACATACGGGTCATAGGCGATGACGTGGGTGCCGAAGGCCTCGATCCGGGCAGCGACCAACTGGCCGATGCGGCCGAGCCCCACGATGCCGACTGTCTTGCCGAAGATTTCGGTGCCCGAGAACTTCGACCGCTTCCAGGTGTGTTCCCGCAACGTGGCGTCGGCCGCCGGGATCTGCCGCGACGCGGACAGCAGCAACGCCAGCGCGTGCTCGGCGGCGCTGTGGATGTTCGACGTCGGCGCGTTGACGACCAGTACCCCGCGTTCGGTGGCAGCGTCCACGTCGACGTTGTCCAGGCCCACGCCGGCGCGGGCGACAATCTTCAGCTTGGGGGCGGCGGCCAGCACCTCGGCGTCGACGGTGGTGGCCGAACGCACCAACAGCGCGTCGGCTTCGGGCACCGCGGCCAGCAGCTTCTCCCGGTCCGGGCCGTCGACCCAGCGCACCTCGACCTGGTCTCCCAGGGCTGCGACGGTTGATTGAGCGAGTTTGTCGGCGATTAACACAACAGGCAAGGTCACCCGATCAGGCTATAGGCCAACGCCTGGGCTGTAATAAAGCGGTGGACGTCACCGTCGTCGGCAGCGGGCCCAACGGGTTGACCGCGGCCGTCATTTGCGCTCGTGCAGGACTCAAAGTGCAGGTCGTCGAGGCCCAGCCGACTTTCGGCGGTGGTGCCCGCACCGCGCCCGACCCAGAATTTCCGGGAGTCGAACACGACATCTGCTCGGCGGTTCATCCGCTGGCGCTGGCGTCGCCGTTTTTCGCGGAGTTCGATCTGCCCGCCCGCGGAGTGCAGCTGGCGGTCCCAGACATCGCCTACGCCAATCCGCTTGCCGCCCGGCCCGCGGTGATCGCGTATCGCGACCTCGACCGCACCTGCGCCGAGCTGACCGACGGTGCGTCCTGGCGGCGCCTGCTCGGCCCGTTGGTCGATGACTGGCACGAAGTAGTGGGACTGCTGCTCGGCGACAAGCGCTCGGTGCCTAGATCGTTGCCTTCGGCGGTGCACCTCGGACGGCGAATCCTCGCCCAGGGCACCCCGGCCTGGGGATCGCTGGCCGGTGCGGACGCCCAAGCGCTGTTCACCGGCGTTGCCGCCCACGTGCTGTCGCGGATGCCCTCGTTGACGGCGGCCGCAGCCGGGTTGATGTTGGCGACCCTGGCCCATTCAGTGGGCTGGCCGATTCCGGTGGGCGGCAGCCAGGCGATCACCGACGCGCTGATCGCAGACCTGCGCAGCCACGGTGGTCAGCTGACCGCCGGCGTCGAAGTCACCCAGCCACCACACGGTGTCGTCGTATTCGACACCGCACCGACGGCGTTGCTGCGGATCTACGGCGATGCGCTGCCTGGACGCTACGCTAAGGCATTGCGCCGCTACCACTTTGGACCTGGAGTCGCCAAAGTTGATTTCGTGCTGAGCGAGGACATTCCGTGGTCGGATCCCCGCCTGCTGCAGGCGCCGACGTTGCATCTGGGCGGCACCCGCGAGCAGATGGCGCTCGCCGAATCCGACATCGTAGCCGGGCGCCACGCGCAGTGGCCGATGGTGCTGGCCGCTTCGCCACACCTCGCCGATGCCGGACGCATCGATGCCGCGGGCCGGCGCCCGTTCTGGACCTACGCCCATGTGCCGTCGGGTTCGGACCTCGATGCGACCGAAACCGTCACCGGGGTCGTCGAGCGGTTCGCGCCCGGTTTCCGCGACATCGTGGTGGCTGCCCGCGCGGTGCCGGCCGCCCGATTGGCTGACCACAATGCCAACTACGTGGGCGGCGATATCGGGGTGGGCGGCAACAGTGCGTGGCGCGCGATTGCCGGCCCCACCCCGCGGCTGAATCCCTGGCGCACACCGATGCCCAAGGTGTATCTGTGTTCGGCGGCGACCCCGCCCGGCGGTGGGGTACACGGCATGGCCGGTTACTACGCCGCCCGGACCCTGTTGCGTCGCGAATTCGGTATATCCACGATGCCTGCTCTCGGGCCTAGGCTAACCCCGTGACGAAACTCGCGATCATCTACTACTCGGCCACCGGCCACGGCACCACGATGGCCAACCGCGTCGCTGCGGCGGCCGAAGCCGCGGGCGCCGAGGTTCGGGTGCGACCCGTCGCCGAAACCCATGACCCGGAGACGTTTGCGCACAACCCGGCCTGGACGGCGAACTACGAAGCCACTAAAGACCTTCCCGCCGCCACCGGCGACGACATTGTCTGGGCCGACGCGGTGATCTTCGGCTCACCGACCCGGTTCGGTTCGCCGGCAGCGCAATTGCGCACCTTCCTGGATTCGCTCGGCGGGCTGTGGGCCGAAGGAAAGCTGGCCGACAAGATCTATGCGGGCTTCACGTCGTCCAACACCCTGCACGGCGGCCAGGAAACCACACTGGTCGCGCTGTACTTCACGCTGATCCACTTCGGCGGGATCATCGTGCCGCCGGGCTATACCGACCCGTGCAAGTTCGTCGACGGCAACCCGTACGGGGTGAGCCTGGTCGCCACGCACGACAACATCAACGCGTTCGACGAATCCATCGACAATGCGCTGGATCACCTGGCCCGGCGCGTGGTCTCGGTGGCCGACCGCCTGACGTCCTAACCTCTTCGCAGCGACATCGACGTAAGCGTGGCGACACGCCGAAACTTGTTCGCGCCCGCGTCGGTCTCGGTGAACCTGTCGGTGGCTGGATCGACGATCACGGCATGGGGGAAGTATTCGTTGGCAGCGAAGCGGTCGCGGCCGCCGCACTTACCGAACATCAGCTGCGGAGTCGGTATCGACCGATCTTTCGCAATGTCTATGTGCCGACGTGGTCGGACCCCACGATCGAGGACTACGCCCTGGGCGCGTGGCTGTGGTCGCGCAGACGAGGAGTGGTAGCGGGTGCTGCGGCGTCAGCGCTGCACGGGGCCGAGTGGGCTGATGCGACGACGCCCGTCGAGCTGATCTCGAAAAGCGCCCGGCCACAACAAGGTTTGATCATTCGTCATGAGACGTTGGGCTGCGACGAAGTAGCCCAGGTCACCCGCCGCTCGATCACGTTTCCGGTGACCACGTCCGCTCGCACCGCCTTCGATCTCGGCCGGCACCTGCGGCGAGGTCAGGCGTTAGCGCGACTTGATGCACTCGCGCGTGCGACTGCATTCGCTACGGAGGACGTCCTGCTGCTCACAAAGAGATACCTGGGCGCCCGCGGCCTGCGACGGCTCAATGAGGTGCTGCCGTTGATAGACGGCGGCGCAGCATCGCCGAAGGAAAGCTGGCTGCGGCTGCTTCTGCTCCACGCCGGACTTCCGAAGCCGACCACGCAGATACCGGTCCACCAGGACTGGCAACTTGTGGGTTTGCTCGACATGGGCTGGGAGGACTACTTGGTCGCCGTGGAGTACGACGGCGACCAACACCGAACGGACCGTCGCCAATTCGTCAGGGATATCAACCGGATTACGGCAATGGAGAGCCTCGGCTGGGTGGTGATTCGCATCGTCGCCGAGCACCGACCGGATGACATCATCGATCGGGTTTACCAGGCGCTCGCCCGCCGTGGTTATCGCCGACATCGACGTTAGCGCGGCGACATGCCGAAAAATGCCGCGCTAACGTCGATCTCGAGCGTCACCCGGGCACCTACGAAAGGAAACCCGCGCCAGAAGTTATGCCGTCTCGGTGATCGGGCGGTCGACCCAGCTCATCAAGTCGCGCAGTCGCTTACCGACGACCTCGATGGGGTGCTCGGCGTTTTCTTTACGCAACTGCTCGAGTTGCTTGTTGCCACCCTCGACGTTGGCGACCAGCTTCTTGGTGAAGTCGCCATTCTGGATGTCGCGCAGGATGTCGCGCATCCGGTCCTTGGTGGCGGCGTCGATGACCCGCGGACCGGACAGGTAGCCGCCGAACTCAGCGGTGTCGGACACCGAGTAGTTCATCCGGGCAATACCGCCCTCGTACATCAGGTCCACGATCAGCTTGAGCTCGTGTAGCACCTCGAAGTACGCCATCTCCGGCGGGTAGCCCGCCTCGACCATCACTTCAAAACCGGTCTTCACCAATTCCTCTGTGCCACCGCACAACACGGCCTGTTCACCGAACAGGTCGGTTTCGGTTTCGTCCTTGAAGGTGGTCTTGATGACACCGGCCCGGGTGCCGCCGATGGCCTTGGCGTAGGACAGCGCCAGCGCCTCGCCCTTGCCGGTCGGGTCCTGGTCGACGGCGATCAGAGCGGGCACGCCCTTGCCGTCGACGAACTGGCGGCGGACCAGGTGGCCGGGGCCCTTGGGGGCGACCATCGCCACGGTCACATCGCCAGGCGGCTTGATCAGGTCGAAGTGAATGTTGAGGCCGTGACCGAAGAACAGCGCATCGCCGGGCTTCAGGTTGGGCTCGATCTCGTTCTTGAAGATGTCGGCCTGGGCGGTGTCGGGCGCCAGCAACATGATGACGTCGGCCCACTTGGCGACCTCGGCGGGAGTGTCTACGTCCAGACCCTGCTCTTCGACCTTGGGCCGTGACTTCGAGCCCTCCTTGAGTCCGACGCGCACCTGCACGCCGGAGTCGCGCAGGCTCAGCGAGTGCGCGTGCCCTTGGCTGCCGTATCCGATGACACCGACCTTGCGGCCCTGGATGATCGACAGATCTGCGTCGTCGTCGTAGAACATTTCTAATGCCACTGTTGAATTTCTCCTCGTGTGTTACTTAGCGGTCCCGATACTGCGCGAACCGCGGGACAGGGCGACCATTCCCGATTGAACGATTTCGCGAATACCGAACGGTTCCAGCACCCGCAGAAAGGCTTCGATCTTGCCGCGGTCGCCGGTTGCCTCGATAGTCAGCGCTTCCGGCGACACGTCAACCACCTTGGCGCGGAACAGGTTCACTGCCTCGATCACCTGGCTGCGGGTACCGGCGTCGGCACCCACCTTGATCAACGCCAACTCGCGGGCCACCGAGTTGTCGTCGTTCTGCTCGATGATCTTGATGACGTTGACCAGCTTGTTGAGCTGCTTGGTGACCTGTTCGAGCGGAGTCTCTTCGGCGGAGACCACAATGGTCATCCGCGACATGTCTTTCTGCTCGGTGGCACCGACAGCCAAGGACTCGATGTTGAAACCCCGCCGGGAGAACAGCGACGCCACCCGCGCGAGCGCGCCGGGTTTGTCTTCGACGAGCACCGACAAGGTATGTGATTTAGGCGATCCGGTCATCAGGCGTGCCCTTCGCTTGGGTCATCGAACAGCGGCCGGATACCGCGAGCGGCTTGGATCTCGTCGTTGCTGGTGCCGGCGGCCACCATCGGCCACACCTGCGCGTCGGCGCCGACGATGAAGTCGATCACCACCGGGCGGTCGTTGATTGCCCGCGCCTGGTTGATCACATCGACAACGTCTTCCGCACGCTCGCAACGCAATCCGACGCAGCCCAATGCCTCGGCGAGCTTCACGAAATCCGGGATGCGGTGGGAGT
>Ga0208987_1000055_pt1 | contig 27947 bp, 25 predicted proteins | sample MedBloCARef_O2_FD_187845 | JGI IMG/M metagenome (GOLD analysis project Ga0208987, IMG submission 187845) | Forest soil microbial communities from El Dorado National Forest, California, USA - Mediterranean Blodgett CA Ref_O2 (SPAdes) (version 2) | ecosystem: Environmental > Terrestrial > Soil >... | reverse complement strand
GTCCTGCTCACCGGACGCGACGTAGTGCAGCGTGCCCGACTTGGCCATGTGCGTGTGCGCGCCGCCGAGCTCTTCCATGGTGACGTCCTCGCCGGTGACGGTCTTGATGACGTCGGGCCCGGTGATGAACATCTGGCTGGTCTGGTCGACCATGATGACGAAGTCGGTCAGGGCGGGGGAGTACACGTGCCCACCGGCGGCGGCGCCCATGATCAGCGAGATCTGCGGGATAACGCCGGACGCCAGGATGTTGTTGCGGAAGATCTTGCTGTACAGGCCCAGCGAGACGACACCCTCCTGGATGCGCGCGCCGGCACCGTCGTTGATGCCGATCAGCGGGCGGCCGGTCTTGATGGCCAGCTCCTGGATCTTGACGATCTTCTCGCCGTACACCTCGCCCAGGCTGCCGCCGAACACGGTGGCGTCCTGGCTGAAGATGCAGACGTCGCGCCCGTCGATGGTGCCGTAGCCGGTCACCACGCCGTCGCCGAGTGGGCGGTTTTTTTCCAGCCCGAAGTTGGCGCTGCGGTGCTTGGCCAGCGCGTCGAGTTCGACGAACGAATCGTCGTCCAGCAGCGCGTGAATGCGCTCCCGGGCGGTCAGCTTGCCCTTGGCATGCACCTTCTCGACGGCCTCTTCACCCACCGGATGCAGCGCCTCTTCCCGGCGCTTGTGCAGCTCGGCCAGCTTGCCTGCGGTGGTGTGGATGTCGATGGTGTGCTCGGCAGCGGGTTCCGCGGTGTGGTCGGTAACGCTTGTCATGGAAGTCGATGTTACGGGCGCGGATAGTCTCAGTTGCTTATGGGCAGCCCTCGGGTCGACTTGAGTCCTTCAGTTCAATGGAGCGAAGAGCACGACGTTCTGGTGGCGGGATCGGGCGGTGGCGGTGTCACCGGCGCCTACACCGCGGCGCGCGAAGGCCTCGACGTGCTGCTGGTCGAGGCGACCGGGAAATTCGGTGGCACCACGGCGTACTCCGGCGGGGGCGGCGTCTGGTTTCCCTGCAATCCCGTGTTGGTGCGCGCCGGCACCGACGACACCATCGAGGATGCGCTCACCTACTACCACGCGGTGGTCGGCGACCGGACGCCGCTCGAACTACAGGAGACGTTCGTCCGGGGCGGCGCGCCCCTGATCGAGTATCTGGAGTCCGATCCCGACCTCAAATTCGTGCCGTTGCCGTGGCCGGATTACTACGGCAAAGCGCCGAAGGCGCGGCTGGACGGTCAGCGCCATATCGCCGCCAAGCCGCTCAAGGTGGCCGCCGCTCCCGAGTTTCGCGAGGCGATCCGCGGGCCGCTGGACACCGACCGGCTCGGTGCCGAAACACCCGCCGACTATTACGTCGGCGGCCGCGCCCTGATCGCGCGGTTTCTCAAGGCCATCGGGCAGTACCCGAATGCATCGTTGCAGCGCGACACCGCCCTGATCGAGCTGGTAGTGGACAACGGAGCCGTGGTCGGCGCCATCGTCGAAAACGCGGGACAGCGCAGGGCGATCCGCACCCGGCGCGGCGTGCTGCTGGCCGCCGGCGGTTTCGAAAGCAACGACGAGTTGCGGCGCGACTTTCGCGTGCCAGGCGTGGCACGAGACACCATGGGCGGCCCGGGAAGTCGCGGTCTGGCGCTGCAGGCCGGCATTGCCGCGGGCGCCGACACCGACCTGCTGGACCAGGCATGGTGGTCGCCGGGCCTGACCCATCCCGACGGCCGATCGGCGTTCGCGCTGTGGTTCACCGGCGGCATCTTCGTCAACCAGTCCGGCAACCGGTTCGTCAACGAGTCCCAGGCCTACGACCGGGCCGGTCGCGAAATCATCAGGCAGCTGGAAGACGGGTCAATCACGTTGCCGTACTGGATGATCTACGACGACAAGGAGGGCGAGGTGCCACCGGTGAAGGCCGCCAACGTCAGCATCGTGGAGACCGAGAAGTACGTCGCGGCCGGCTTGTGGCATTCCGCAGACACCCTGGAGGAACTGGCCGCCAAGATCGGCGTGCCGGGTCGGCAGCTGGCGGCAACGGTGGCCCGGTTCAACGGCTTTGCCGCCTCCGGTGTCGACGAGGACTTCGGCCGGGGCGACGAGGCATTCGATCGCGCCTTCTCGGCGGGCGCCTCGCCGCTGGTGCCCATCGACCGCCCGCCCTATCACGCCGCGACGTTCGGCCTGTCGGATCTGGGCACCAAGGGCGGGCTGCGTACCGACACCGCGGCGCGGGTGCTGGATATGTCCGGCAACCCGATCGGCGGCCTGTATGCGGCGGGCAACACCATGGCCGCGCCCAGCGGCACCGCCTATCCCGGTGGCGGCAATCCGATCGGAACCAGCATGCTGTTCAGCCACTTGGCCGTCTTAGACATGCGAGACCGGCGATGACGGACCGCGATCACCTCAGGACGCCACTGGACGCCGCCGCATTGCGAGCCGAGTTGATCGGCACCGGACTCGGTTGGCGAAAACTCGACGTCGTCGAGGAAACCGGTTCCACCAACGCCGATTTGCTGGCACGCGCGGCCGCGGGAACCGACATCGCCGGAGCGGTGCTCATCGCCGAGCATCAGACCGCAGGCCGGGGGCGGCACGGCCGCGGCTGGTCGGCCGCCCCGCGCGCGCAGATCACCATGTCGGTCGGGGTGAGTGTCGTCGACGTCCCGACCGAAGGCTGGGGCTGGCTGTCACTGGCCACCGGTGTGGCGGTCGTCGATGCGCTGGCCCCGCTGCTGGACGGGATCGGTGTCCGGGCCGGCCTGAAGTGGCCCAACGACGTGTTGGCCGGGCAGCCGGACTCGCCGGGAAAGCTGGCCGGCATTCTCGCCGAGGTTGTGCGGCCGGTGGTGGTAATTGGCTTGGGGCTCAACGTAACTCAGGCTCCCGAGGAGGTCGACGGGCCCGGCGCGACGTCGTTGCTGGACCTGGGTGTCGCCGCGCCCGACCGCGACCAGCTGGTCGGGCGGCTGTTGCGTGAGCTCGGTGGCCGCATCCTCGGGTGGCGGGCCGCCCGCGGGGCCGACTGGCAACTGGCGGCCGACTACCGGGCACGCAGCCTGACCATCGGTACCCGGGTGCGCGCGCAGCTGCCCGGCGGCAAGGAAATCGTCGGAATCGCCAGCGCTGTCGATGATCAGGGCCGGCTCTGTGTCGAGACCGGGGCCGAGACCGTCGTGGTTTCGGCCGGTGATGTGGTGCACTTGCGCTAGGTCACTCGGCGCGAGGAATGAAACCAGGCACGCCGGTGTGCACCACCGTGTTGAACCGGACGTTCGTGGTGATCCGGTTGCGAATGTCGGCCATGGCGTCTTCCGGCAGCGGCGAAATCTCGAAGTTCGCCTGGATCCGCTGCGGCTTGGTCGAGGTGGTCAAGAAGGCGGTGCCACGCTGCACGGCCCAGGACAGGGCGACCTGAGCGGGCGTGATGTTCAGCCGCGCTGCGATAGCGGTGAGCACCGGATCCTCCAGCAGGTTGGGCGTCGAAGAATGCCCGAGCGCTGCGAACGCCAGCAGCACGATCCCGTGCTCCTGACAGAACGACAGCAGTTCCCACTCGGGAAGGTACGGGTGCGATTCGACCTGCACGACGGCCGGTTTGATGCGCGCAACCTCAACGATCTCTTGGACCTTCTCCAGCGTGACGTCCGACAGACCGATCGACCTGCAGTGGCCGTCGTCCACGAGGTGCTCCAGCGCCCCCCATGTTTCGGCCAACGTGACGCCGTCGTCGTAGCTCACCTGACCGTTCTCGTCTCGCGGATCCTGATCGTCGCCCGGGCGGAAGGCGAACGGCGTGTGGATGAGATAGCAGTCGGCATAATCGATTTGAAGACGGCGCAGACTCGCTTCGAAGGCGGGCCGGACGCGCTCTGGGCGATGGTTGGTGTTCCACAGCTTGGTGGTGACGAACAACTCTTCCCGTCGAAGGGTTCCCGCCCCGATCGCCTCGCGTATCGCGACACCCACCTCTTCTTCGTTGCGGTACCGTTCCGCGCAATCGAGATGTCGAAACCCCACCTCCAGTGCGACCTTGGTGGCCGCCTTGGTGGCAACAGGGTCGGGAATGAGCGTGCCGAACCCGACAGCCGGTATCGCACCCTGCCCATCGGCAAGGGGGATCCTGGAACGGCGAATCACGTCGGATGCTGTCATCGTCAGACTCCCTTTTCGGCCGCCCCGGGGACTTGAGTTTAAGGCGCTGAGGCGGTATTCGCCGCGGTCGCCTGATTGCGGATAATGTCGCGGTCATGAGCTATCCGGATAACGCCCTGGCCGCCGGCGAACAGGTCGTCATACACCGCCATCCGCACTGGAAGCGGTTGATCTGGCCCGTCGTGGTGTTCATCCTGGCGACCGCGCTGGCGGCCTTCGGTTCTGGCTACCTCAACTCGACGCATTGGGAGCAGATCGCCAAGAACATCATCTACGGCGCCATCTGGGGAATCTGGTTGGTGATCGTCGGCTGGCTGACGCTCTGGCCGTTCTTGACCTGGCTGACCACCCACTTCGTCGTCACCAACCGGCGGGTGATGTTTCGGCACGGAGTGCTGACCCGCAGCGGGATCGACATCCCAGTGGCGCGGATCAACAGTGTGGAGTTCCGGGACAAGCTGACCGAGCGGATTTTTCGCACCGGGACGCTGATTATCGAGTCGGCGTCACAAGATCCGTTGGAGTTCTACAACATTCCGCGACTGCGCGAGGTGCACTCGCTGCTCTATCACGAAGTCTTCGACACCTTGGGTTCCGAGGAATCGCCGAGCTGAGCCGGGCGACGGCCTTTGTTGTGCCACGAGTGCAGCAGGGTGACGTTGCCACCCTCGAGCTCGTCTTCGAAGACTTCGGCGATACCGCCGGCGGTAAGCGCGGATTCCAGCGCCATGTCGGGGGTGCGGGCGAACTGGTCGGGGAACACCCAGCGCCGGAACGCCCAGAACCGGAATGCCATCTGCAGCAGGTTGCCGATGATGTAGGCGGAAACGAAGTCCGCGATGTTCTCCATGGTCAGCGAGACGTTCGGGACCCGCAGTCCGAAGACGTAGCTGGAGACCCACAACGGCGCCATGCTCAGCAGCACGCCCACGCCGCTGAAGGCGAAGAACAGCAGCGCCTCGTGGTGGCGCTCCCGCCCGCCCCGGTTGCGGAAGCTCCACTCGCGGTTCAACACGTAGGACGCGATGACCGCGACGATGCCGGCGATGACCTTGGCGGTTACCGGCTTGTAGTCGAGAATCGTCAGCTTCAGGGTGTAGAAAATTGCCGAGTCGATGACAAACGTGGTGCCGCCGACAATGGCGAATTTGATGAATTCATGATGGCGCTGCGCATAGGGCTGAAAAACCCCAGGCAAACGCGCGATCGTGGCATCGGCGAAGGACACAAGACGTGAGTGTACGGATGAACACAAAAGCGGCGCAAAATGGTACCTAACAATTTGATATCAGAGCCGGTCAACACGCTCGCGCGGCGGGTTTAAGGCGGGATTGAATGCCGTGACACCATGATGGCCGTGCCGAGTACACGCAGCCCCTTGGTCGCGATGGTCGGCGGCGGACAACTTGCCCGGATGACGCACCAGGCCGCGATCGCGCTTGGGCAGAATCTGCGGGTGCTGGCCACCGCCGCCGACGAGCCTGCCGCGCAGGTCACCCCCAACGTCGTCATCGGCTCGCACACCGATCTGGAAGACCTGCGCCGGGTCGCGGCCGGAGCCGACGTGCTGACCTTCGATCACGAGCACGTCCCGACCGAGTTGCTGGAGAAGCTGGTCGCCGAGGGCGTCAATGTGGCACCGCCGCCGCACGCGCTGGTGCACGCCCAGGACAAGCTCGTGATGCGGCGCCGGCTCGAGGAGCTGGGCGCCGCGGTGCCACGGTATGCGGGGATCGACAACCTCGATGATCTCGACGCCTTCGCGCGGCGTCTCGATGCCCCGATCGTCGTCAAGGCGGTAAGGGGCGGTTACGACGGGCGCGGCGTAGCCCTGCCGCGCGATCTCGCGCAGGCCCGCGAGATCGCCGGCGGATACCTGGCCTCTGGCGTACCGGTGCTGGTCGAAGAGCGGGTTGAGTTGCGACGGGAATTGTCGGCGCTGGTGGCTCGGTCGCCGTTCGGTCAGGGCGCGGCATGGCCGGTGGTCGAGACCGTGCAGCGCGACGGGATCTGCGTTCAGGTGATCGCGCCGGCGCCAACGCTGCCCGACGCGGTGGCTTCCGAGGCGCAGCAGCTGGCGTTGCGGGTGGCGGCCGAACTCGGCGTGGTCGGCTTGCTGGCCGTGGAGTTGTTCGAGACTCGCGACGGTGCACTGCTGGTCAACGAGCTGGCCATGCGGCCGCACAACTCCGGGCACTGGACCATGGACGGCGCGCGTACCAGCCAATTCGAACAGCATCTGCGTGCGGTGCTGGACTATCCGCTCGGCGACACCGACGCCATCGTGCCGGTGACGGTGATGGCTAACGTGCTGGGCGCCGCGCAGCAGCCGGCAATGACCCTGGATGAGCGGCTGCACCACCTTTACGCGCGGATGCCCGAGGCCCGGGTGCATCTCTACGGCAAGGGCGAGCGTCCCGGCCGCAAAATCGGACACCTCAACTTCCTCGGCACCGACAGCGACCAGGAAAACCTGACCAAGCTGCGTGAACGCGCGGAGCTCGCGGCACACTGGTTGTCACACGGGCAGTGGGCGGACGGATGGGATCCACATGGCTAAGACGCCTCGGGTCGGCGTGATCATGGGCAGCGACAGCGACTGGGCGGTGATGCAAGACGCCGCCGCTGCGCTGGCCGAGTTCGACATCCCGGCCGAGGTGCGGGTGGTCTCGGCGCATCGGACGCCGGCAGTGATGTTCGACTACGCACGCGACGCGGCCGACCGCGGCATCGAGGTGATCATCGCCGGTGCGGGCGGCGCGGCACACCTGCCCGGAATGGTGGCGTCGGTGACCACTCTTCCGGTGATCGGCGTCCCGGTGCCGCTGGGACGCCTGGACGGTCTGGACTCGTTGTTGTCGATCGTCCAGATGCCCGCTGGAGTTCCGGTGGCCACCGTCTCGATCGGCGGTGCGCGCAACGCCGGCCTGTTGGCCGTGCGCATGCTGGGATCGTCGGACCCGGCGCTGCGCGCCCGGATCGCCGCCTTCCAGAACGAGCTGGCAGAAAGCGTGCGGGCCAAGGATGCGGCCCTACAACAGCTCCAGGGTAAAGTTACCCGCGAGTAGCAAGCAGATTAGGAGGCTCTCGAGATGGCTGGATGGGCCGGAAATTCCACGTTTGACGTGTTCAAGCTGCCCGAAGAACACGACGAATTGCGGGCGGCGATTCGCGCGCTGGCCGAAAAGGAGATCGCTCCCTACGCGGCCGAGGTCGATGAGAAGTCCCGGTTTCCGCAGGAGGCGCTGGACGCGCTGAATACGTCGGGCTTCAACGCGGTGCATGTGCCGGAGGAGTACGGCGGCCAGGGGGCCGACTCGGTGGCGGCGTGCATCGTCATCGAAGAGGTCGCCCGCGTCGACGCCTCGGCCTCACTGATCCCCGCGGTGAACAAGCTGGGCACCATGGGCTTGATCCTGCGCGGCTCCGAGGAGCTGAAGAAGCAGGTGCTGCCCTCGATCGCCGACGGCACGGCGATGGCGTCCTACGCGCTGAGCGAGCGGGAAGCCGGCAGCGACGCGGCGGCCATGCGGACGCGCGCTGCGGCCGACGGCGACGACTGGATTCTCAACGGCACCAAGTGCTGGATCACCAACGGCGGCAAGTCCAGTTGGTACACCGTGATGGCAGTGAGCGACCCGGACAAGGGCGCCAACGGCATCTCGTCGTTCATGGTGCACATCGACGACGAGGGGTTCACCATCGGCCCGAAAGAACGCAAGCTCGGCATCAAGGGTTCGCCCACCACCGAGCTGTACTTCGAGAACTGTCGCATCCCCGGCGACCGGATCATCGGTGAGCCAGGCACCGGCTTCAAGACGGCGCTGGCCACGCTGGACCACACCCGTCCCACCATCGGGGCCCAGGCCGTGGGTATCGCCCAGGGCGCGCTGGACGCCGCCATCGCTTACACCAAGGACCGCAAGCAGTTTGGTGAATCGATCAGCAGCTTCCAGGGTGTGCAGTTCATGCTGGCCGACATGGCGATGAAGGTGGAAGCGGCGCGGCTGATGGTCTACAGCGCGGCGGCGCGAGCCGAGCGCGGTGAAGGCAACCTCGGGTTCATCTCGGCGGCTTCCAAATGCTTCGCCTCCGACGTGGCGATGGAGGTCACCACCGACGCCGTGCAACTGTTCGGCGGCGCCGGCTACACCATCGACTTCCCCGTCGAGCGGATGATGCGCGATGCCAAGATCACCCAGATCTACGAGGGCACCAATCAGATTCAGCGGGTGGTGATGTCGCGGGCGCTGTTGCGCTGATTTGGGTCGTTGCGACACCCCGTAGCAATAAAGAGCAGACAACCTAATAAGATCGGCCTTTGCAACTAGGCTCACGCCAAACGTCAACCATTCGGGATGGGTGACCGGCAGGCGAAGGCCTCGACCGGCGCTCCGGCTGTCTTCTCGGAGCGTCGTTTTTGAGCAAGCAGCACCGCGGCCAGGGGGTGTGGAGTGAGGGACGTGGCTTCCCGCCGACACCCGGCTGGAATCGATGCCGGTGCGTAGTCCCATGACCTCGGTGGCCGATCGGCAGACGTTGTCGTTGCTGTTGGTCGAGGATGACCGGGCCGATGCGGTCCTGGTGGAAGCGCTGATCGCCGAGGCGGTCGACGACATCCGCGTGGTCTGGGCTCAGTCGATGGCGCACGCCGAGCGCGAGCTGGCGTCCGCCCGGCCCGATTGCGTGCTGCTGGACCTGAACCTGCCCGATGCGAACGGCATGGACGCGCTGGACCGCATCGCGCAATACGATGTGACGGTCCCCATCGTCGTCTTGACCGGGCTCAACGACGAGTACTTCGGAGCGTCTGCGGTTGCGGCCGGTGCGCAGGACTACCTGGTCAAAGGCCGGGTCGAGCCCGAAATGCTCAGGCGTGCACTGCTTTACGCGATCGAGCGCAAGCGGGTCGAGCTGATCGCCGCGGACCTGCACACAAGTCAGCTGCGCGCCCGCGAGAACGCGCTGCTGGAACGAGGCCTGTTGCCCTCGCCGCTGCTGCTGGATAACCCGGGTGTGGAAATCGTCGCCAGATACCGGCCCAGCCGGGTGGACGCGCTGCTGTGCGGCGACTTCTACGACGTCGTGCAAATGCCGGACCGGGTCGTGCACGTCCTGGTCGGCGATGTCGCGGGACACGGACCCGACGAGGCGGCGCTGGGCGCGGCACTGCGAATCGCTTGGCGCGCACTGACTTTCGCCGGCGTACGCGGCGTCGAATTGATGCGTCAGCTGGAGCGGATGCTGCACGCCGAGCGGACCGACACCGGGATTTTCGCGACCGTGCTGAGTCTGGAGATCTCACCCGACAGCCCGCGCGTCACCGTGATCCGGGCCGGTCATCCGGGCATGCTGCGACAAGACGGCACGACGGTGGAATGGACCGAGCCGCCGGCCGGGCCGGCGCTGGGCTTGCATGCCGACGACTGGCCGCAGTCCGAGCTGGAATTGCCGGTGGGACACGGGCTGCTGCTGCTCACCGACGGACTCTTCGAGGGATACTGCGGATCGGGCAACGCGCGTCTCGGGGAAGACGGCCTGCTTGCGCTGGCCCGTTCGCACGCGGATCTGGCCGGTCCGGCGTTCGTCGACGCGCTGATCGACAGCACCGAGCAACTCGCCCTGCCCCGCGGTGGGCTGACCGACGACATCGCCGTGGTGCGCGTGGCACGGACCGCCACATGAGCGCCCCGTTGCATCCGCAGCGCCGAGCGCGGCTCACGGTGCGGGGATGGTTGGCCGTGGTGCTGGGCGTCATGGGCGTGCTGGTGCTGCTGAGCGCGGTGGTGGGCACGGCGTTGCTGAATCGCACCGACGTGGTATCGCGGTTGCTGAGCCAGGAGATTCAGCCGGCGCGGGTGGCCGCCGCTGAGTTGCAGGCGGCGCTGCGCGACCAGGAAACCGGTCTCCGCGGTTACCTGATTGCCGCCGACCGCCAGTTCCTCACGCCCTACTACGACGGGCAGCAAGCCGAACATCAAGCGGCCGAAGACATCCGGCGATTGATCGGTGGGCGCACCGAGCTGATCGCCGATCTGGACGCCATCGAGAAGTCGGCGGCGGCGTGGCGGTCAGATTATGCCGAACCGCTGATCGCCAGCGTGACCCCCAACTCTCCTTACGTTATGAGTGGCCAGATTGCCGACCGGGGCAAGCTCGAATTCGACCATCTACGTGGACTTTTCGATATCCAGAACGTGGACTTCGCGACGGCGTCGGCGCGTGCTGTCGATGAACTCCACAGCATCAACGGTTGGCGCGACCGGGTGCTGGGCGCCATCGTGTTCGTCTTCTTCGGCATGGCCATCCTGCTGGGCTTTTTGACTCGGGCCGCGATCACCGTCCCGCTGACGGCGCTGGCAGCATCCTGCCGGCGGATCACCGACGGCAACTTCGCCGAAACTATCGTCATTCCGCAGCGGCCCAAAGACATTCGCGATATGGCGATCGATGTGGACAACATGCGGCAGCGGGTGGTGTCAGCACTCGAAGTCTCGCGGGCGGCCCAGGCCCGGCTGGACGAGCAGGCCGTCGAACTGAAGCGTTCCAACGCAGAGCTCGAGCAGTTCGCCTATGTCGCCTCGCATGACCTGCAGGAGCCGCTGCGCAAGGTCGCCTCGTTCTGCCAATTACTCGAGAAGCGCTACGGCGACCAGCTCGACGAGCGCGCTACCGAGTACATCGCTTTCGCGGTCGACGGAGCCAAGCGGATGCAGGTGCTCATCAACGACCTGCTCAGCTTCTCCCGGGTCGGCCGGGTGGGCACCAAGCAAGACCCGGTCGACCTGGACGCCACGCTGGACACGGCCGTCGCCAATCTGGCCGCCGCCATCGAGGAATCAAACGCCGACATCGTCCGCCCGGCCCAGCCACTGCCTCGCGTCGTCGGCGACTCCACGCTGTTGACGATGTTGTGGCAGAACCTGATCGGCAATGCCATGAAGTTCCGCCGCGCTGATCACGCACCGCGGATCGTCATCGACTGTGAACGCAGCGCCGACGAACGCGATTGGCTGCTCACCTTGTCGGACAACGGAATCGGCATCGCCGAAGAGTTCACCGACAAGGTCTTCGTCATCTTTCAACGACTGCACGGCCGCGAGGTGTACCCCGGAACGGGCGTCGGCCTGGCGCTGGTGAAGAAGATTGTCGAGTACCACGGCGGGACCGTCCGGATCGACACCACCTATACCGACGGAACGCGATTCGAGATCACGCTGCCCGTTGCCGTCGAGACCAAACAGCACGCCACCACGGGAGGGATGGAGAAATGACACCAGCCGGTAGGGCCATCGAGATATTACTCGTCGAAGACGATCCAGGTGACGAGCTGATCACGCGCGAAGCGTTGGAGCACAACAAGTTTCAGAACAGGCTGCACGTTGCACACGACGGAGAGGAAGGCCTGGACTTCTTGTACCGGCGCGCCGGATTCGAGGACGCGCCGCGGCCCGATCTCATCCTGCTCGACTTGAACTTGCCGAAATACGACGGCCGGCAGCTGCTGGAGCGGGTCAAGTCCGACGCGGAGCTAGCGCGCATCCCGATCGTCGTGCTCACTACCTCCGCGGCGGAGGAAGACATTGTGCGCAGCTACAAGTTGCACGCCAACGCCTACGTCTCCAAACCGGTCGATCTGGACCAATTCATGAGTGCGGTGCGGCAGATCGACGAGTTCTTCCTTCAGGTGGTGCGGCTTCCGGGCGTGGAGCAGACCTAGGACTCGGTGTGCCGCCGGGCGAATGACGTGATCAGCCGTCCCAGCACGATCAGCAGCAGCAGGAACACGATCAAAACTAGCGCCGCGTCGTACGACAGGTCCTGGGCCGACTTCGACGGCAGGTTGTAGAACGCCCAGATCGGGTAGGTCAGGTATCCGACCGGCGAGTGGGTCAGTTGTCCGGTCGGCAGGGACGCCGACCAACCCGCCGTGTAGAGCATCGGTGCCGTCTCGCTGATCGCGAGTGCCAGGGCGACCAGCATGCCGGTGACGATGCCGGGGATGGCCGGCTTCAGGATGATCTTGCGCAGGGTCCAGGTGACGGGTAGCCCCAATGCTTCTGCTCCTTCCCGATACGACGTCGGCACCTGGGCGAGCGCCGATTCGGTGGCCTTGGTGATGTAGGGAATGCTCATCACCGAGAGCACCAGCACCCCGGCCGCCAGGGAAAAGCCCCAGTCGAAGTTCACCACCAGAGCCAGATAGCCGACGTAGCCGAGCACGATGGCCGGAACACCGGACAGCACCTCGTAGGCGCCGCGCAGGATCGATCGCTTTGCGCCGGTGGCGAATTCCGACAGGTAAATCCCCGCCAGCAAGCTCACGGTGCCGCCCACCAGCATGACCCCGAGACCGAGCACCACGGTCCCGACGATGGCGTTGCGCAGGCCGCCACCATTGCCCTGGGTGTCGGTCACCAACACGCTGAATCGGAATACCGGCACGGCACGGCTGACTACCCCGACCAACATCCACAGCGTCGGGATGATCACCACCGCCAGAGCGCCGAAGCAGCCCGCCCAGAACAGCCCATTGGTGGCCCTGCGCCGAGCGGTTATCGAGACCAGCCGAACAGCCATGTCAGACACCGCGCCCGACTGGCAGGGCAGTTCCCGATGTCCGGCGAACCAGCACGCGAGCGGCCATATTCGTCAGCAAGGTGATCACCATCAGTGCCAGAGAAACCTCGGCGAGCGTGCTTACCGCAAAGTTGGTCGAGTCGGTCAGCGCCGAATCCAGCTGTGACACAACGGTGGCCGCGATGGTGGTCATCGTCGAATAAATATTGGTCGGCATCGCACCCAGCTCCGCACCGGACACCATGGCCACGGCCATGGTCTCGCCGAGCGCCCGTCCGAGTCCCAGCACCACCGCACCGACGATGCCGTTGGCTACCCACGGCAAGGTGACCCGGCGGGCGCACTCCCAGTCCGACATCCCCAGTGCTGTCGCTCCCTCGCGCGGCAATGGCGGCACCTGCTGAATCAGATCGCGGCAGGTGCTGGCGATGATGGGAATGATCATCACCGCCAACACCAGGCCGGACACCAGCATGCCCTCCCCGTTACCCGTGTTGCCACGAAAGTAGTTGAGTACCGGAACGTTCGGAGCATTGCGGGCGATTACCGGCGCAACGTGATGGGCGATGAACGGGCCGAAGGTCATCGCCCCCCACAGGCCGACGACGACACTGGGTATCCCGGCCAGCAATTCGAGCACGGCTCCGGCGGCCGAGGCCATCCGGCGCGACATCCGTTGCGCGATCGCGAACGCCGCTCCGATGGATACCGGCACGGCGATAACCAGGGCGATAGCCGAGCTGGCCAGGGTGCCGACGATCAGCGGCAACGCGCCGTAATCGGAGCCGTCCGGATGCGCCACGCCGTCGGTGACAACCGTGTCGCCGTAGGTGTTGCCCGGGTTCCATGTGGTGCCGGTGAAGAAATGCAGCCCGTTGACTTTGATCGCGTCGGACCCCTCGATCACCAGGGTCGCCAGTACGAAAACCAGTGCGAGCAGCGGGATCACCGCGGCTGCCGCACCCGCCCACCGCAGCGTGTGGCCGCCACGGCGCACCCCGTCGCGGCGGCTAGGCGCAACGTGGCGCCGCGACAGCGTCGTGGGGGTCACCGAAGTGTCCCTAGCCGGAGATCTTGGCGATCTGGGCGTCGGACTGCTTTGCCACCGAAGCCGGCAACGGCTGGAAGTGGAACTGGTCTAGGAACGTCGGGTTGTTGCCATCGGTCACCGCCCAGTGCAGGAACGCCTGAATCGTTTGTGCGACGGCCGGATCCTTCTGGCTGCTGTAGACGACGGCGTATTCGTAATTGACGATCGGATACCCGTCCGGCGCAGGCCCGTTGATCAGCGAGATGACCTGGTTCGCCGGGGTCTGCGAGGCAAAGCCGGCGGCTTCGGCCGCAACGCTTTGGGCGTTGGGCAGCAGGTAATTTCCGGCGGCATTACCCAATTCGGCCTCGCCCAGGCCCTTCTGGCTGGCTTGGTCGAGGTAACTGGTGCCGATGTAGGCGACGCAGCCCGGCGTCGCCGCGCAGCCGGTGACCATGCCGCCGGCGCCGTTCTCGCCCAGTGCGCCTGGTACCGCGGGGAAAGCGACGGTGGTGTTGTAGCCGGGCGACTTGCCCCAGCCGTCGGGGTCTTGCTTCGACAGGTACTGGGTGAACACGAAGGTGTCGCCGGACCCGTCGGAGCGGTGCAGCGGAACCACCGCAGTGGCAGGCAGGTTCACCCCGGGGTTGAGCGCGGCGATCTGTGGGTCGTTCCAGGTTTTGATGGTGCCCTCGTACATCGCCGCCAGCACTTTGCCATTGAGCTTGAGGTGGTCGCTGAGGCCGGGCAGGTTGTAGTTGACCTGTTCGGCGGAGATCGCCAATGCGACGTTCATCAGCCCCTGGTGGGTGGAGAGGTCACCGCCGGACAGGTAGGCGCCGGAGGCGCCGATGTTGACCGCGCCGGCGGCAGCTTGGGAGATCCCGGCACCCGATCCGGTGCTGCCGGTGGTGATCGAGATGTTCGAATATTTCGCGTTGTAGGCCGGGGCCCACAGATTCATCAGCGGATACAGCTCGGTGGCACCGGTTTCCGACAACGCCACCTTCGATGTCGCGGGCGATGTGGCTGGATTACCGGTGCTGGCACCGGTGCTCGCCGAACCGCCGGTGGACGGGGAACCGCAGGCCGCGGCGACCAGCATCACCGGTACCGCGACTAACAGAGCACACACTCGATATTTCATCGGACTTCACCTTTCGCGGCCCCCGTTTGCAACACGGTCTGTGCCCCCATGCCGCTGTGCGGCAACGAATCCCGAGATGTACTTCGCGGTTTCGGCGTGCGTTGGTGTTAAGAACAGCTGCTCGGTGGGCCCTTCCTCAACCAGCCTGCCGTCGAAGAACAAAGCGGTGCGGTCACCGATCCGGGCTGCCTGGGCGAGATCGTGGGTCACCATGATCACGGTGAGCCGATTGGCCAACGACCGAATGAGCTCCTCGATCTTGTCGGTCGTGGCCGGGTCCAGCGAGGAGGTGGGTTCGTCGAGGAGCAGTACCTGCGGGTTGACCGCGAGCGCGCGGGCCAGGCACAACAACTGCTGCTGACCGCCGGAGAGCCGGAATGGCGAATCGCCGAGCCGGTCCTTGACCGCGTCCCACAGGCCCACTTCAACCAGGCGGGCCTCGGCAGCGGCCTTAAATTCCTTGCGCGGCAACATCTTATGGGCGCGCACGCCGGCAGTCACGTTGTCGATGATCGACATCGGGAACGGATTGGGACGCTGGAACAGCATGCCGACCCGGCGCCGAAAGTCCATCAGGTTTCGGTTGGTGAAGATACTCTGTCCGCCCAACAAGACATCGCCGCTGTAGCGGTAACCAGACACCTTGTCGTTCATCCGATTCAGGGTGCGCAGGAACGTCGTCTTTCCCGAGCCGGTCGGTCCCAGCAGGGACGTGACCGCGCGGGCGGGAAAGTCCAGGCTCACCTTGTCGAGCACGGTCTTGGCACCGAAGCTCAGGGTAAGGTTCACCGCACGGATGGCGAAAAGCGGTATGTCAGCGCCGGTTTCGCAGTCGAGCTGTTCTGGGCTAATCAACACCCTATCAAGCTACGTCGCTGCGCCCCGGGAATGGCGATGTGCAGCAATTCTCTGCACATCTTCAAAGCCTCCGCTAACCCTGCGCCCATCTTCGACGATGGGCGCGGGGTTAGCGCCCATTTACCCATTCGCCGCATAGGTGTCGCTAAGCGTCAACACAGCTTCCGGGGCTTCTATATATTCACAGGTTCGCGTCTTTGCCGGTAACGACAGAACACGTTCCCCGGGGGGCTCCCAGGTGGCGGAGTAAGCGAGGCCGCCGCCCCGACCTTTCGAGGAGTTCCGGTGCAGCTTAACCGATCCGGTGCCACGCTGAGTCTGCTGTTCGCCTGCGCGCTGGCATTGTCGGCATGCGGTGGCAGCACCCACGCTTCGTCGTCCGAAGCCAGCACCGCGCCGGCGCTGGTGCAATGCGGTGGCAAGAAGCAACTCAAGGGCAGCGGCGCTACCGCCCAAGAGAATTCGATGGAGCAGTTCGTCTTCGCCTACGTCCACGCCTGCCCGGGGGCCACGCTGGACTATAACGCGAACGGCTCTGGCGCCGGGGTGACCGATTTCGTCAACAACGTGTCGGATCTCGCTGGTTCTGGCGATGCGTTGGACCCGTCCAAGGGTCAGGTCGATCACGCGGCGCAGCGCTGCGGCTCGCCGGCGTGGGACCTGCCGATCGTGTTTGAACCGATCGCGATCACCTACAACGTCAACGGCGTCAGTGCGCTCAAACTCGACGCGCCCACGCTGGCAAGGATTTTCAACGGCGCCATCACCAGGTGGGATGACCCGGCGATCAAGACGCTCAATCCAGGCATCAACCTACCGTCGGCGCCCATTCACGTCTTCTTCCGCAGCGACCAGTCCGGTGATACCTCCAACTTTCAGCAGTACCTGGTATCAGCGTCCAACGGTGCGTGGGGCAAAGGCGCAGGCCAGACGTTCCTGGGTGGCGTCGGAGACGGCGGCGTCGGCGACAACGGCACGTCGGCGCAAGTGCAGAGTACCGACGGGTCGATCACCTACAACGAGTGGTCGTTCGCGGTGGGCAGACAGCTGGGCATGGCCCAGATCATCACCTCGGCCGGTCCGGATGCGGTGTCGATCAGTACCGCCTCGGTCAGCAAGACGCTTTCCAGTCTGGCGTTCAAGGGCCAGGGCAACGACCTGGTGGTGGACACGTCGTCGTTCTACAAGCCGACGCAGACCGGGGCGTACCCCATCGTGGAGCCGACGTACGAGATCGTCTGCTCGAAGTATCCGGACGCGGCGACCGGCACCGCCGTAAAAGCGTTCATGCAGGCCGCAATTGGACCGGGTCAAGTCGGTCTGGACCAGTACGGCTCGATTCCGTTGCCGAGCTCCTTGCAATCGAAGATCGCTTCAGCCGTGAACGCGGTTTCGTAGTTCGGTGAATTTTCGAAAGGAGCGTGGGCCGTGAACGACACAATTTCTCGGGTAGGGACGCGGTTCGGGCCTTATCAGCTGAAGCGGCTTTTGGGTCGCGGCGGAATGGGCGAGGTCTATCAGGCCGAGGACACCCGCAAGCACCGGGTCGTCGCGCTGAAGCTGATCTCGCGGGAATTCTCGGCCGACGCAACGTTTCGCGCGCGGATGCAACGCGAGGCCGACACCGCGGGGCGGCTGACCGAACCACACATCGTCCCGATCCACGACTACGGCGACATCGACGGCCAGTTCTACGTGGAGATGCGCATGGTCGACGGCACCTCATTGCGCAGCCTGTTGACCAGCTACGGCCCGCTGACCCCGGCGCGCACCGTTGCGGTCGTGCGCCAAATTGCCGCCGCGCTGGACTCCGCGCACGCCAACGGCGTCACCCACCGCGATGTCAAACCGGAGAACATCTTGATCACCAACGACGACTTCGCCTATCTACTGGATTTCGGCATCGCGCGTGCAGTCGCCGACCCCGGTCTGACCGAGAGCGGAATCGCGGTGGGCACCTACAACTACATGGCCCCGGAGCGATTCACCGGTGACAACGTCACCTACCGCTCCGATATCTACGCGCTGGCCTGTGTGTTGGGCGAGTGTCTAACGGGGGCACCGCCTTTCCGCGCCGACAGCGTCGAACGGTTGATCGCCGCCCATCTGCTCGAGCCGGCACCGCAGCCCAGCCAGCTGCGGCCCGGACGAGTGCCGCCTGCCTTCGACCAGGTGATCGGCAAGGGCATGGCCAAAAGCCCCGCCGACCGTTATTTCACCGCAGGCGATCTTGCCGCTGCCGCCCATGACGCGCTCACCGAACCCCAGCAGTACCAGGAAGCCACGATTCTGCGGCAAGGCGCGAATGCGTCCGCGCTCGCCGGTGCGACGAGGGCCCGACCGTTGTCCTGGGAGGACGACGGGGGCGGCTGGCGTCGAACCGGGCCGCCTGTCTCACCGCCCCCTGGTCCGCGGTCCGGCTCGCAATCGCTTGCGCCCCAACCAAATTTCACGCGCACCGGTGACAGCAAGCGCAGGCGGTGGATTGTTGCCGGCGCCGCCGTACTGCTGGTGATCGCCGCTATCGGTACCACCGGATATCTGCAAACGCGGCCATCGGCGGCATCGAAGCAGTCGACGTCCGGGCAAACGGTGTTGCCGTTCAACGGCATTGACTTCCGGCTCTCTCCGGGCGGGATAGCGCTGGACAAGGCGGGCGACGTGTATGTCACCAGTGAGGGCATGTATGGACGGGTGGCGGAGCTGCCGCCCGGGTCGAGCAACCCGACGGTGCTGCCCTTCAGCGGGCTTTACCAGCCGCAGGGGCTGGCGGTCGACGGCACCGGCGCGGTCTACGTCACCGATTTCAACAACAGGGTGGTGAAACTGGCGGCCGGGTCGAGCGCTCAGGCGGTGCTGCCGTTCACCGGCCTCAACTATCCCGAGGGCGTCGCGGTGGATGGCCAGGGCAGCGTGTATGTCACCGACCGCGGCAATAGCCGGGTGGTGAAACTGGCGGCCGGGTCGAGCGCGGCGACCGTGTTGCCGTTCACCGGTCTGAAGAATCCAGATGGTGTGGCGGTGGACCCGGCCGGCAACGTGTACGTCACCGACACCGACAACAACCGGGTGCTGATGCTGCCCGCGGGATCCAGTGCCCAGACCGTGGTCCCGTTCGGCGATGTCGCGGTGCCATGGGGTATCGCGGTGAACAACGCCGGCGACGTCTTCGTCACCGAGCACGACAGCAATCAGGTGCTGAAGTTGGCGGCCGGGTCCAACACCCCTACTGCGCTGCCGCTGACCGGGCTCAACACCCCATTAGGCGTGACGGTGGATAGCACTGGGAACATCTACGTCGCCGACCGCGGCAACGACCGGGCGGTCAAGCTGGCGCCCTAGGGTGCTCAGTCCAGCATGTCGTTGTGCTCGCCCAGCGTGGGCGGGGGATCGGTCGCCACGGCGTCGAAGCTGGAGTATCGCGCCGGCGTCCGGATCACCGTGATGGTCCTGTCACCATCACCGACCCGCAGCGCCAGATCGTTTTCGGCGAACAGCGCAGTGCTGACGACCTGCTTCCAGTTGTAGGCGAGGCAGGCCATCAGACCGCCTTCGTGCAGCAGCTCAACCCATTCGGCGGCGGTCTTGGCGGCCAGCGCGGATTCCAGTTCGTCGCTCAACTCGGGGTAATTGACTGCCCGCGCCCGTTGGTCGATGAATCGCTCGTCGTCCAGCAGGTCGGGCCTGCCGATGATTTCGCACAGCTTGGCCCAGTGCTTGGGGATATACGCGGACAAGACGAGATATCCGTCGGCGGCCTTGAATGCGTCCGACGGCTGAGTGGCGAACCCAACTCCTTTGCGCTTCTTCGTGTTTGGCGCGGCATCCGGCTTCGGTTTGGGCGCCTCGCTCGACTTGTTCAGATGCATCGTGAGCTGGTTGGCCTGCAGCCCGACCGCGACGTCGTACATCGCGACCCGCACGACATCGGCCACCCCGTGCCGCTCACGGTTGAGCAGCGCGGCCAGTACCGCCTGGGCCAGCACATGACCGCTGGCGTTGTCGACGAGCTGGAACGGGATGATCTGCGGTTTGCCGGTCGGGGTGGGCATCCCGGTGCTCATGCCGGCCTCGGCGGCGACCATCAGGTCGACACCCGGCCGGGCCCCGTGTGGGCCGTTGCCGCCGAACGCCGAAAGGCGGGCGTAGATCAGTTTGGGATTGCGCGACTGTAAGTCGTTGGGGCCCAACCCCAGTCGCTCCATCACGCCGGGCCGAAATCCCTCCAGCACCACATCGGCGGTGTCGGCGAGCCGCAGTATCTGTTGTTTGGCCTCGTCGGTGGTGAGGTCGGCCGTCACCGACTTCTTGCCGCGATTGTTCGGCAGGAAATAGGTGGCCAACGGCGGGCGCCCGGGAAGGACGGCGGTGATGTGCCTGGCGGCCTCGCCGCCGGGCGCTTCGACCTTGATGACCTCGGCGCCCAGGTCGGCCAGCACCTGCCCGGCCAGCGGCCCGGCCACGTTCTGCGTGAAATCGAGTACCCGGAATTCGTCAAGTGGCTTGGCGGGCTTGCTAGTTGGCATCTGGGAGCCTTCCTTAATCTGCCTTGCGCAATACCGCGGTGCAGTAGTAGTTGCTGCCGAACGGTGCGTCTTGGTCGCCGGGTTGCAGCGCAAATCCATGGTCGGCCATTAGCTGATTGAGCGGGGTGCGCTCCGGCTGCCAGCCACGGTCGGCCAAGTAGCTCGCCGTGTCGTTGCGGTCACCCGGGAAGCCGAGATCGTCCAGCGCGACGTCGAGGCCATTGTCCTGCCACTTCTTGGTGGCCTCATTCAAGGCGTCCCCGCTGTTGCCGGTGTTCACAAACACCTCGGCGACCAGTTGGCTGCCGTCGGCAGACAGTTCGGTGATTTTGTCCAGCAATCGGTCCTGGGCCTCCGGCGGCAAGAAGCCCAGCAGGCCCTCGGCGGCCCACGCGGCGGGTTGTCCGGTGTCGAAGCCGGCCTGCTGCAGGGCGCCGGGCCAGTCGTCGCGCAGGTCGACCGGGACGGCCCGGATATCGGCAGTGGGCGCCGCGCCGAGTGCGCCGATGGTGGCGGTCTTGAATTCGATGACCTCCGGCTGGTCGATCTCGAATACCGTCGTCCCCGCTGCCCAGGGCAGCCGGTAGCCGCGGGCGTCGAGCCCGGAAGCAAGGATCACCACTTGGCGGATGCCGGCGGCGGTGGCCGCGGCGAAGAACGCGTCGATGTAGCGGGTGCGTGCGGCCAGCATTTCGGTCATGCGCTGCATGCCCCACGGGGCGCCGGGCACGTCGACCGTGGCGGCGTCGAGTTCGCCGGCGGCCCACCGGGTGAAGAAGTCAACGCCCACGGCGCGCACCAGCGGCTCGGCGAACCGGTCGTCGATCAGCCCGTCGCGGGTGGCCCGGGCCCGTCCGGCAGCCACCATGGTCGCGGTCGCTCCCACACTGGTCGCCAGATCCCAGCTGTCGTTATCGGTGCGCCCCATACCTGGTCCCTTCTTCTCGATCCGCCACTTGTTAGACAGATTAACGACAGCGATGTGCGCGATCCCGACGCGGTATCACAACATCCCGGTAACGACCTGGTCGGCCACGACGTGGGAGCACGCCGGTGTGGTGCCCGCGCTCCTAGGCTCGCCGAATGCAGACGATGACTGTGCTTGCCGAACCCACTCATCCGGCACCCCCGGTGCGCGACGCGCAGTGGCGGCGCAGCGCCGGGTGGGCGCGACGGCTGGCCTGGATCAGCCTGGCCGTGGTGCTCATCGAGGGCGTTGTCGGCCTGTGGCAGGGCCTGGCGGTGGGCTCTGTCGCGTTGACCGGGTGGGCGCTCGGCGGGGTGGCCGAGGCATTGGCCAGCGTGATGGTGGTGTGGCGGTTCAGCGGTACCCGGACGCTGTCCGCGACGGCCGAGCACCGCGCACAACGCGGTGTGGCGCTGTCGTTTTGGTTGACCGCCCCCTATATCGCCGCAGAATCCCTGCGCGACCTGCTCGACGGACACCACGCCCGCGTCTCGGTGATCGGTATCTGGTTGACGGCCATTGGCTTGATGCTGATGCCGCTGCTGGGCTGGGCCAACCACAAACTGGGTGCGGCCCTGGGCTCGGAGGCTACCGCCGGGGAGGGCACCCAGAATTATCTGTGTGCGTTGCAGGCCGCCGGAGTGTTGACCGGGCTTGCGCTCACGGCCACCTGGTCGGGCGGCTGGTGGGTCGACCCGGCGATCGGTCTGGGCATTGCCTGCCTCGCGGTCACCGAGGGCGTCCGGGCCTGGCGCGGCCAGCAGTGCTGCTGCTGATCAACCGATGGGCAGATCGTGGCGGACCTGACGCGTCCCGTCGCGTTCGAGGCGGTAGCGGATCAACCGGGAGCTGTTGGCTACCACCGCAACCGACGAGGCGTTATGCAGGATCGCGGCCAGCACGGGGGACAGGGCCCCGCCCGCGCCGATGAGCAGCCCCACGGCGTTGACCGCGATGGACATGCCGTAGTTCTGGCGGATGACCTCGACGGCCCGGGCGCCCAGATCCCCCACGTCGAGCAGTCGATGAAGATCGTCGTTGGCCAGCGCGACGTCGGCGGTCTCGACGGCCACGTCGGTACCGGCCAAGCCCATCGCGATCCCGATATCGGCGGCGGCCAGCGCCGGGGCGTCGTTGATGCCGTCGCCCACCATGCCGACCACGTAACCCTCGCTTTGCAGCGCGCGCACCACTTCGAGCTTGTCCTCCGGCATCACCTCGGCGCGCCACTCCTCGATGCCGAGCTCGTCGGCGACAACCTCGGCGATGTCGGGATGATCTCCGGTCAGCATCACGATGCGTCGAATACCGTTGGCCCGCAACTGTGCCAGTACCTCGGCCGCCTCGGGCCGCACCTCGTCGCGCAGGCTGATAAGTCCCACCAGCTTGCCGTCCACCGCGAGCAGCAACGGCGTCTCCGCCTCTCGTCGCAGCTTGTCGACCCACTCCGTCGCCTTCTTGGACACCCTCACCTTTTCGGCGCGCAACAGTGACGGGCTGCCCAGCAACAGGGTGCGACCGTCGGCCCAGGTGCGCATGCCCAGACCGACCAGCACCTCGCACTCCTCGTGCGGCGGGATGGTGATGTGGCGCTCCTCGGTCGAGCGGATCACCGCCTCGGCCAGTGGATGCCGGGAGTGGATCTCCGAGCTGGCCGCGTAGGCCAGCACCTGCTCGGGCTCCCAATCCTTGTGCATAGCAACGATATTCGTCACCACCGGACGCCCGACTGTGAGGGTTCCGGTCTTGTCGAAGACCATCGCGTCGACGCGGCCGGCCTGCTCGAGGTGCGATCCACCCTTGATCAGGATGCCCCGGCGTGCGCCGTTGCCGATCGCGGCGCTGATCGCGGTCGGGGTGGCCAACCCCACCGCGCAGGGGCACGCGATCAGCAGCATGGTCATCGCGCGGCGCACGTCCCCGGTGACCGCCAGGGTGATGGCGGAAACGATGAACGAGGTGGGAACGAAACGGCGAGAGAAGTTTTCACCGACCGTTTGGATGGGCGCCCGGTCGTGATGCGCCTCTTCGACCCGGGTGATGATGCGGCCGATGGCGGTCTGGTTACCGACGGCCTCGGCGCGCACCACCAGACGGCCACGCACCACCACCGAACCGGCGTGCACGTGTGCTCCGGTCGTGACGCTGACCGGTAGGTTTTCGCCGGTGATCGCGGACTGGTTGACGACGGCCTCGCCGTCGACCACCGCACCGTCCACTGGAATCGCGACGTGATCGTGGATCACCACCTCGTCGCCGATCTGCACGCTGTCGATCGGTACCTGAATCTCGGTGCCAGCCTGCGACCCGTCGGTCAGCCGGATCCAGGCGGTGTCCTGGCTGCCGCGCAGCAACTCCGAGATCGCCCGCCGAGTCCGTCGCAGCGTCAAATCCTGCAGGTACTCACCGATATTGAGCAACCACAGCACGGTGAGCGCGACCACGTTTTCGCGCAGGATCAGGCTCGCCACGGTCGCGGCCGAGACCAGGGCATCGGTGCCGGCCTTGCCGGACCGCAACGAGCTCAGTGCCCCGCGCAGGAACGGGTAGCCGGTGAAGATGGTGGCGCCGGTGGCGATCGCCCGGCCGCTCGGGCCGAGCAGTGGCGGTCGCGCGAACACGTAGCGCCGCACGCCGAGCAGCGCCAGCGCGGCGCCGCCGATCACCATCCGCAGCACGTCGGTGTTGCGGATCTCTGACGAATGCGGCGCGCGTGCGGGAATCAGCTCGGCGGCCACCTGGGCCGCGTCGCTGATGGCCGCCAGCACCGCGGGGCGATCGCAACGCCGGGGGGAGTACCAGACCACCACGTTTCCGGTGCGCGGGTAGGCGTGCACGGCACGCACGCCGTCGCACTTGGCCACCTCGTCTTCGACCGCGACGGCGCGCCGTGAGTCGCAGCGGACCCACTCGACCTTGATGCGCATGCGTCCGGCCGCATCCGAAACCACCACCAGCGCAGGGTCGTTCGGCGAGTCCACGTCCGGGACCAGGGCAAGCGTCATATCAGGCGCGATCAGTGCTCGTGATCGTGCACGTCGCCGACGGCCGGAGTGGGTGCCTCCTCGCCGATGCGCTCCCGGGCTTCGGCCACCACGTCGGAGATCTTCAGCCGGGCCGATTCCGCGGCCTCTTCGGCCTTGCGGGTGCCACGCAGACCGAGTTCGGCACCCTTGACGGCGGTCTCGTGTAGCGGCGCCTTGGCCGCGGCCTTGCGCACCACCTCGTAAGCCGTCACGCCGACCAGGCCCGTGAACACCGTCGTCGCCGCCTTTGCCAACAGCCCATACACCGCCATTGCGTGAACCTTTCCCTTTGTTCGTCGGAGCGTCAACCAGCGCTAAATCGACGTTAACATCCACATATAGCAATATCAATATGAATCAGAGGGTGCGGGTGACCTTCTCGGTCTCGATGCGGTGCGGCAGCGCTGCGGCGTCGGGGTTGGCCACCTGCACCAGCGAGGCGCCGACGGCCATGATCGCCAGCAGTCCGTCGATCACCTCGTCGGGCCCGAGCCACGACGCGGTGGACAGCACCCGATCTTTGGCTGTCAAACCCTTTGCCGCCGAAGACTTTTCGCAGTCAGCCAGGACCTGCTCGACCGATCGGCCGGCCAACGCCGGACCGGGATGGCGTTCGGCGGCGATCTGGTCGCCGTGCACCCGCACCGCGGTGGCGTAGTCGGTGACGCCGATCGGAAGGTCGGGCACGGGACGACCGAACGCATCCAGCGACAGCACCGCCACCTCACCGCCGGGTCCGACGACCGAGTCGGCTTCGTCCAGCCGGTCGGGGGTGCACAGGGCGATATCGGCCGCGTCGGGGATCAGTACCGCCTCGGCGCCGATCCACCACACTCCGAACAGGACCGCCGCGGTCTGCCAGTGCGCGGGCAGCAAGATCGCCACCCGGCTGGCCGGGCCCGCGCCCAGCTCGTCGCGCAATAGGTTGCCAGTCTTGGCCGCCCAATTCGCCAGTGTCACCGCGGACAATTCGATGCGTTCGCCGGTGGCGTCGTCGTAGTAGGTGACGCGCGGACCGACCGGGTCAGTGCGCAACATCGGATCCAGGATCGCCCCAGAGAGGGTCTGGCCGGTGATCAGTTGAGACACGATGGAGCTAGTTTATGCACTCCGGTTTGTCGGTGCCGGCGGTGAGGATCGGTGACGGCGCCGGGACGCCTCCGTCGGCGGCGTCACCTGAGGAGGCACTCGCCGCCCGGGCGGGCACGATCGACCCGGTGCCGGACAGGCCGGAGCCCGGGCCGGTGTAATCGTTGGCCAGCACCACCCGCACCGTTCCCGGCGCTAGCGAGGTGTCCGGGACGACCGGCAACCCGCCCAGCTCCTTGGAGATCTCTTGGGCGCCGAGGTCGTCGGACTTGGCGGCCCGCACCTGGCTGGTCTTCACGTGGGTGCCGTCGCTGTTGCCGACCGGCCCGGGCGTGAATCCCCTGGCGCTCAACACGTCTGAAACCGCTGCCGCCAGGCCGTTGATGTCGGTGTCGTTGACCACGGTGGCGGTGGTCTTGGCGGGTGTGTAGGCCAACTGCTCGGTCTTACCCTCGGCCTGATCGTTGAGCAGTCCACCAACCCAGTCCTGCACCTGATGCGGATCCACCCGGACCACGCTCAGCATGCCGTCGTCGCTCCAGCCCGCCCCGTCGAGCACCGGAATGGTGGCAAACGCGACCTTGCCGCCGGCCAGCTTGGAGAGCTGCTGGACGAAATCCATCACGTCCCAGCCCTGCGAGATCACCACCGAACGCTGGACGGCGGATTCCAGCCGCTTGAGCGTGGCAGGGCTGGACAGGGTCTTACCGGAAATGATCGAGTGCGCCAATGACGCCATCACCACCTGCTGGCGCACCACCCGGTCCAGGTCACCGCGCGGCAGGTCGTGGCGCTGACGCACAAAGCTGAGCGCCTCGGGACCGTCGAGTTTCTGCTGACCGGCCGGGAAGTCGGCACCCGACATCGGTTCGAACACCGGCTCTTTGAGGCAGACCTGGACACCGCCGAGCGCGTCGGTGATCAGGGAGAAACCGAGCAGCCCGATCTCGGCGTAGTGGTCGACGGTGACGCCGGTGAGGTCGGCGACGGTTTTGATCAGGGCATCGCGTCCGGCCTGGGTGCCTTGGGCCGCGGCGTCCTCGGCGGAATCGCCGGCCTTCACCAGGCTGACCCGCTTGGCCTCCCGGGTTGCGCCGTAGACGCCGTTGATCTTGGTCTTGCCCAGGCCGGGAGCCGCGACATAGGAGTCCCGCGGAATCGAGATCGCGGTCGCCGACTTCCCGTTGTTCGGGATCCGAACCAGGATGATGGTGTCGGTATTGGTTGCTTCCTCGTCGCCGGCCTTCAGGGTGGCCAGTTCTTCGGGCGACAACGGGTTGCCGTGCGCGTCGGTCCGGCTGTCCACCCCGACCAGCAGAATGTCGATCGCGCCGTCGTCACCGCCCTTGCCCAACGACGCCGCGGACATATGGAAGATGCCGTCTTCGAATCCGCGCACGTTGTTCCACGCCAGCCCGGTGCCGAGAACGACGACGAGGGCGAGCAAAGTGGCAACCACACGAACCACACGTTGCACAGGCATCACACTAGGTTACTTGCGACTCAGCTGCTTCTCGGGTAGCTGACGGCGGCGTGCCTGGGGCATGCCAGACTCGAATCATGTCGAGCAGGATCGTGATCACCGGAGCCGGCGGGCAGCTCGGCAGCTGTTTAGCCGCGTTGGCCGCTGATCAGGGCCGTGAATTGCTGGCGCTGACCTCGTCGCAGTGGAACATCACCGACCCGGCCGCGGCAGCGTCGATCGTCAAAAGCGGCGATGTGGTGATCAATTGCGCCGCGTACACCAACGTCGACGGTGCCGAAAGCGATGAGGCCGCGGCGTACGCGGTGAACGTCGCGGGCCCCGAACACATCGCGCACGCGTGTGCGCGCGCCGGAGCCCAGTTCCTGCACGTCTCCACCGACTATGTCTTCAACGCCGATTCGCCCAGCGCCGCGCCCTTCGAGCCCACCGATGACACCTCGCCGCAGGGCGTGTACGGCCGCAGCAAGCGGGCCGGCGAAGTGGCCGTGCTGGCCGCACTGCCCGAAGCCGTCGTCGTGCGCACCGCCTGGGTCTACACCGGCGGTACCGGCAAGGACTTCGTCGCCGTGATGCGACGGCTAGCCGCCGGAGACGGACCGATCGATGTGGTCGACGATCAGACCGGGTCGCCGACCTACGTTGCCGATCTGGCCGCCGCGCTGCTGCAGATCGCCGATTTTTCCGTTCCCGGTCCCATCCTGCACGCCGCCAACGAGGGTGCGGTGTCGCGATTCGAGCAGGCCCGCGCGGTCTTCGAAGAATGCGGTGCAGACCCGTCGCGGGTGCGGCCGGTCAGTAGCGACCTCAATCCGCGGCCGGCACCGCGGCCAACCTACTCCGCGCTGTCGGGCCGGCAGTCTGTCGCGGCGGGTATGACACCGCTAAGGCCATGGCGCGCTGCACTTGTCGCCGCGCTGGCCGCATCTGGCGCCGCTGTTTCATCCGATCGACCGATACCCTCGACGCGTGACTGACCTGTTGCCGGTCGTGACCGTGACCTTCTCGCCGGGGCCGCACCTGGAGCGTTTTCTGGCTTCATTGGCGATGGCCACCGAGCGCGAAGTCAGTGTGCTGTTGGCGGACAATGGTTCCACTGAC
>Ga0208987_1000054_pt1 | contig 28173 bp, 23 predicted proteins | sample MedBloCARef_O2_FD_187845 | JGI IMG/M metagenome (GOLD analysis project Ga0208987, IMG submission 187845) | Forest soil microbial communities from El Dorado National Forest, California, USA - Mediterranean Blodgett CA Ref_O2 (SPAdes) (version 2) | ecosystem: Environmental > Terrestrial > Soil >... | reverse complement strand
GGATGTTGGCGTAGCGGCGGTTGATGGATTGGCGATAGTAGAGCCAGCGAAGCAGGTTCTGTCTCATTTGGAAGCTCTGCCGGTCGACCAGGAAGTCAAGATCACCGATGGGTCCGAGCGCTAGCTCTATATCGTGATAGCTCACGCCTCGACCGAAGCGACTAAGTGTGAGTTTCGCTTCCTCAGATGTGGTGTCGAACGGCGATGCTTGGTAGCGAGGCGTTTGCTTGAAGTACTCCAGCGCCAGCTCGTCGGGCAGCCAGTGGAAGAACGGCAAGTCCCCGGTGTGGTCATCGAAAAGCCAGAGCCGATTGGGTGCTTCGGTAATGCAGAGGATGCCGTCATCCGCCAACAGCCGCCAGGCCGCTTGCAAGCTACGCTGGCGCTCACCGTGTGTCATGTGCTCCAGGGAGGCAAAGAAGATCACCAAATCGAAGCTCTGGTGATCGAAATGGGTGTCTAGCTCGGTTGCGTTCATGTCATGCATTGACGGTTCGTCAAGTTCAAAGAAACGGAACCTCGCGCGAGCCACCTCTACCGATTCCGAACTGACGTCGATCCCGGTGGCCTTGCTGCCCTGCTCGACCATGGCGAAGATCGACGACCCCGTCCCGCATCCGATCTCGAGAATCCGGGCCCCGTCTAAGCGACGCAGCGCGTTGAGCCACGGCACGTATTCGTGTCGGTCGTATATAAGACGCCCAACGGCGTGGTCGTCAAGGCCGCGGCGGCCCACTTCGGTATCCCAGTATTCCGGGATTGACCAGTTGCTGAGCAGGTGACTACGAAACCGGTCCACGGCCACCGGGTCAAGCGGCACGAACCGTCGACGGAGATCGACTGTAGTGGCCCTATCAGCCCGCCAGTTGATCGCGCGGACTGTTTCTTTCGCGCGATCTTTCGTCAGCCACCGCGCCGCACTGGCCATTAGCTGTCTCCCGGCTGGTAGTGAGTGCGTCCGGATACCCCCGGTCGCAATGCGAACTTCACCATAATGCCTGTCACGGCTCTGCAAAGTCACAGACAGCGGAGGTGGTTCAGCGGTGAGCGGTGGTGCAGCACCAACCACCCGCCGGATGTGTTCCGCGGGCCGGTGCGCGTGAGGGTTAGGGCCTGGCAAAGCCGGACTGGGCCAAGATCTTTTGCCCGCTGTCAGACGTCACCAGAGTCACGAACTTTTGCGCCAACGCCGGCAGCGACGCCTTCTTCAACACCGCAATGGGATAGACGTTGACAGCACCGGCGGCCTCGGGAAAGTTGACCGTCGTCACCTTGTCCCCCGCGTTCTTGGCATCGGTGACGTAGACCAGCCCGGCGTCGGCTTGACCCGTGGTCACCTTGCTGAGGGCATCGGTCACGCTCTGTTCCTCACTGACCGGGTTCAGGTGCACTCCCGCGCTGTTTTCGACGCGCTGGGTCGCCGCTCCGCAAGGCACCGGCGGCTGGCAGACCACCACGCTGATTCCGGGCTTGGCGAGGTCGGCGAGAGATCCGATCTTCTTCGGGTTGCCGGGCGCGGTGACGATGACCAACGTGTTGGAGGCGAAGTTCGTCGGATTATCGGCCAACAACCCGGCCTTGAAGACGTTGTTCATCTGCGTGGTGTCGGCCGAGGCGAAGATGTCGGCCGTGGCGCCCTGGGTCAGTTGTGTGGCGAGCTCCGAGGAGCCGGCGAACTCGAATTCCACGCCGTCACCAGGATTGTCGCTCTTGAACTGCTGACTGATCTGGGTGAACGCGGGCTTGAGTGAGGCCGCCGCGAACACCACGATCGACCCGGCGAGCGTCGTCGTCTGGGACGGTGGTGGCGACGGTGCTTTCTGGCTGCATCCCGCCAGGCTCGCGATCAGCAATGTCGACACCAAAATGGCCATCCGACGCATGCGTGAAACCCTAGCCCGCGATGATGCGTTCCGCGCCGCGCTCGGTGACCGCCAAATAGTTACGAATTCGTGTGCGCGTCGCGGTGTCCTTAGTTTCCCCTTAGAGCTACTGTCCAGTAACATCGATTTGATCGACGCCGTAACACGCTGAGATCCCGGGCAAAGATTCCCTGGTGCACCGCCGAGCGAGAGCATAAACGCTGGTGAAGTGCCAGGGGCTGGGTTCAAAGTTGAACACGAGGAGGTCATGGCAGTGGAGGTGCTGGTCACCGGCGGAGACACCGAGCTGGGGCGCACAGTCGCCGAGGGTTTTCGCGACGAGGGGCACAAAGTGACCCTGGTCGGCGCCCGCCGCAGCGATCTCGAGGTCGCCGCCAAGGAATTGGACGTCGACGCGATCGTCTGCGACATCACCGACCCGGCCAGCCTTGAGGACGCCCGCGGGTTGTTCCCCCATCACTTGGACACCATCGTCAATGTGCCGGCGCCCTCCTGGGATGCCGGCGACCCGCGCACCTACTCGATCGCCGACACCGCCAAAGCGTGGCGCACCACGCTCGACGCGACCGTGCTGTCCACAGTGCTGACGTTGCAGACCGTCGGTGACCATCTGCGCTCCGGTGGTTCCATCATCAGTGTGGTGCCGGAAAGCCCGCCCGCGGGCAGCGCCGACGCAGCCATCAAGGCGACTTTGTCGAGTTGGGTTGCCGGGCAGGCAACCGTTTTCGGCACTCGCGGCATCACGGTGAACGTCGTGGCCAGCGGCCGTAGCGTGCACGCCGGTTACGAAGGCCTTTCCCGCACACCGCCTTCGGTCGCAGCGGAGGTCGCTCGGTTGGCGTTGTTCCTCACCACTTCGGCAGCTCGCCATATCACCGGCCAGACGCTGCACGTCAGCCACGGCGCGCTGGCGCGTTTCGCCTAAGCGCAGTCTCTTTGGGGTTCCGCTTTCGGAGCCGATCGCTACGGTAGACAGCCTGGCTCGATCCCGCTTGCCGCAAGGCATTGCGCCCGACCAGATTCCGGCGGAGATGACCCAGCGCGTGGCGGCGATAGCCCGGATTCGGTGGGCGACCAACTCAAAACCAAGGTGATCGACGCCGGAATCGACAGCTTGATCATCAATATCCCCTGCTACACGCCCGGCATCGTCACCGCGGCCGGCGAGGCGCGGCGCCCCGTAGTGGGCCTGTAATCGGGGACTCAATCGCGGCGTCGACATGATGCGAATCACGTTCCGGCGACCTGGCGTAACGGGTTGATGTGGTTGATTACACAGCCTCACTATGCGGCTTCTGCGGTGCGGGGTGACTAGCGTTATAGCTAACTGAACTTGCGCATCGATAGCCCCGTCAGGAGCAGCAGTACCCCATGAGCCCCCAGCGAGAAGCCACAGCTGAACCCAACCGTCGGCACCAAGTTGTCATCATCGGTTCGGGATTCGGCGGACTGAACGCGGCAAAGAAGCTCAAGCGGGCCGATGTCGACATCAAGCTGATTGCGCGGACCACGCACCATCTGTTCCAGCCGTTGCTGTACCAGGTGGCCACCGGGATCATCTCCGAGGGAGAGATCGCCCCACCGACTCGGGTCGTGCTGCGCAACCAGCACAACGCCCAGGTGCTGCTCGGCAACGTCACCCACGTTGACCTGGCGGGCAAGAGGGTCATCTCGGAGTTGCTGGGCCACAGTTACGAAACCCCATTCGACACCTTGATCGTGGCCGCCGGTGCCGGTCAGTCGTACTTCGGCAACGATCACTTCGCCGAATTCGCGCCCGGCATGAAGTCGATTGACGACGCACTCGAATTGCGCGGCCGAATTTTGAGCGCCTTCGAGCAGGCCGAGCGGTCGAGCGATCCGGAGCGCCGCAGGAAGCTGCTGACCTTCACCGTCGTCGGAGCGGGGCCGACCGGCGTCGAAATGGCCGGGCAGATCGCTGAATTGGCCGACTACACGCTGAAAGGCGCTTTCCGCCATATTGATTCGACCCGCGCGCGGGTGATCCTGCTCGACGCCGCCCCCACAGTGCTACCGCCGATGGGTGAAAAGTTGGGCGAGCGCGCGGCCGCCCGGCTGCAGAAGATGGGCGTGGAGATCCAGCTGGGTGCGATGGTCACCGATGTGGACCGCGACGGCATCACCGTCAAGGACTCGGATGGCACCATCCGGCGCATCGAATCGGCGTGCAAGGTGTGGTCCGCCGGGGTGCAAGCCAGCCGGCTGGGCCGAGACCTCGCCGAGCAGTCGCCGGTCGAACTCGACCGGGCCGGCCGCGTCAAAGTGCTGCCCGATCTCTCAATTCCCGAGCACCCCAACGTATTCGTCGTCGGGGACATGGCCGCCGTCGACGGTGTGCCGGGAGTCGCGCAGGGCGCGATCCAGGGTGCCAAGTACGTCGCCAACGCGATCAAGGCCGAACTCGACGGAGCCGACCCGGCGCAGCGTGAGCCGTTCCAGTATTTCGACAAGGGCTCTATGGCCACGGTGTCGCGGTTTTCCGCGGTGGCCAAGATTGGTCCGCTGGAGTTCAGTGGCTTCATCGCCTGGCTGATGTGGCTGGTGCTGCACCTGGTGTACTTGGTCGGTTTCAAGACCAAGATCACCACACTGCTCTCGTGGACGGTGACGTTCTTGAGCACGCGGCGCGGTCAGCTGACCATCACCGAACAGCAGGCTTTCGCGCGAACGCGCCTTGAACAGCTGGCTGAACTGGCCGCTGAAGCGCGCAGTTCGCTGGAAGCCGAAAGAGTAGCCAGCTAGCCGCTCAGCTCGAATCCGTTGCCGGACAGCGGAATTCGCCGATGGCCACGCGGCAGTCAGCTTTCGACGGGCTCGGCCTCGAGATTTTGCAACCGCACCTGACCTCGGGCGATCACTCGATCGGCCGAGTCGGTGATCGTGACCAACCACAGCTGCTGACGCCGGCCGCGGTGAATCGGTTCGGTCTTGCCGTAGACCGTTCCCGAACTGATGGAACGAAGGAAGTCGGTGTTGTTGTTGACGCCGACGACGTTGCCGCCACCGCGGGTGGCGAGCCAGGTGTAGGCCGAGACGCTGGCCATGCTTTCCACCATCGAGCAATAAACACCGCCGTGCACCAAACCCATCGGCTGCAACAGTTTGGGCGTGACCTCGAGCTGCGCGCGGGCGCCATCGGGGCTCAGTTCGGTGAAGCGCAGCCCCAGCTCGGTGTCGAAGGGAGCGGTGAAATCCGGCGGGATGGCTGCGTCTGGCGACGTTGACACGCTTTGTGTCTACACCATCGGCGACCTCGCCTGGCTGCCACGCAGGTGAAAAACAGGCGAGCCCCGTGCACTAAGGCACGGGGCTCGCCGATCGAGTAGACCGGGGGTCGCTGCAGCCCTCAGGACACTCCGGCGGTCTCTTGCGCTCGACCGATTTCAGCATAGGCAAGGCTGCCCTAATTTTGCAAGCCTTTATTGCGTACTGTGTAGCTCATACACGGCTGGGCACCCGGACTCCGGCGATCGGTAGCCGACTTGGCCAGTTGTCTTTACGACGGTCGGTAGTAAGCCGGAGTACCCTGAATTCGACGTTGATGGAGATGAGCGAACTATGGCCAAGCTGACCCGCCTAGGTGAGCTGGAACGCGCGGTGATGGACCATCTGTGGTCCATGCCGGAAGCGCAGACAGTCCGCCAGGTCCACGAGGCGCTGTCCGCTCGGCGCGACCTCGCGTATACAACCGTCATGACCGTGCTGCAGCGACTGGCCAAGAAGAATCTGGTGTCGCAGATCCGGGACGACCGGGCGCACCGGTATGCACCCGTCCATGGCCGCGACGAGCTGGTCGCCGGGCTGATGGTCGACGCACTGTCCCAGGCCGAGGACTCCGGGGGCAGACAGGCCGCGCTGGTGCATTTCGTCGAGCGAGTAGGTGCCGACGAGGCCGACGCGCTGCGGCGCGCGCTCGCCGAACTAGAAGCAAATCAACGCAATACGCCACCGGCTGGCGCTACAGCGCAAGACTGAGAGACACTTACGGTGTGTCCGCGCTGGCCTTCACCATCCTGGCGGTGCTGCTGGCCGGTCCTGTACCGGCCCTCCTAGCCCGAGCGAGCTGGCCGCTGCGCGCTCCCCGCGCAGCGATGGTGCTGTGGCAAGCCATTGCCCTGGCCGCGGCGCTTTCCGCGTTCAGCGCGGGCATCGCGATCGCCACTCGGGTGCTGATGCCCGGTCCCGATGGACGGCCCACCGCCAGTGTCATCGGCGCGGAGGGTCGGCTCGGCTGGCCGCTGTGGACGATCTACATGGCGGTATTCGCGCTGACCGTGCTGATCGGTGCGCGTCTGATGATCGCGGTCTTGCGATTGGCCATCGCCAATCGGCGACGGCGGGCTCACCACCGGATGGTGGTCGACCTGGTCGACGTCGGACGCGATGCCGCGCTGGCTCAGTCGTGTGCCCGCACCCGCGACCTTCGCGTCCTGGACGTCGCGCAACCACTTGCCTACTGTCTGCCGGGAGTACGCAGCCGCGTGGTGGTCAGCGAAGGAACCCTGAAGACGCTCGACGATGCCGAGGTCGCGGCCATCCTCAGCCACGAGCGGGCCCATCTGCGAGCCCGCCATGACCTGGTGCTGGAAGCGTTCACCGCGGCGCACGCTGCCTTCCCCCGGGTGGTCCGCAGCGCCAACGCACTGCGTGCGGTGCAGCTGCTGGTCGAACTACTGGCTGACGACGTTGCGGTGCGCGCCACCGGGCGCACTCCCCTGGCCCGGGCGTTGGTGGCCTGCGCATCCGGGCGGACACCGTCGGGCGCGCTGGCCGCGGGTGGTGCCAGCACGGTGTTGCGGGTGCGCCGGCTGTCTGGACGCGGCAACAGCTGGCCAATGGCCGCGGCCGCCTACCTGACCGCGGCCGCGGTATTTGTGGTGCCCACCATCGCGCTGGTCGTACCGTGGCTCACGGAACTACAGCGGCTGCTCAACCTCTAGCGCAAGGCGGCCGAACACCTTGGAAGACCGCGAGTCCGCTGTGCCACAGTGTGGTCGCACAAGCTTGTCGAAATCGCAGAAGAGTTCTCCCACCTGAGAGGCGAAGACATGAGTTCGTCGGATTCGAAAACCGGGACCGCGCAGATCGGTGTGACGGGCCTGGCCGTGATGGGTTCGAACCTGGCCCGCAATTTCGCGCACCACGGCTACACCGTGGCTCTGCACAACCGGTCGATCGCCAAGACCGACTTGCTACTCAAAGAACACGGCGACGAGGGCAAGTTCGTCCGTTCGGAAACCATCGAGGAATTTCTGGACGCGCTGGAGAAGCCGCGGCGGGTGATCATCATGGTCAAGGCCGGCGACCCGACCGACGCGGTCATCAACGAGCTCGCCGACGCCATGGAAGAAGGCGACATCATCATCGACGGCGGCAACGCCCTCTTCACCGACACCATCCGCCGCGAGAAGGCGATTCGCGAGCGCGGCCTGCACTTCGTCGGCGCGGGTATCTCCGGTGGCGAGGAGGGCGCGCTCAACGGCCCGTCGATCATGCCGGGCGGCCCGGCCGAGTCGTACAAGTCGCTGGGCCCGTTGCTCGAGGAGATCTCCGCGCACGTCGACGGTGTGCCGTGCTGCACTCACATCGGTCCCGACGGCGCCGGTCACTTCGTCAAGATGGTGCACAACGGCATCGAGTACTCCGACATGCAGCTCATCGGCGAGGCCTACCAGCTGCTGCGCGACGGCCTCGGCAAGACCGCACCCGAGATCGCCGACGTCTTCGCCGAATGGAACAAAGGCGATCTGGACAGCTTCCTCATCGAGATCACCGCGCAGGTCTTGCGTCAGACCGACGCCAAGACCGGCAAGCCGCTGGTCGACCTCATCCTCGACGAGGCCGAGCAGAAGGGCACTGGCCGCTGGACGGTGAAGTCCGCGCTCGACCTCGGCGTGCCCGTGACGGGCATCGCGGAAGCGGTGTTCGCCCGCGCGCTGTCGGGGTCGGTGGCCCAGCGTAAGGCCACCACCGGACTGGCTTCGGGTGACCTCGGCGAAAAGCCAACGGACGCTGCGCAGTTCATCGACGACGTCAGCAAGGCATTGTACGCGTCCAAGATCATCGCGTATGCGCAGGGCTTCAACCAGATTCAGGCCGGCAGCATCGAATACAACTGGGGCATCACCCCCGGTGACATGGCCACCATCTGGCGCGGCGGCTGCATCATCCGGGCCAAATTCCTCAACCGGATCAAGGAAGCGTTCGACGAGGACGGCGATCTGCCGTCGCTCATCGTCGCGCCGTACTTCCGTTCCGCCATCGAGGAATCCATCGACAGCTGGCGACGCGTCGTGGTGAAGGCCACCGAACTCGGCATCCCGATCCCCGGCTTCTCCTCGGCGCTGTCGTACTACGACGGGCTGCGCACCGAGCGGCTGCCCGCCGCGCTGACCCAGGGTCTGCGCGACTTCTTCGGAGCGCACACCTACGGCCGTATCGACGAGGATCCCGACAAGCGCTTCCACACCCTGTGGAGCGGCGATCGCACCGAAGTGCCGGCCTAGCTGCGGTTACCGGGTGAAGGGGGACAATCGACCGCGATGAGGTTTCTGGACGGGCAACGGCCCGGCTATGACTTGACCTACAACGACGTCTTCATCGTGCCGAACCGGTCCGATGTGACGTCGCGGTTCGACGTCGACTTGTCTACCTCCGACGGCACCGGTACCACCATTCCGGTGGTCGTCGCCAACATGTCCGCGGTAGCCGGGCGGCGGATGGCCGAGACGGTGGCACGCCGCGGCGGCATCGTGATCCTGCCGCAGGATCTGCCGATCACCGCGGTGGAGCAGACGGTCCAGTTCGTCAAGAGCCGTGACCTAGTGCTGGATACGCCGGTGACGCTGGCGCCCGACGATTCGGTGTCCGACGCGATGGCACTGATCCACAAGCGCGCGCACGGTGCCGCGGTGGTGGTGTTCGAGGGGCGTCCGATCGGTTTGGTGACCGAATCGTCGTGCCTGGGCATCGACCGCTTCACCCGGGTGCGCGACGTCGCCACGACCGACTTCGTGACTGCCCCAGTCGGCACCGAGCCGCGCAAGATTTTCGACCTGCTCGAACATGCAGCCGTCGGAGTCGCCGTGGTGACCGACGTCAACGGCGCCCTGGCCGGCGTGCTGACCCGCACCGGAGCACTTCGCGCCGGTCTGTACACCGCGGCCACCGACACCGGCAGGCGACTGCGGGTCGGCGCCGCCCTCGGCATCACCGGGGATGTCGGCGCCAAGGCTCGGTCGCTGGCCGAGGCCGGGGTCGACGTGCTGGTCATCGACACCGCGCACGGACATCAGGTCAAGATGCTGGACGCGATCGAAGCCGTCGCCTCCCTGCAGCTGGGTGTGCCGCTGGCGGCCGGCAACGTGGTGTCGGCCGACGGCACCCGGGACCTGCTGGGCGCCGGCGCCAATATCGTCAAGGTCGGTGTCGGGCCGGGTGCGATGTGCACGACCCGGATGATGACCGGTGTCGGGCGCCCACAGTTCTCCGCCGTGCTCGAATGTTCATCTGCGGCAAGGGAACTCGGCGGGCGCATCTGGGCCGACGGTGGGATCCGCCATCCGCGCGATGTCGCGCTGGCACTGGCCGCCGGGGCGTCGAACGTGATGATCGGCTCGTGGTTCGCCGGCACCTACGAGTCGCCCGGAGACCTGATGCGCGATCGCGAGGACCAGCCGTACAAGGAGAGTTACGGCATGGCTTCCAAGCGGGCCGTGGTAGCCCGCGCCGTCGCCGACACGGCGTTCGATCGCGCTCGCAAGGCGTTGTTCGAAGAAGGCATCTCGACGTCGAGGATGGGACTGAACCCCGACCGCGGCGGCGTCGAGGATCTGATCGACCACATCACCTCGGGCGTGCGCAGCACATGCACCTATGTCGGCGCCTCGACCCTCGAGGAGTTGCATCAGTACGTCGTCGTCGGTGTGCAGTCGGCCGCGGGCTTCGCCGAGGGCCATCCGCTGCCCTTGGGTTGGTGACACCGCCGGCGCGGGGGGCCCGTCGAACCCGAACTTGCCGGATGTCTTCGCTACCATGTGAATTCCGGTGAACTTCAACGGCCGCGGCAAAGCAGTGCTCGGCCTCACGCGAAAGGGATGACGTGCCGCAGGCACCCGTCGAGGCCTTATGTTGATCGAGGCCTTCCGGGGCGAGCGGCCCCCCGCGTCGTCCCCGGCTAGACCGGCTTCTAGACCGGCAGAGCCACGGCCATCCCGATAGCCCGGCCACTGCCATGAACGTCACCGCCACCGTCGTCAGCGTGTTAGCCATCGCGGTGCTCATCTTCGGCAACGCGGTGTTCGTCGCGGCCGAGTTCTCACTGACCGCCCTGGACCGCAGCACGGTCGAGGCCAACGCCCGCCGCGGTGGCCGCCGCGACCGGTTCATCCAGCGCGCCCAGAACAAGCTGTCGTTTCAGCTCTCGGGTGCACAGCTGGGCATTTCGATCACCACGCTGGTGACCGGCTACCTGACCGAACCCATGGTCGCCGATTTGCCGCACCCGTGGCTGGATGCCATGGGGGTTCCGGACCCGCTGGCCGACGGGATCACCGCGTTCATGGTGATGGTGATCGTGACGTCGGTGTCGATGGTGTTCGGCGAGCTGGTTCCGAAATATCTCGCGATGGCACGTCCGCTGTCGACTGCGCGCGCGGTGGTGAGCGTTCAGATGTTCTTTTCGCTGCTGCTTACGCCGGTGATCCGGCTGACGAACGGGGCGGCGAACTGGATCGTGCGCAAGTTGGGTATCGAGCCGGCCGAGGAGCTGCGGTCGGCGCGATCGCCCCAGGAGCTGCTGTCGCTGGTGCGCACCTCGGCGCGCAGCGGCGCCCTGGACCCCGCTACCGCCGCGCTGGTGCGGCGATCGCTGCAGTTCGGCACGTTGACCGCCGAGGAACTGATGACGCCCAGGTCCAAGATCGTGGCATTGCAGACCGACGACACCGTCAGTGATCTGATTGCCTCGGCCGCCGAGTCCGGCTTCTCCCGATTCCCCATCGTGGACGGTGATCTCGACGAGACCGTCGGGATCGTGCACGTCAAGCAGGTATTCAGGATTCCGCGGGCCCAGCGAGCGCACACGCTGCTGGCGGCGGTCGCCCAACCCGTGCCGGTGGTGCCGTCGACGTTGGACGGCGACGCGGTGATGGCCCAGATCCGGGCGAACAACCTGCAGACCGCCATGGTCGTCGACGAATACGGCGGAACCGCCGGGATGGTGACCGTCGAAGACCTGATCGAAGAGATCGTGGGCGACGTCCGCGACGAACACGACGACGCCACGCCCGACGTGACGGTGGCCGGCAACGGATGGCGGGTGGCGGGCTTGCTGCGCATCGACGAGGTCGCCGCCGCCACCGGCTTCCGGGGACCCGAAGGGCCGTACGAAACGATCGGCGGGCTGGTGCTGCGCGAACTCGGCCACATCCCGGTGGTCGGTGAGACGGTCGAACTGACCGCGCTGGACGGGGATGGTCTGCTCGACGTTGGGCTGCGCTGGCAGGCGAAGGTGGTGCAGATGGACGGCCGCCGCATCGACGTGGTCGAGCTGACCGAGGTGGACAGCCACACCGAGTCCGCTTGGATCCCGGAATGAACAACGCGTTCGGGCTGCTGCTGGCGATTCTGCTGATCGCGGCCAACGCGTTCTTCGTGGCCGCGGAGTTCTCGCTCATCTCGGCGCGGCGCGACCGTCTGGCGGCGTTGGCCGAGCAGGGCAAGGTCAGAGCGGTCACCGTGATCCGTGCCGGTGAGCAGCTGTCGTCCATGCTGGCCGGCTCGCAGCTGGGCGTCACGATCGCCTCGCTGCTGCTCGGTCGCATCGGCGAGTCGGCGGTCGCCGACCTGTTGCAATCGGCGTTCGGGCTCACCGGTGCGCATTGGGCGCTGGTGCACACGCTGTCGTTCGTGATCGCGCTGGCGCTGGTGGTGACGCTGCACGTGCTGCTGGGCGAGATGGTGCCCAAGAACATCGCCCTGGCCGGGCCGGAGCGAACGGCGATGCTGCTGGTGCCGCCTTACCTGGCCTACGTGCGGGTCGCCCGTCCGTTCATCGTGTTCTACAACAAATGCGCCAACGCCATCCTGCGCGCGCTGCGGGTGGAACCCAAGGACGAGCTGGACATCACGGTGTCTCCCGCCCAACTCAGCGAAATGATCTCCGAGTCCGTCTCGGAAGGTCTGCTGGACCCCGAGGAGCACACCAGGCTGACGCGGGCGCTGCAGATCGGCAACCGGGTGGTCGGCGATGTGGCGGTATCGCTCGCCGACGTCCGGGCGGTGCCGGTTGCTGCCCCGGGTTCCGGGCCGACAATCGGGGCGGTCGAAAGCGCCCTTGCCCAGACCGGCTACTCGCGGTTCCCGGTCACGGCCATGGACGGCAAGTTCATCGGCTACCTGCACATCAAAGACGTGTTGACGCTGGGCGACGATCCGCAGACGGTCATCGATCTGGCCTTAGTGCGTCCGCTGCCGCAGGTACCCACGTCGTTGCCGCTGGCCGACGCTCTGTCGCGGATGCGCCGCAGCAACAGCCACCTGGCACTGGTGACCGACGACAGTGGCGTGGCCGCGATGGTGGCGATGGAGGATCTGGTGGAAGACCTGGTCGGCAGCATGCGCCAGGCGCAGTGAGCCGGGCGTCGGGCCGCCTTCCAGCGCGGCCCGCGGATGCACCTATGATTGAACGGCGCCGATGCGCCGAAAGTAGTGGGTAACCAGGGCCTTGGCCCCGAATGCGCGCGTTGCCAGCAGGTGACCCGCAGGGCCCGCCGGACGGCCATCGGCCGACACCGTCAAGCACGCTCTGACCAGCTCACGCGGGCCGGACGGATACATTCGTTCAGGCTGCCGGCCGGTAGGCTGGTGGCATAGCTAGTTGGGGCCAGTCGGGACGAGTGGGACCAATGAAGCAATTTTGGAGGAGAAACATGACTGACCGCGTGTCGGCGGGTAACTTGCGCGTCGCTCGAGTGCTCTACGACTTCGTGAATAACGAAGCCCTGCCCGGCACCGAGATTGACCCGGACAGTTTCTGGGCCGGTGTCGACAAGGTCGTCACCGACCTCACCCCGAAAAACCAGGATCTACTGAACCACCGCGACCAGCTGCAGGCCCAGATCGACAAGTGGCACCGGCAACGGGTGATCGAGCCTCTCGACATCGACGCCTACCGTCAGTTCCTCACCGAAATCGGATACCTGCTGCCTGCACCCGAGGACTTCACCATCACCACCTCGGGCGTCGATGACGAGATCACCACGACCGCCGGTCCGCAGCTGGTGGTGCCGGTGCTCAACGCCCGGTTCGCGCTCAACGCCGCGAACGCGCGCTGGGGCTCGTTGTACGACGCCCTGTACGGCACCGACGTCATCCCGGAAACCGACGGCGCCGACAAGGGTTCGGGCTACAACAAGGTGCGCGGCGACAAGGTGATCGCGTACGCACGCAAATTCCTCGACGAGGCGGTGCCGCTGGCGTCGGGCTCCTGGACCGATGTGACCGGCCTGAGCATCGCCGACGGACAGCTGCAGATCGCCCTGGGCGAGCAGTCCGCCGAGTTGGCCAGCCCAGAGAAGTTTCTCGGATACAGCGGCGAGCTCGGCTCCCCCAGCTGGTCGGTGCTGCTGGTCAACCACGGCCTGCACATCGAGATCCTGATCGACCCGGAGTCGCCGGTCGGCAAGACCGACGCCGCCGGCATCAAAGACGTGGTTCTGGAATCGGCCATCACCACGATCATGGACTTCGAGGACTCGGTCACCGCTGTCGACGCCGACGACAAGGTGCTGGGTTACCGCAACTGGCTCGGGCTGAACCGGGGCGACCTGGTCGAGGAAGTCAAGAAGGGCGGCGAGACCTTTACCCGCGCGCTCAACGCCGACCGCACCTACACCACGGCCGACGGCGATGAGCTGACCCTGCCCGGACGCAGCCTGCTGTTCGTCCGCAACGTCGGCCACCTGATGACCAACGACGCGATCGTCGATGCGGACGGCAACGAGGTCTTTGAAGGCATCCAGGACGCTCTGTTCACCGGCCTGACGGCCATCCACGGGATCAAGAGCGGCGACGCAAACGGCCCGCTGCTCAACAGCCGTACCGGTTCGGTGTACATCGTCAAGCCCAAGATGCACGGCCCGGCCGAGGTGGCCTTCACCTGCGAGCTGTTCAGCCGCGTCGAAGACGTCCTGGGCTTGCCGCAGGGCACCCTCAAGGTCGGCATCATGGACGAGGAACGCCGCACCACGGTCAACCTCAAGGCGTGTATCAAGGCTGCCGCCGATCGGGTGGTGTTCATCAACACCGGGTTCCTCGACCGCACCGGCGACGAGATCCATACCTCGATGGAGGCCGGCCCGATGATCCGCAAGGGTGCGATGAAGAACAGCATCTGGATCAAGGCCTATGAGGACGCCAATGTCGACGTTGGGCTTGCGGCCGGCTTGAGCGGCAAAGCTCAGATCGGCAAGGGCATGTGGGCGATGACCGAACTGATGGCCGACATGGTCGAGCAGAAGATCGGCCAGCCGAAGGCCGGCGCCACCACCGCGTGGGTGCCGTCGCCGACGGCGGCCACCCTGCACGCGATGCACTACCACGAGGTGGACGTGTTCGCCGTGCAGAAGGAACTCGAGGGCAAGACCCGCACGAACATCGACGAGTTGCTGACCATCCCGCTGGCCAAGGAATTGGCTTGGGCCCCTGAGGAAATCCGCGAGGAGCTGGACAATAATTGCCAGTCCATCCTCGGCTACGTGGTGCGTTGGGTGGAAGCGGGTGTCGGCTGCTCGAAGGTGCCCGACATCCACAACGTGGCACTCATGGAGGACCGGGCCACCCTGCGGATCTCCAGCCAGCTGCTGGCGAACTGGCTGCGCCACGGCGTGATCACCGAGGAGGACGTCCGGGCCAGCCTGGAGCGGATGGCGCCGCTGGTGGACGAGCAAAACGCCGGCGACGCGTCATACCGGCCGATGGCGCCCAACTTCGACGACAGCATCGCCTTCTCGGCCGCCCAAGAGCTGATCTTGTCCGGCGGGCAGCAGCCGAACGGCTACACCGAGCCGGTCCTGCACCGGCGCCGACGGGAATTCAAGGCTCGCGCGCGTGCCTGATTCGGGCTCGAGCTGCGGTAATTCGTCTCATGGTTAGTCTCGGCGCCGCTCTCAGTACGGGTTTGTCCAAGGGTCGACAGAAAGGTGGCCGGCACCGCCATGGGTAGGCACAGCTTGCCGCACGGCCCCGAGGACAGCGCCGACGAGCCGGCAGATGACTCCGACGCGGACGATTACACGGGCCGCCACCTCGACGCCGATGACGCCGATGACGCCGATGACGGCGCGGACGACCTCGATCACTTCACCACGGGCGAGTACGACGACTTCGCGGACCAGGGCTTCCCGGTAGCCGAGGATCGCTATTCCACCGACGATGCCTTGGCCGCCGACCCGACCGACGATGACTACCCGGACTTTCCGGCCCGGCCGGCGAGCGTGGCCGGCTCCGAGCCGCCGCCTTCGGCACCGGGCTCGCCCGGTTCCGGCCGTCGGGTACTCGGCGACTGGCGTGGTGGCCACCGCAGCGCCGGCGGGCGACGCGGCGTCAGCATCGGCGTGATCGTGGCCCTGATCGCGGTCGTCGTAGTGGTGGGCACCGTTATCGTGTGGAGTTTCTTTGGCGAGGTGTTGTCCCATCGCTCGCACACCGCCGCCGCCCGCTGTGTGGGCGGCAAGGAGAACGTCGCCATCGTCGTCGACCCGTCGATCGCCGAACCGGTGCAGCAGCTCGCGGAAAGTTTCAACTCGTCGGCCGGCCCGGTCGGTGACCACTGCATGGTGCTGACCGTCAAACCAGCCGGCTCCGACGCCGTGGTCGGCGGATTCATCGGCAAGTGGCCGTCAGAATTGGGTGGCCAGCCGGCGTTATGGATCCCGGGGAGCTCGGTGTCGGCGGCGCGGCTTGCCGCAGCGACCGGTCAGAAGACGATCAGCGACAGCCGTTCACTGGTGACGTCGCCCGTGTTGCTTGCCGTGCGGCCCGAACTTCAGCACGCACTGACCAACCAGGGCTGGGGGGCGTTGCCCGGACTGCAAACCAATCCGAATGCATTGGCGGGCTTGAACTTGCCGACTTGGGGATCGCTACGGCTGGCGCTGCCGACGAGCGGCAACAGCGACGCCTCGTATCTTGCCGGTGAGGCGGTGGCAGCCGCGTCGGCGCCACCGGGTGCGCCGGCCACCCAGGGCATCGCCGCGATGCGCACCTTGGTTGGCGCCCAACCTAAATTGGCGGACAACTCGTTGGTGGAAGCATTGAACACGCTGCTGAAGCCAACAGATGCGGCAACCGCGCCGGTGCACGCGGTGATCACCACCGAGCAGCAGCTGTTCCAGCGCGGCGAGTCGCTGCCGGACGCCAAGAACGCGTTGGGATCCTGGCTACCGTCCGGCCCGGTGCCGGTCGCCGACTATCCGACGGTGCTGCTCAGCGGCTCCTGGTTGTCGCCCGAACAGAGCTCGGCGGCCAGCGAATTCACACACTTCATGCGCAAGCCGGAGCAACTCGCGAAGCTGGCCAAAGCCGGTTTCCGCGTCAACGGCGTCAAGCCGCCCAGCAGCGCGGTGACCAGTTTCGCCGCGCTTGGCGCCACGCTGTCGGTGGGTGACGACACCGTGCGAGCCAATCTCGCCGACGCCATGGCCACGCCGTCCAGCGGACTGGCCGCGACGATCATGCTCGACCAATCGCTGCCCGTCGACGAAGGCGGAAAAACCCGGCTGGCCAATGTGATTGCGGTCCTCAACGACAAAATCAAGGCGCTGCCGCCCACCGCGATCTTGGGGTTGTGGACCTTCGACGGTCACGAGGGTCGATCAGAGGTCGCGACCGGCCCACTCGGCGACCCGGTCAACGGGCAACCCCGCACGGCAGCGTTGACGGCCGCGCTGGACAAGCAATTTTCGTCTCCGGGCGGTGCGGTGTCGTTCACCACGCTGCGGATGATCTACCAGGACATGCAGACCAACTACCGTGCTGGCCAAACGAATTCGATCTTGCTGATCACCGCCGGACCGCACACTGACCAATCTCTGGACGGGCCGGGGCTGCAGAACTTCATCAAGACCAGCGCCGACCCGGCCAAACCGATCGCGGTCAACGTCATCGACTTCGGCGGCGACCCGGACCGGGCCACCTGGGAAGCGGTTGCTCAGCTCAGCGGCGGCGGCTACCAGAACCTGACGACGTCGATCTCTCCTGATCTCGCCGCGGCGATCAACACCTTCTTGAGCTGACGGCGGGGCAGAGGCGCGCGATGAGCATCGACTTCAGTCCCGATCCCGCGCTGTATCCGTTCGAGTCACGCTGGTTCGACAGCTCGCGGGGTCGCATCCACTACATCGATGAGGGCGATGGGCCGCCCCTGCTGTTATGCCACGGCAACCCGACGTGGAGTTTCCTGTATCGCGACATTGTCATCGCCCTGCGTGACCAGTTCCGCTGCATTGCAGTCGATTATCTCGGATTCGGGCTATCGGCGCGGCCCGCCGGATTCGGCTACACAATCGACGAGCACGCCAGCGTGGTGGGTGAATTCGTCGACCACTTGGGTCTCGACGGGTACCTGACGATGGGTCAGGACTGGGGTGGACCGATCAGCATGGCCGTCGCGGTTCCGCGCGCCGACCGCGTGCGCGGAATCATTCTGGGCAACACCTGGTTCTGGCCCACCGACGCGCTGACGACGAAGATCTTCTCCCGAGTGATGTCCAGCGCCCCGATGCAGCGCGCGATCCTGCAACGCAATTTCTTCGTCGAGCGGCTGATCCCGCTGGGGACCGCGAAGCGGCCCAGCGCGGCGGTGATGGCGCATTACCGTCGGGTGCAACCCAACCCCGACGCTCGCGTAGGCGTCGCCGAGATGCCCAAGCAACTGGTGGCGGCTTACCCTCTGCTGGACAAGTTGGCCCGGGAGGTGCCGGCCAAGCTCGGGGTCAAGCCTGCGCTATTCGTTTGGGGCATGAAGGATTTCGCATTCAAGCCGGGCCCGTCGCTGCCCCGGATGCGCGCGGCGTTTCCCGATCACGTCCTCGTCGAGCTGCCCGAGGCCAAGCATTTCATCCAGGAAGACGCGCCCGACGAGATCGCGGCGGCGATCATCGAGCGCTTCGGCTGAGGCCGAGTCGGCTCAGGCGAAGGCCTCCACCGGCGGGCATGAGCACATGAGGTTGCGGTCCCCGTAGGCGCCGTCGATCCGGCGCACCGGCGGCCACACCTTGGGCCGGAAGGCCTTTCCGAGCGGATAGGCGGCTTCTTCCCGGGTGTAGGGATGGTCCCACTTGTCGACGACCAGGCATTCGGCGGTGTGCGGCGCGCCCCGCAGCGGATTGTCCTCGGCGGGCCACTCCCCCGAGCCGACGCGGTCGATCTCGCCGCGGATGGCGATCATGGCCTCGCAGAACGCATCGATCTCAGTGAGGCTTTCGCTCTCGGTCGGCTCCACCATCAGGGTTCCAGCCACCGGGAAGCTCATGGTGGGCGCGTGAAAACCGTAGTCCGCCAAGCGTTTTGCAACATCGTCGACGGTCACCCCGGTCGACTTGGTGATACCGCGCAGGTCCAGGATGCATTCGTGGGCGACCATGCCGTTCTCCCCGGTGTAGAGCACCGGGAAGTACTCGTCGAGGCGTCGGGCGATGTAGTTCGCCGAGGCGATCGCGGTCAGCGATGCCGCCCGCAGCCCGTCGGCGCCCATCATCCTGATGTAGGCCCAGGTGATCGGCAGGATGGAGGCCGACCCGTAGGGTGCCGACGACACCGGGTGCCCGTGGGGCAGTTCTGGGGCGAACGGATGGCCCGGCAGGAAAGGCGCCAGATGTGCACGCGCCGCGACCGGGCCGACGCCCGGGCCGCCGCCGCCGTGTGGGATGCAGAACGTCTTGTGCAGGTTCAGGTGGCTGATGTCGCCGCCGAACTTGCCGGGCCGGGCCAGGCCAACCAACGCGTTGAGGTTGGCTCCGTCGACGTACACCTGGCCGCCGGCGTCGTGTACGGCCGCGCAGATCTCGGCGATATCGTGCTCGTAAACGCCGTGGGTGGACGGATAGGTGATCATCAGCGTCGACAGCCGTTCGGCGTGCTCGGTCACCTTGGCGCGTAAATCGTCGAGGTCGACGTCGCCGTTGTCGAGACAGCCCACCACGACGACCCGCATTCCGGCCAGCGCGGCCGATGCGGCGTTGGTGCCGTGCGCGCTGGACGGGATCAGGCAGATATCGCGATGCGGCTCACCACGACTGGCGTGGTAGTCGTGGATCGCCAGCAGGCCGGCGTACTCGCCCTGCGAGCCGGCGTTGGGTTGTAGCGAGACCGCGTCATAGCCGGTGATGCCGACCAGCCAGGTCTCCAGGTCGGCGATCAAGCGACGCAGCCCCGGGCTGTCGGTCGCCGGACCGAACGGATGCTGGCGCGCGAACTCCGGCCAGGTGACCGACTCCATCTCGGCGGCGGCGTTGAGCTTCATCGTGCACGATCCAAGCGGAATCATGCTGCGGTCCAAGGCGATATCCTTGTCCGCCAGCGTGCGCAGGTAGCGCATCATCGCCGTCTCGGTGTGGTATTGGGTGAAGGCGGGATGGGCGAGGAACTCTGATGTGCGGGTGGCGATCTCGGAGCTGACCGGTTCGGCGGCCGGCACTCCGAAGGCGTCCAGGACGGCTGCGACGTGCGCAGCGGTGGTGGCCTCGTCGCACGCCACCGACACATGGTCGGCGTCCACCCGCCAGATGTTGATCCCGTGCGACTTTGCCACTGCCAGCACCTCGTCGGCGCGGCCGGGCACGTTGGCCAGCACCGTGTCGAAGTAGTCGTCATGCACCAGGGCGTCGCCCAGCGCAGCGGCAATGGCCTCGGCATGGGCGTGCACCCGGCGGGCGATCGCGGTCAACCCGCCGGCGCCGTGGTAGCTGGCGTACATCGCGGCCATCACCGCCAGCAGCACCTGCGCGGTACAGATGTTGCTGGTCGCCTTGTCGCGGCGGATGTGCTGCTCGCGGGTCTGCAGCGCCAGGCGGTACGCCGGCGCTCCGTCGCTATCGACGGACACCCCGACCAGCCGGCCCGGCAGCTGACGGGCCTGCTTACTGTGCACGGCCAGGTAACCGGCGTGCGGACCACCGAATCCCATTGGCACACCGAATCTTTGGGTGTTGCCGAAAGCGATGTCCGCGCCGATCTCGCCCGGTGGGGTGATCAGCGTGCATGCCAGTAAGTCCGCACCGATCGCGACCAGGGCGCCATGCTCATGGGCCTGTGCCACCAACGCCGTCCAATCGCTGATCCGGCCGCTGGCCCCGGGCAGCTGGGCGATGACGCCGAAGAATTCGCCTCCGTCCGGCAGACCGTCGCGCAGGTCGGCCGTCACGATCTCGATGCCCAACGGCTCTGCCCGGGTGGCCAGCACCGCCGCGGTGGCGGCGAAGACGTCGATGTCGACCGCCAGCCGATTCGCCGGGCCGCGAACCGCCCGGTGCATCAACGTCATTGCCTCGGCGGCCGCGGTGCCCTCGTCGAGCATCGACGCATTGGCGATCTCGAGTCCGGTCAGATCGGTGACCATGGTCTGGAAATTCAGCAGCGCTTCCAGCCGGCCCTGACTGATCTCGGGCTGATACGGCGTGTAGGCGGTGTACCAGGCCGGGTTCTCCATGATGTTGCGCAACAACACCGGTGGTGTGAGCGTGTCGTAGTACCCCTGCCCGATCATCGACGTCGCGACGGTGTTGGTGTCGGCCAGCGCCCGCAGCTCGGTCAACGCCTCGGCCTCGGTAGCGGCCGGCGGTAGCCGGTCCAGACCCGGCGCGGCGCCGCTGTCGGTGAGCCTGTCGAGGATGCCCGTCGGGACCGCCTTGGCGGCCAGCTCGTCGAGCGAGGCGACACCGATGACGTCCAGCATGGCGGCGATGGCCTGGCTGTCCGGCCCGATGTGGCGGGCGGCGAAAGTTGATTGGTCGGGCACCGGAACTCCTGACAACAGCAGAGGGACTAGCGGCCCTCTCCCTCTGTCGTCAACCCGTGCCGGGCGCCTGAGAGATTCGACAACCCGATCAGGGCGCCTTTCCCCATGGGCGGGTGAGCCGGACGTCCGGATCACCGCTTTCCAGAGACATCGGGGTCCCGTGCGGTCCGGGTGCCTGAGAGATTGACGGAGAGGTGTTGCTCCTTCGGCGTTCGTGACTGGACGTCACGAAACTCTCCCGCACGAGGGCGATGCACATCCGACTCTACTCGCGCGGCCCGGCCGGACGCGACCTCCGCGCCCGCGACGAGCTAACTCGCGGCTAGCCGATCTTGCGGTCGCGGTGCTTGCGCCGATTGGCCAATTCGTCTTCGGGGGTGGCGATCGACTCACCACCGTCGGCGCGTTCGCCGGGGAAGTCGGCGATGATGCCGGTCAGCTCGCGCATGGCGCCGGACACCGCGATGCCGAAGACACCCTGGCCGCCCTGCAGCAGGTCGACGACCTCTTCGGCCGAGGTGCATTCGTAGACGGTGGTGCCGTCGGAGAACAAGGTGATGTTGGCCAGATCCTGGACGCCGCGCTGGCGCAGGTGGTCGACCGCAACCCGGATGTTGTGCAGCGAGATGCCGGTATCCAGCAGCCGCTTGACGATCTTGAGGACCAGGATGTCCTTGAACGAGTACAGCCGCTGGCTACCGGACCCTGCCGCGCTGCGGATCGACGGCACTACCAACGACGTCCGTGCCCAGTAGTCCAGCTGGCGGTAGGTGATTCCGGCGATCTGGCAAGCGCTTGGCCCGCGGTAACCGACCAGCTCGTCAGGCACCGAATCGTCGGGGAAAAGCCCGCCCTGTACGGGTTGGCTCGCCGCAGTGAGCTCACCGCCGGTCGGTGCGTCCGCTTTGTTAGCAAGGTCGAGCTGTTCTTGCCGTGGCTGGTCGCTCACCCTGGTTCCTCTCGCCGATCGCGCTCTTGTCACTAGCTGCGTTCACTGGCTGCCGCGACAGCCACGTTTGCTCAGGTCCGAGTGCTAGAGAGCTTACGCTGTTCGATTGCTGCCGCACCTTAAGTCGTAGACAAAGTATGGCGGCCATAAGGGGCAGTGGCCGCGCTATCCGTCAGGCGTGTCGACATCCCGGTATCAGATGAGACTCATCCGTGATGTCAGGAATCAGCGTAGTACTTATCCGCGCGACCGAATCGCTTCCTGGCATGGCAATTGGGATTGCCCGATCAGGTGGCCTTGAAGTCGTCGGGCGAGACGCTGTCGAGAAACTCCTTGAATTTCTCCACCTCGTCCTCCCGAACAGCGGTGTTGGACTCTTCGTCGCTCTCGTCGGGGATCAGCAGACCCGCCTGGGCGAGCACGGCCTCTTCGACATAGATCGGCACGCCGACCCGCAGCGCGATGGCCACCGAGTCCGACGGGCGCGCCGACACGGTGATGTTGCGGTCGAAGACAAGGTCGGCGTAGAACGTACCTTCCTGCAGATCGACAATCCGCACTTCTTTCAGCGAATGTCCAAGCGCCGCAATAAGATCCCTGATCAGGTCATGAGTCAGCGGGCGGGGTGGCTCGACGCCTTGTTGCTCGAGCGCAATGGCGGCGGCCTCAGACTGTCCGATCCAGATTGGCAGGTACCGGTCACCGTTAGCCTCCCGCAGCAACAGCACCGGCTGGTTCTGCGGCTGCTCGACGCGAATGCCGACAACACGAACTTCACCCATCTGTGTCTGCCCTCCGCATGCCGTGGTGTCCGACCCGCACCCGGCGCGACGACCCGATGAAACGCAATGTTTCTCCCGACCGTCGAACACCAAGGCGTTGAACGAAGTCTAGTCCTCAGCGATGCAGAACGTCGCGAACGGCGGACTTGATCAACGACGTGTGCAAAGTGATGGCCAGCGCCGCAACCTCACGTGCCAGGTCGTCGGCGCGATCGCGGGCGCCGGCCTTGTCTGCTTTGACTAACGGCCCAGCAATTTGGGCGATCAGATCGGATTGCCGGTCAGCTGCCGAGCGGAAGGCGCGCAGGTGGCGCGGCTCGACACCGTATTCGGACAGCGCGCGGGCGCACTGCAGGATCACCACTGCGTGTTCGTCGAAGAATCCGCCTGGGCCGGTGGTGATGACTCCGGCTTTGAGCAGCGCCGACAGCAGGTCGTGGTCCACTCCGGAGCGGTCCAGCAGGTCTTCACGGCTCAACCGGATACGGGTGGGAGCCACTGCCGCCGTGTCGGATCCGGCGTCGGCGAAATCCGCGCTACCCCCGACCGACACCAATCGCGGTACGCCGTAAGGCGATCCCACCGCCGGCAGCTCACCGTCGGGCTGGGCGTCCAGTTCTGCCCTGATCACCTTCAACGGCAGATAGTGGTCGCGCTGCGCGGTCAGAATGAAGCGCAGCCGAGCGCAGTCGTACGCGGTGAACCTGCGGTATCCCGATGCGGCGCGCTGCGGCGTCACCAGTCCTTCCGCCTCCAAGAAGCGAATCTTGGAGATGGTGACATCGGGGAAATCCGGCCTTAGCAGGTCCAAGACCGTCCCAATCGACATCCCGGCCAGAGCCGGGCTATCGGGCGCGCTCACTAGCCTCCGGATCCTCCACTGTCGTCTTGCTTGGGTCCAGTCAAGAACACCAACCGAAACTTGCCGATCTGCACTTCATCACCGTTTGCCAGTACCGCCGAATCCACCGGCTCCCGGTTGACGTAAGTGCCATTCAGACTACCGACATCAACGACCTGGAATTCGTTGCTTTCCAGCCGGAATTCGGCGTGTCGACGGCTCACCGTCACGTCGTCGAGGAAGATGTCGCTGTCGGGATGCCGGCCGGCGGAGGTGATGGCCTGGTCGAGCAGGAAGCGCGATCCAGCGTTGGGTCCCCGCTTGACGACTAGCAACGCCGAGCCCGCCGGAAGTCCTTCGACCCCGGATACCGAGGTTTCGGCGCCGGTTTGCGCGGGCGCGTCGAGTTCGTTGAGGAAATCGGCGCGGAAGACCGAAGTAGTCTCCACCGTGACTTCGTCAGAGTCGTTGTCCATGTCCGTCACGCGCTGCTCCTCACTGGCCGCTGTGGCGTTGTCTGACCGGGCCGTTGGGCCGGTCTACCACTCGGTCTCACTGGCGATTATTGGCCCCGGATTGCCGATTTCTTGCCTTCTCATGCTGTTGTGTCGACCGTACCGCGCAGTGGTGAGGAATGCGCCTACCACTGCCAGGATCGCGAGCCGATTACCCGACTCGCCCCCACCCCCCGGTTGGTTCGCCCGCCGCGAGCCATCTGATGGCCCACGATGTCGCCGTGCGAAGGGCTGGCAGGGACATTAGCAACCGTCATTCGGTCAGTGTGCCGCGGTAGGCCTCGGCGTCGAGCAGCGTCGAAATAGCCGACTCCAATCCGGCGACATCTGAGACCTGGATGTCGATCAACCACCCGGCACCGTAGGGATCGGAGTTGGCCAGCTGGGGACTGGTCTCCAGATCCCCGTTGACCGCAGACACCTTGCCCGAGATCGGCGCATAGAGGTCCGAAACCGATTTCGTCGACTCCACCTCGCCGAAGGATTCACCGGCTGTTACCTCGGTGCCGGCCTCGGGCAGCTGCACGAAAACGACATCACCCAGTGCCGACTGCGCGAAGTCGGTGATCCCAATTCGCACCGTGTCGTCCCCGGTGCGGCGAACCCACTCGTGTTCGGCGGTGAAGTGCAAGTCGGGTGGGATTTCGCTCACGGTAATCCTGTCCTGGTCGGGCTAGTTCACTTGACGGGCTGAGCGTATTGGTGCGGTTTTGGTTGCCGCAAGGTGGTCACGTCCACCCGGCCGGCTTGCTGCACCGACATTCGCGCGCCGACACGCTTGATGCTGTCCTGCGCGCCGCCGGGAATGTTCATCGCGGCGGCCAGCGTCGGCGGATCGCCAATCGCCAGAACCGAATACGGCGGCGACAGCGTCTTGCTGTCGATGGTCAGTGAGCCCGGGCTACCGACGACCCAGGTGTCGACACCTACTCGCACGGATTGGTGGGCATCGTTGATCTCGAGCGCTTCGGCGCCGGCGGCGCGCAACTCGTTGATCACGTCGAGCATTGTCTCTGGTGAAACCCCGGGACCAGGATCGTCGATGGTGATGGTCACGCCGGGCCCGGTGGCGCCCACCGCGCCGACCAGAATGGACAGCGCAGCCAGCCTGGCCTGCGCGCTCTGGATGGCGGCCTGGTCGGAGTTACCGGACGCCTGCAGCGAATTCAGGGTGTTCTGTAGCTCGCTCACCTCGGTGTTGAGCGTGGCTTCGCGCTGCCTTAACGAATCCAGTAGGACCAGCAGGTCTGCGGGGCGGGCGGTGTCCAGCGAATCACCCGACTTGGTCTGGCGGACCTGGGTGACGATGGCGATTCCGAGCACCAGGCATAACAGCGTCGCCAGCGCTCCAAACGCCAGACGAGAGCGACCGCTGCGCAGCATGCCGGACAGCCCCGTCCGGTGCACCGGTCCGATCTCGGGACGCGGGCGGTTCGACGGCAATTCGTGACGGCCCCGCGGAGTGCCTTCGTCGGCGCCGTCGTCCGGCGGGTCCTGGCTCACGCTGACCTCATCTCGGTCACGCCCCGAACAGACGGCGGCGCAGCGCGGCGGCATTGCCGAAGATGCGGATACCCAACACCACGATGATGGCCGTGGACAACTGCGTTCCGACGCCCAGCTGGTCGCCGACGTAGACGATCAAGGCAGCTACAAAGACGTTGAATACGAACGAGATTACGAAGACCTTCGGATCGAAGATCCGCTCGAGGTAGGCGCGCAGCCCGCCGAACACGGCGTCCAGCGCGGCCACCACCGCGATGGGCAGATAGGGCTGGATGACTTCGGGCACTGCGGGATGGAAAAACAAGCCCAGCACGATGCCGATCGCCAGCGCCGCGATACCGATCATGCGCGGTTCCCCGTCTGCGTTTCCCGCACCGGAGTCCGCGCTTTTCCTAGGAAGTTCAGCGTCACCAAAACTTTTCTCACTAGGGCCCAATCTGTTTGGCGAATTTGACATCCCGGATTGACCCGGCAGGCAGCGACAGCCCGTCCGAGACGTTCACGGTGACACCGACACCGTAGGAGAGCTCCAGCAGCCTGAGCCGCTGCAGTCCGGGGCTGTTGTCGAAGACGTCTCGCATTGCGTTTGGCGGTCCGACCGCCAGGATCTTGTAGGGGCTGCTGGTGGGGTTGTTGTCGACCAGGATCGCTCCCCCGGCCTGGCGGATGGTCACATTCGGTCCGATGCGCGCACCGTCGACCGAAATGGCTTCGGCACCGCTTGCCCACAGCGAGTTGACCACGAGCTGCAGGTCGCGATCCAAAATGATCTGCCGGCTGCCGTTGACTCGCTGCTTAGACACATCGGAAAGGTTCGGGCTGGCACCGGGATCGGTCACGGTGACGGTCAGGCCGGGTCCGATGATCGCTGTGCTGGCCGCCGCCAAACTCAGTGCGTCGAGACGGGCGAGCAGTCGTTGCCCCTCGGCGTCGTCCGCCAATGCGTGCCGTTGGACATCGTCGACTCGAGTCGACAGCGTGCTGCGCTGCTGGGCCAGTTTGGTGGCAGAGCCTTCCGTGGAGCGGACACTTCGCACCAGCAGCTCCTGGGCGGTGCGGACACCGGGTTCAACGGAGCGGGCCTGCGCGACGGCGGCGGCAAAGACGGTGGCGACCAGTGTGGCCGCCAGGGCTTGCCAGATCCAGCCGAAGACACGTGCTCGCCCACTGTCGGATTCGCCAGCGCGGTCACGCTTTTCGGCTGCCGCCGCGTAACCGGGATCCAGATGTTCCGATAGCAGCGCGCGCAGCAGGGACGGCACCGGGATGAGCGTGGGCCGCTCTGCCGCGTGGGCGCTGCGGCCGGCCTTGGGGTCATACCCGCCGAGCAGGCGGTCGGGTTCAGCCATGCTCACCTGCTTGTCGGCCGGTCGGCGCGGCGTCTTTGAGCTTGGGCATCCGGCGCACCACCAACGCCGTCTGCACGGCATACAGCACAAAGGACCACAGATACGCGTACAGACCCCAAAATAGGAATCCCCAGCCGAAGGCGCCGATCACCCGGCTCCACAGTGCGTCCCCGGTGCCCAGCAGCACCAGGGGAAAGCCAGACATCAAGGCGAATGTCGCGGCTTTGCCGATGTAGATCACCGGCAGCGCGGAGAGTCCGCGACTGCGCAGCAGGGGCAGGGTGGCCGTCAGCAGCACGTCGCGCAGCAAAAGCGTCACGACGAACCACCACGGCATCATCCCGCTCAGGGCCATCACGAGCGGAACGGTCACCATGTAGAGCCGGTCAGCGGCGGGGTCCAGCAGCACCCCCAGCCGAGACGACTGGTTGAGGCTCCTCGCGATCTTGCCGTCCGCCCAGTCGGAGGCGCCGCTGGACATTAGAATCACCACCGCCCAGGCGTTGGCGTGGGCGAACATCAGCAGGTAGATGAAGACCGGGATGAGCGCCAGACGGATGGCGCTCAGCAAGTTGGGCACTGTCAGCACCCGGTCGGGCGGATCCGCCTCCATGAGCCGTGACATTAGCCGGGCGAGGTTGCGGTTCGCAGCATTGACTGATCAGTTGCCCGCCGTCGGCTAGCGGAACACCCCGGGCAGGCTCAGCGTGGACAAAGTGTCGTCCGACAGCGGATTGTCGTTGACCATGTAGGTCCAGGTCGACGTCGGTCGGGCCAGCTTGGACAGATCCAGGCCCGGCTCCTCCTCGAGGATGTTCGCCGTCTCGAAGGTCTGCTGGGCGGCCTCGATCGCGTCAGCGGCCAGCGACGCGAACGCATCGACGGCCAACCGGTGGAACTCGTCCAGCGGGTTTTGCCGGCCCAGCGCCCGCAGATGGATGCTTTCCCGAATATCGGCCAGGTACGCCAGGTGATCGGCCCAGCCGCGGTCGAGGTGATAGAGCATGATCTGCCGGCAGATCGTAACGAGGCGTTCTTCAGAGATTCCCTCGGTCTCGGCCAGCTCCTTGTGCCGTTTCGGCGCCAGCTCCTCGAGCTCCTCACGCGCAGTCGCGGTGCGCAGCAACGTATTCCGCCGGTCCACGATGATGGCGCGCTGCTGTGCGATCAGCTGGTTGTACCGCCAAGTGTTGGCGTGTACATCCAGCATCCGGCCTTCGGCGACGCGCTGGGCATGGTCGAGCAGCCCGGCCGCCTTGGCGCTGACGATCTTGCCGTCTTCGTCGGTCTCCACCGGCAGCTTGTTGTG